>Ga0214543_1000121_pt1 | contig 104243 bp, 59 predicted proteins | sample CNSS2metaG_FD_160094 | JGI IMG/M metagenome (GOLD analysis project Ga0214543, IMG submission 160094) | Root nodule microbial communities from cowpea collected in UCLA plant growth center, Los Angeles, California, USA - CNSS2 | ecosystem: Host-associated > Plants > Roots > Nodule | place: USA...
TCAACTATAGTCAACAAGTCAAACCTAGTCAAAGGTCAACAAGTCAACTAAAGTTGATTCAACTAAGTCAACTTAGGGAATAAAAAATAACAAACACAAATGAAAGGGATGAAGGATTAATGAACTTTCTTTCTAAACATGCTTAGTCTTCTTAAGCATGTGCCTCTATCCTTCGTATAACCAAATTTGTATGCACCCACAAGATAAAGAAAAAACAACATTCATCACAAAGGACTCCAATTATTACTACAAGGTAATGTCATTTGGTCTCAAGAATGCTAGGGTGACATATCAAAGGCTAGTGTATAAAATTTTTCACAACCTTATTGGTTGAAACATAGAGATTTATCTTAACGACATGGTAGTCAAATCTAATTCATGTCGACAAGATGCATTAGATTTGAAAAAGGACATTTTAGTACTTTGAGCTTACAATACGAGGTTAAACCCAGAGAAATGTATTTTCAATGTTGATGGAGGAAAGTTCTTAGGATTTGTGCTCAAACACAAGAGAACAAAGGTGAACTTAGATAAATTTCAGGCCATAATCGACATATGAAGCATAAAAAGTTTAAAAGAGCTTAACAATTGGTGGGCATATTAACATTTTTATCTTGATTCATGCCCAAATTACCCGAACAGACTAAACTAATTATTTGATTGATGAAGAAGTTGACAAATTTCAGTTGGAAGCCTACTTATTAAAGTGTATTCTCAAAACTAGAACAATTCCTTGTATTACCTTTGGTTTTATAGAAACTAGGGGCAGACAAGCCATTGGTGCTATATCTAGTTTTGTTTGAAGATATTGTCAATATTACATTAGAGCAAGAATTTGAAAAGAAATGCAAGTCTATATATTTCGTTAGTAGAATTCTCCAAGAACCGAAACTAGATATCGAACTATAGAAAAAGTGACCATAGCACTTGTAACAATCATAAGAAGGCTATGATCGTACTTATGGAGTCATGAAATCTTGGTTCGAACAAACCATCTTATTCACAAGATACTTAAGATGCTTGAACTGGTAGTGAGAATGAAAAGATGGTCAATAAAGATATTTGATTTCCATATGATGTGTGAACCAATAGGCCTATCAAAGCTCAATGCTTAGTATACTTCACTAATGAATTGCAAACCATGACCAAAGCGGATGACGATCAAATGTGAACCCTTTACGTGGATGGATCATTTAACATCAATGGATGTAGAGTGAGAGTAGTTCTCGAGGGATCAGGGAAACTTGATAGAATAATCTTTACAGATTAATTTTAAGGTGTTAAATATTCAGAACGAGTATGTGGCATTGATAGCTAGACTGATGTTAAGATGAGATATAGGGGCAATCAGAATCATATGTTGAACTAACACATAACTAGTAACCCTGGTAACAAATTTTGAAGAAGCATAGTTAGAGCATATTAGATGGTCTAATAATGTTAAGGTTGACACATTTTCTAAACATGAAAGGTTGTAACGAATTGTTATTATAATGAGTTTTGCTAAACCTAACCATAAACATGCACGAGTGTATGGCCTTTGATGTCTTGTAAAATACTTGGATGGCACCACTCCTTCGATTTAGAAAAATTGGCGAGGCACCGGAAAAAGACAAAAAAAAAAACAAGAGAAAATAGGCTTTGAGATCCATGGTCATTTGGAACTAAATTGTTCAAAAGAAGGTACTCAACAACATTGTTGAAATGCATTGGGTCACATCAAATAAATATGTGTTTGAAGAGTTACACAAGGTAATATGTGAGCTTCAATCAATGGTAGTAGAAATGCCAAGAGAATGATACTATTGGCCCCCCTTAAAAGTACATTGCGTTGATTACGTAAGAAAAAATTGTGTTTGCATTGTCAACAACATGGCAAATTAGTTCACTTTAAGCTGGAAGAACTTCACAACATTATATCTCCTTCACCTTTTGGTGTGTGGGGAACAAACATTGTTAGACCCTTCACACTTTGAAAGGTACAACTCTAATTCCTTTCATAGCAATTGATTATTTCACTAAGTAGATTAAGACCAATAATTTATGGAAAAAATTATTAACTGATGTGGGATACCCACACAATGATAACAAACAATGAAAGAAATTTATTGCCAAAGGGCTAGCTAAGTTCTACAAGGGTCTCAATATTCACCACATGACTAGTTTGATTGAGCATCCTCAAACAAATGGTTAAGAAGAGGTCGTTACAAGGTGATCCTCTTTGAATAAAAAAAAGAGGTTGGGAATAGTAAAAGGAAGGTGGACGTGATGATACCCATGAAAACCCACTATAACCTAGCTTTTTAGGGTAGACGTGATGATCCCAATACTAATCAGAGAACCATCCCTCCAGCGCTAGTTGTATGATCTTAAAATTAGTGAAGACTACATTATGAGCAACCTATATCTATTAGTGAATTGTGAGACAAAGAACACATTTGAGAAGAAGCATGTAAGAAAAGAGCAACCAAAAGGTATAACTCTAAGGATAAACTGCGGTCATTTCACTAAGGTTATCTCATTTGACGCTTGGTTAGTGAAGGCAAGAAGAATGAAGGAAAGTTTTCAGCTAATTGGCAATGCCCCTTTTGAATTAAGGAGGAGGTTAGCAAAGGAGCATATCTTTCAAGAAAATCAGTTCCTAATACATGGAACACGATGCACTTAATGTTTTATTTAAGTTAAATCATGTAAATGTTCATTTACTCTTTCCTACCACTATATATTTTTTTCAAATGAGGGTTTTAGCTTAGAAAGTGTTCTTGCGGAGAACAAATAAGATATGTCAAACACAAGCATTACCTTACCTCAATCCGCAATCTCCTAAGTAGGCTTCATCCCGGCTGCCATATGCCATCTGTGGGTATCTCGGTTTGGACCGGTTTAGACCCGATAGGGGTTACCTGCGGAAGAGACTCCGACGCTCAAGTCAGCAAAAAACTCTCAGAAAGTCAAATCTCGTAATTAAGGGAGTAATGAATGCGTACCTTTAATTGTTGGGGTCCATGCATATTTATAGATTATTAATTATGTTTGGCTATGTCATGGGCCAGGCCTCTGTTTGGGCCGTAGGTGGGCCTGGGCCTTAGTCCATGTCACTTAGTTCGATTATCGCGGACCTTAGGGGTTTTGCTGGTAATGCTAAGAATTTGCTAAGTTCTCGTTAGTTTCTTTGAGATACCGGCTTAGGCCGGTTACTTTTTTAGTGGCTTAGACCGGTTGCTCTTATAGCGGTTTAGGCTGATTGATTTCATTTGCTTGACATACGTATGGTGATTATTTGTGTCATTGGCAGCTATGTGGACGGGTCTTGTGGCTATAGTCGGGCTAGGCCGCCTAGGTGTAGTACACCAATCCCCCCAGCCTTTGTCGGTGTATCTATAGCGGCAAAGGATGAGATGAGAAGTGTTGGTGTGTTTTGTTGAACCGCCTAGGTGTATTTGTTGAGCCGCGATGTAGTACACCAGTCCCCCAACCTTTAAATGTGATAAACAGTGTTAAGGCTTAAAATGTGAAAAGGTTTGTGGCAAGTGAAAGGGTGACAAATGTCAGAGGTCTAATCCAAAGGGGTTTTGCACCGTCATTTTTAAGGTTTGTGACCTTTGGTGTGCATTGTGACGCTTCATATGGGTTGTGACTTTTGGCGGGAAGGAGTTGTGTCGTTTGGAATCATCGTTTCTAAATGAAGGTTGCGTGGAGAGTTTGTTTTTGTTGGCTCATTTGTAAGAATTATGAAATCAGAGATCTGCGTGCGTTAGAGCTGTCCGATTAGTCCCTTGTACCTGGCAACATCTTTCTTTCTCGAAAGGTATGTGTAATACTAGTGATAGTGTGTCGTTGTCATCATCGAGTGAGGAGAATTCCTATGGAAACGATAACTGAAGTGAGGGAAGACCCTCCGGCGAAGGCCGATTATGATTGGGTTGCGATTGATGTTCGAAACCAGTCATCGTTGTTTCGATGGTCCAGGCTGCTGAACTCATGGCCGAATTGTACTCCTATCATAGCGAGGGATGTGAACCGTGATATAGTATCATTGGAGCAGGTGAGCACTGTTGAGCGCGTTTGCCATAGGCAAGAAGGAGTTGCCGACACGTTCTTCTACATGTACATGTGTCATTTTTTGCAACTGCATGTGAGGTTGCCGTTAGACGGCTTCGTTATGGGGGTGCTCCACCTATTAAATGTAGCGCCTACCCAATTGCATCCGAACAACTTGGCGTATTTGTAGGCCTTCCGTGTCCTTTGTCAGTCGTTGTATCTACAACCTTCTCCCCTTGCATTTTTATACTTCTATGACACAAGGCCACGACAACCGACAACATGGCTATCCTTGGTGAGCAGGCCGAGTTTAAGTAGGCTGGATGCGTTTACTCAACCGTTCAAACACTTCAAGGATGGGTTTTTCAAAGTGGTGGTGAAGGAGGGAGGGAGGTCGTATTTCTTCAACGCAGATGGGAGTACTAAATTTCCTTTTAGTTGGACGGGTAACCCCTGGCGATATAAGGACATGAATACTGATGAGTTGTCGATGGCGAATAGGGAGGTGGTGGAAGTGCTGATGAAGTTTACATATAGACTTTCCACTAAGGGCTTAGTTAGGGTTTATAATTCGATTCATCCGATTATTGATATTGAAGGTATCTGTTTGTGATTTCAAATGTTTCAATGTGTCTAAGTTAACTAATCAACATTTGGTGTGTACAATGCAGGTCATATGGCTCAAGTTGGGAAGAAAAAATTGACCCTTTTCCGAGCACTACAGAAGGAGAAGGCGGTTAAGGCGGAAGCTGTCGGGAACACTGAAGTTCCAAATTTACAAGAGTCATTGGTGGAGGTACATGTACATGGCAGCACAAAGAGGAAAGCCGAGTTGCCGGCTAGGCCTGGCAGAGACAAAGATGTTAAGAAAGTGAGGGTCGCTTTGCTAGGGTAGGGGACGTCTAGTGGTGTGAAAGGGCCGGAAGCTAGTTTGATTGAGTTACCAGAGACGATTGTTCGGAAGAATATTGAGATCACCATGCTAGAGACGCTAATCAATTCAATTGATAGCATGGAGCCGGACCATCTGGTGTGGACTATGGTGGAGTTTAGCAGCAAGGCGCTAATATTGGGGCGTCGAGTTGGGTCGTTGTACCGAAGAGAGCTGAAGGAAGGAAACCGTGACAAGTTGGAGGAACTGCAGGGTAAGGTTGATAAGTTTGCGAAAGAAAAGGCGGCGTGGGAGAAGGAAATGAAGGAGTGGAAGGAGGAGAAAAAGAGGTTGGGGACTTGGAAGGTTCGCTGCTTGGACTCAGAGGAGAAATTTAAAGGGAAGATTGTCGACCTTAAGGCGGATTATAATGAGCTGAAGGAAAAACATTAAGGGCTAGAAGTCGAGCTCGAGGACCTAAAAAGTCGCATCATCCAAGAGCATATCAATGGGTTTCAAAAAGGGGTGAGGCAAACGACCTTTTTATGTAAGGATGTGGATGTGACGAATCCGAGGTTTGATGTGAACAAAGATGTGCTAGACGACCAACTCATCAATGAAGCCGAGAGCAGCCTTGAGGAGGAGGTAGAGAAGACCACGGCGGATGAGGACATGAACGCAGGAGTGGCCGTGGGGGGTGATGACAAAAAAGCGGCTTAGGATGTAGTTTTTATGATGTTCTATTTATAATGAATCCTAAGTCTGTAATAACCCTTACAATATTTTTCATTGCTTTTAATGTGATATATATTGTGGATATATTTGTTTTATGGTTGTTGGCGATAACATACGTGATAAGAGCGCGCTTGTTGGATAATGTTGTTATGTATGCTATATTTTACGTTTTATGCCTATTTACCTGGATGAATATTATTGACGTTTGTTGGTTAATGAGAGTACTCGACACGGGCCGCTTACTTGTGGTAAGGGTGGGGAACTTAATCGATTTAAAATGAAGTTAAGGGTATTCGACCCAGGCCGCTTACTTGTGGTAAGGGTGGAGAACTTAATCGATTTAAAATGAAGTTAAGGGTGTTTGACCCAGACCGCTTACTTGTGGTAAGAGTGGGGAACTTAGTCGATTTAAAATGAAGTTAAGGGTGTTCGACCCAGGCCGCTTACTTGTGATAAGGGTTAGAAACTTAATCGATTTAAAATTAAGTTAAGGGTATTCGACCCAAACCGCTTACTTGTGGTAAGGGTGAGAAACCTAATTGATTTAAAATTGAAGTACAAGGAGTGGACTTGAGGTTAATAACCCTTTGTTTTATTCATGAACTTCGGGGTGCCTCGTTAAAAACTCCCTGGCCAAAACCCTCCTTAGGGAAAAAAGACCAGGTGAAGAAAAAGAGTACACCCAAGGTTACAAGTATTCGGTACAATAGATGTTTTAACTGAAATAAAACTTAAGGTGGGACACATTCCATATATTGGGTATCTCTTCACCTAATAAATTTTCAAGCTTATACGCTCCTCCTCCGGCATCTTCGCGTTATACTTTCTGGCTGCTCTTTGTTTTACTGCTAATTTGCGTATCTGGGCCTTTTCTCTTAATTTAGATAGGAGGTCGAGGTGGGTGCTCATATTTTGGTGATTTTGAACTGGGTCGTACAGTTCTCGGCGTAGGGATGGTTTGCCAATTTCGACTGGTATCATGGCGTCTGCTGTATACTAGGCTGAATGGGGATTCGTTTGTTGCTGATTGAGGGGTACACCTGTAGGCCCACAACACTTCCACTAATTCCTCTGGCCATCGGCCCTTAGTGTTATCCAGCCGTTGCGCAGTTCTACTAGTATGACTTTGTTTGCTGCTTCGGCTTGTCCATTGGTCTGTGGGTGTTCAACGAAGCTGGTTACATGTTTGATGCCTAGGCCGTATAGAATTTAACGAGTTCTTTGTCTATGAATTGTCGGCCATTGTTGGTGACGATCGTATGTGGGACGTCATATCGGCATACAATATCTTTTCAAACGAATTGTTGGACTTGTTGGGCTGTAATGGTGGCTAATGGTTTGACCTCTATCCACTTGGTGAAGTAGTCGATGGCTACTATAAGGAATTTTACTTAGCCTTTCCTTGGGGAAAAAGGGTCGAGAATGTCCATTCTCCACTTTGCGAATGGCCACGGGGATAATATAGAATGAAGTTGTTCTTGTTTTTAATGGATGAGGTTACCATGTTTCTGGCAGGGTATATATTTTTTGACAAAAGTGTGGCAATCGGCCTCCATGGTCGGCCAGAAGTAGCCGTCGCGGAGGATTCTAGTAGTCATGGTGCGTGCGCCGAAATGATAGCCGCATATTCCTTCGTGTAATTCTTTAATGATGTACTGGGCTTGTTCGGCCGTGACACATTTGAGAAGCGACTGGTCATATCCTCGCTTGTACAAGTCATCATCTATCATTGTGTACTTGGCGGCTTTAGCAAGCCAACTCTTGTTGGCGTCAGGCAGGGGATTACCGGTTCAGAGGTACTGGATGTAGGGGGTTGTCCAATTGTCGGCTTGGTGTTGGGTTAGGGTATGACAAGTGTTTGTTGTGGAAGGGGCGAATAGTGTTTGCTATAAGAGGGATCGATGTCGGGTTTTTAGCTTAGTGTTGACCAGTTTGGATAATATGTCGGCTTTGACGTTTTCAGATTGGGGGATGTGCTAGATAGAGACTCGTTCAAAAGCAGATTGTATAACATTTTAGACCAAGTGAAAGTATTGTAGGAGGGTAGGGTCTTTGATCTGGAATTCGTCATTTAAATGTCCCATTGTGAGTTTGGAATCGATTTTGCACGTCAGCATTTTGACGCCGACTTCGCGGGCGAGGGATAGACCGGCGATGATGGCTTCGTACTCAACTTGGTTGTTGGATGTTTTGAAGGCGAAGTGAAGAGATTTTTCGATGAGGATGTCGTTGGGGCCTTCTAAGACGATACTAGCACCTGCTCCTTTTGGGTTTGAGGAACCATCAATGTACAATGTCCATTGGTCCTCTTCAAGGGTTTATTACAGATCGTTGACGAAGTCTAGGAGACATTGAGCTTTGATGGGGTCGCGGGGTTCGTAATGGATGTTAAACTCGAATAATTCTACGACCCAAGACGACATGCGGCCGACAAGGTCTAGCTTTTGAAGTATCTTCTGGATGGGGTAATCAGTTTTGACGATTATGTTATGGTTTTGAAAATAGGGACGTAGGCATCGCGCTGTGTGTACTAGGGACAAGGCTAATTTCTCCACCATATGGTATCGGATTTCAGCTGACAAGGTACACAGGGTGTTGAATGCCATCGACTTCATGAACTAGTGCGGTGCTTACGGTGTAATCTGTGGCAGTGATGTAGACGAGTATGGGTTGATGAGTGTCCGACTTATGGAGGATGGGTGGTGAGATTAGGATGTTTTTGAGTTTTTGGAAAACGTGTTCACATTTGTCATTCCACGAGAACTTGACCGATTTCTTGAGCGGTTGAATAATGGGTTGGGTTTGTTCGGCCAATTTGGGGAGGAAGCGGGAGATGGCGGTTAGTCGGCCAATGAGGCGTTGCTCCTGCATTTGTGAGATCGAATGGCATAAATTTGTAGAAGTAGTTGGCATCGTCTGTAACAAAGGCGATTTTGGTCATGTCGGATGCGACCATTGGAATATGGTTGTAACCAGAGTATGCATCCAGAAAACTGATAACTTTGTTACCGGCTGCACCGTCAACTAGCCGGTCGATGTTAGGTAAGGGGTAGGCGTCCCTAGCACAGGCCTTATTGAGATCCGTGTAATCGACGCACATTCGCCATTTGCCGTTAGCTTTCTTGACCAATACTACGTTGGAAAGCCAGGTGGTGTAATGGGCTTCTTCGATGAACCCTACGTTGAGTAACTTGTCGGCTTCAGTCTTGGCTGCTAGTCGGCGTTCGTCACCAAGCTTTCGTTTCTTCTGGGAGACATACCTGGCATCCTTGTAAATTGAGAGTTTGTGGGATGCGACTTGAGGGTCAACGCCGGGCAAGTCAGCAGCGGACCAGGAAAAGAGGTCAGTGTTGCTGATGAGGGTAGGCGTAAGGATTTCGCGCTGCTCGGGTTGTAAGCCCGTGCCCAATTTGATGGTGCGTCCATTAGGGAGTTCCAGTGGTGTAGTTTCATCGACCGGCTCGAGGCGGGCATCCCGACCTACTTTGGGGTCCAAATCATCTCCAAATAGGGCTATGTCAAAGCCGGGTGGACGCTCAATATGATTGGTTTGAAGAATGGGAAGTTGTGGGCGTAAGTTGGCCATGTAGCATTCGCGCGCAAGCCATTGGTCATCGTGGATGGTGAGGATATCGCCAGATGGGGATGGACATTTCATGGCCAGATAAGGTGTAGATACCACTTCACCGAGAGTGTTGAGGGATGGTCGGTCAAGAAGGACATTATATGATGTAGGCGCGTCGACGATAAGGAAGCGGATGAGGATTGTCTTGGTTTGAGCGCTATCACGAAAGACAGTATGGAGGTCGATGTAGCCGTAGGTGGAGACTTTTTCCCCTGAGAAACCATATATGGGTTCATTGTATGGAACCATAGCGGTAGTGGGGAACTGTAGTTTCTAGTATGTTGCCCAATAGAGGATGTCAACTGACCTACCTTGGTCGATGAGGACCTTCTTGATGGCATAATTTTCCAACTCCACCGTGATGACCATGGGGTCATCCTGTTGGTGATCGAGGCCATGAAAATCGTCATATGTGAAGGTTATGGGGGGCATGCGGCGTCTGTGATGGGAGTGGGTGATATGGTTGATGAATTATAGATGGTGGAGATGTCTCTTTCTAGCTGATGTGGTGGATCCCCCACTAGCAAAGCCACTAGAGATAGTGTTAATGGTGTCGCGTAGTGGGGGGTCGGTCAGGACGATATCAGTGCGAGCAAGTTAGGGTCGCGGTTGGTGGGTTGCCTAGGAAATTTGTCGTGACGAGAATCGCAAGGAGGGCGTCGGTGGTCAGAACGTGGAGGGTGATCGGATCTTAAAGGGTGGTCGTCTCGGCGGATGAAGCGACGGAAGTGGCCAACACGAACCAATTCTTCAATCTTGTCTTGGAGTGCTTTGCATTCCTCTATGGTGTGGCCGTTGTTTCGGTGATAGCGACAATATTTAGTCATGTCTGCGTTTGGGGGAGTGGTCGTCTTGCGTGGCGGTAGGATGAGGTCGGCCTGTAGGGCTCCGTCAAGGAGACGGGATCGAGGAACATTTAGGGGTGCGTATTTGGTGAAGTGAGGTTGGCAAGGTTCTCTAGGTCTAGGGTCAGGCCGGGAAGGTTGTGTAGGGGGGTTGTTGCAGAGGGTGTATAGTTATTGCAGAATTTTATATGGAGAGTTTGCATCTCTTCCATGCAGATGTAGTATGCGACGCGGAGCTTCAATTCATGCATGGAGACGGGTGGGTGGAGGTAGACGTTGTTGGCGAAGGGGCCGAGTTTGAGAGTGAGTGCCATGCACTGAAGTATCATTTCCCGATTAAGGTGTGGTGTGCGAAGGGCAGCCTTACTGAAGCGGTCGATGAAAGCCCGAAGCGTCTCGTCTTGTTCCTGTCTGACGCCAAGAAGGGATATGGTTATAGTTTGATGTGGGCGGTTGCCGGCGAAGTGAGTTGTGAACATGTGGGAGAGGGTGTCAAAGCAGTCGATGGAGTATGGCGGAAGGGTGGTAAACCATTCGAGGGCGGGGCCTTTAAGAGTGGTAGGTAAGGCCTTGCAGAAAACGGCATCGTGAGAAGTGTAGAGGGCGACATGGGTGATATAGACCTTGAGGTGCTCGTCTGGATCGATCTCACTTGTATAGCGTTCTAGTGTGAAAGGTTCCCATTGGGCAGGGAGGGGGTGTTGGCGATGAAATCAGTAAAAGGATGACGGCGTCTGGGTTGTGTGGATGGGAGAGAGTGAGGGGGGATGGAATGGTGGACGAGGGTGGGAAAGGTTGATGTAAAGTTGTGAGGGGGATATGGATGGTAGGGAGGGTGGGAGGTATGTTGTAGGGTGGGATGTGGGTGGTGGGTAGGGTGGAAGGGATGTTGTAAGGTGGAATGTGGGTGGTGGGGAGGGTGACAATGGGGGTAGGAGCCGCAGTGTTCCCTGGAGGGTGGGATGGAAGTGTGTATGATGGGTTTAGAGGATGGAAGTTTGTTGAGTGATGGTGAAGGTGTGCGGGGTAGGATTGTACTCGTTTTCTTCTTCGGTAGGCTGGAAAGCTGGGGACCTTGCGGCATCAGATGTTTCCTTAGCCTTTCCCTTTTGAGTGGGATCGGCTTCGATCTTTCGCCTTAGCCGTGAGTTTCCCTGTCGTAGTGCCTCCATCTCATCAACACTGCGTTTCTTCAAATCAGCCAGTTCCTGTTACATCTTGGCTTGACCGTTTAGGATAGCGGTCAAGTCTGGGGTGGTAGTAGCAGGTGCTGCAGGACCTGCTTCAGCTTGCTTGTTAACTCCTGCTTTGTTGCGGGTAGAAACCATCTTCGAGAGAATGCGGGTTGGTCCGTAAAGTATTATCTCGTGCCCCACGGTGGGCGCCAATTGTTCCTGCGAAGAACAAATAAGATATGTCAGACATAAGCGTTACCTTACCTCAATCCGCAATCTCCTCAGTAGGCTTCCTCCCGGCTGCCATATGCCATATGTGGGTATCTCGGTTTGGACCGGTTTGGACCCTAGAGGGGTTACCTGCGGAAGAGACTCCGATGCTCAAGTCAGCAAAAAACTCTCAGAAAGTCAAATCTCATAATTAAGGGAGTAATGAATGCGTACCTTTAATTGCTGGGGTCCATGCATATTTATAGATTATTAATTATGTCTGGCCACATCATGGGTCAGGCCTCTGTTTGGGTCGTAGGTGGGCTTGGGCCTTAGTCCAAGTTACTTAGTTCGATTATCGCAGGCCTTAGGGGTTTTGCTTGTAATGCTAAGAATTTGCTAAGTTCTCGTTTAGTTTCTTTGAGATACCGGCTTAGACCGGTTACTTCTTTAGTGGCTTAGACCAGTTGCTCTTATAGCGGTTTAGGCTGGTTACTTTCATTTGCTTGGCATACGTATGGTGATTATTTGCGTACTTGGCAGCTATGTGGACGAGTCTTGTGGCTATAGTCGGGCTAGGCCGCCTAGGTGTAGTACAGAAAGTAATAAGGCACTAATACTACATGTAACACCTTGTCTAGGATTTCACTAACTCTTATGAAAAATACTTAAGCCAGACAAAATTTAACTTTGATACCACCATGTTTAAACGAAAACTTAAAATCCTTTATTTCTTTAAAAAAATCATTTTCGCAATATATAACCATCAAATAAACCCAATATGTATAAGTATGATCCATAAAACATTATTCGTCAATGCTTTTAATAAAATTCTCCTCACAAACTCTCCATTACATCTCCTCACAATTGTGCATCTTCGGTTGCATCTACAATAAATTTTGTTCCTATATGAAATATGATCATCATGAGCACACCCAATAACACAAGGGTGAGCTAACAAAAATAGCAAACATCATAATTGTAAGTATACATTAATAGTAACATATAACAACTCACTCAAACCTTACATAACCATAATGTCTCACAACACCATTCAACCTACCAATTGTCTTACAAAACCTATTGTCTTGCACAACAATTTAAAACATTTTATCATTGCAAATAATATAACCACCAATGGTCTCAGCGTCAGGAATCATGTTTCCACTGTAAATATCACACGTAACTTACCCAATGATTGCTCACCACTAGGCCAACCACCTTTCCTGCTTTGCACAAGTCTTACAGACAAGGTCCACTTCCCAATGCTCTCCAAGAGTCTTGTGAGTGAAGTTCATTCCCACTGCTCCTGTAGAGAATTTTTGCGGCAGAGTACATAGATGACACTTTCCACCACTCTTCCTAAGAGCTTTACCAATGAAGTTCACCTCCAGAACAGTTACTTGGAATTATCCTTCCCACTCTTCTTTTAGAGAAACTTACGGGTAAAGACCACTCCTCGTTGCTTTCTCAAAGAGTCTTATGGACGGAGTTAATACTCAAGCTCACCACTAGAAATTGACAGAGTGCACCACTTTTAATTGTGATGAGTCTATTATAGACCTAACTCTAGGCCCACATGCATTTCAAGGCCCAAGCCCACTCAAAGGTCCAATAAAAAGAGGCATGCTTAGAAAGATTCAAATGGGCTTTTCTCAAGAGGAGAAAAATCGTCATGGGCTTCATATGCTATTCTCATAAGCTAAAGAAGATATCAAAATCTGAGGCATGCATGTTGGAGAATTATAGTAGAATTATTTTGAGCCAAATGTTAGGCCATGCTTTGTAGAATAAAATGTTAAAGTACATTGTTGTTTAGCCTTCAAATTGGGCTAATTCAAGCCCAATTAGAAACTTGGTCGAGACTAGCTTGGAAGGCAAGGTTTGGAGCGCACATCTCATGCTTGTGCAAAGCTTGGAACGCACATTTTACTCATGGTGCAAGGCATGGAGAGTGTGAGTGACACATGGCTATTGATCCTTCACTTCATTGCATCACACGAGCACATATCAAGCTTCCTCTCCAAGCTACATTTCCATTTCATTTGATGTTGCATTTTGTAAGACCCGAGGAATTTAAATAATTAAAGAAATAATTATTCAATAAATGCAGGTAGTGGGATCTTTTATGACATTTAATGGTGCCTTTTATGATGTGGAATAGTACTGGCTCAAGTGGTTGAGAGTACTTAGTCGTATTGAAAGGACTTGGGTTCGAGTCCTAATGATGCCAATTATTTGTTAAATTAATTGTTTGTTTTGTGTATGTGCTTTGAGGGTAAGTACTATGAAGAAAAAGGCCTCAAGAGGGGAGATCAACTTTGAAGCAAAGAGGAATGTATGTCAGAAGACCAAAGTTTAGAATTATCCTCAACAGTTTGCGTAGCCATAAATACTCTTTTTTATTCATTTAGTTGACTTTGTATACCATTCCGCTGTAAATATAAGGATCTTATCCTATAGATCTATTGTGATCTGGAAACTTTAGAATTAAAATAATGGAAACAACAACTCTAATTGCCATCTCTATATCTGGTTTACTTGTAAGTTTTACTGGGTATGCCTTATATACTGCCTTTGGGCAACCCTAATGCCTACCTAAATTGATAAATGGAGTTTTGGGTTTTCTATTGATGCAAGAAAATTTTGAAAAAACCAGATTTTGTATGCACCGCCTAGTGGTGCATGAACTGCCACCAGGCGACACATCAAGTGTAGGCGGACACGTTGATTTTGTTTTGCGTTGGATTTCTAAGTGTGGTTATCTAGAAATTTTGTACACATTAGGGGTTAAAATTGAACAGAGAGTGTGTGGAAATGGAAAGTATGTATGAAAGATAATTAATAAAAAAAGTGTAATTATGAGTATGCGATATTTGGGATTGCAAGAGAGTCAAAGTGGTATGTTTACATTGACTGTTGTGGTATAATGTTTGTTTGAAGAACTGTCATGTTTTGCAAATTGAGATGATGGCTTTAAAATCAATGTGGTATGTGCAAGTGGTAAAAGAACAATTGCATGATAATTTTCATCATTATTTGGTAAATGTAGGACCTGAAATTGTGAAATAGTTGGTAAGTGAATGTGTTGAGTGTGGTTCAGTCATAAGATTATGACTGGCAATGAAGTTTGACTTATGTATTGTGTATTGCGTGCTTAGGGTTCCTTGGAACTAGTCCTAACATGTCAAAAAAAACCAATAGTAGTGACATTACTGGTGAGGCGCTTGGCGGCACGGGATGAGTCGTCAGGCAACAAGAGAAAAGATAGGGATGCACTAGGCTATAACGCCTGGCAGAAGAGGTTGTCCCGCCAGGCAGAAGAAAACTAGCAGAGGTCCTGAAAGGCGCGTAGCGCCTGGTGGTGTGAGGTGCCCGCCAAGCGGCCTAAAGCACAAGTTCGCCTAGTGACAGAGTAAGTGGCGCTAGACGATTCCAGGTGCAGAGTTGGACTACGTGGAGGGTTCTACACAGCTTTGGATGGAGGTTATGATGCGATGATTTGTTGGAGTCCCAATTACGAGTATAACTTCTATTGGGGTAACATGTGACCGCTCGAGGTTGTAGCCTGGTGGTTTTGGAAGTCTAGTGGAGTGTGCAAAATCGTGGCTGGTACGGAATGGCTTCGGAAGATTGCCCTACTCGGTGTTATACGATGACTTTGGTAGTCTTGGGACAAATATGGATTGTGGTTCGTATTGGGGAACTCCACTTGATGTTACAGATTGTGGCCATGACAAATTTATTCCCGCGTGTAGACTATTAGGTGGTGGCCTATAGTCGTACGGGCGAGTAGACACTCGTGGCAGCAAAGATCGATCAGTGTAATCATCAAAGGGTGTAGAATCAAAAGGCGTCTAGAGGAAGATGTGAATGTTGGGTTGACAGTTGGGTTTTACGTTAGAGTAATGGGTTTAAAATCAGTACTTTATTGTATATTGCATTCCTTTTTATTTGAGCTCACCCTATCTGTATGTGTTTGGCGGTGATCATGTAAATCGTTACAAGGGAGCAGATGTTGATGCAGGTGAGCCCGTGGATACTTAGAGTCGAAGAATGGCCAGCTTGGGAATTTTGCATGGATTTTATTTTCTACAATTATTTTTATGAAGTTGTAATCTGGATATTTCATTTGGTTTTAGATTTAGTTATGTATGCACGAATTAAATTGATGTTTTAAACATTTTGGCGCATATAATAAAGTTTATATTTCTCGTGTCTTGGGAAATGTGTTGAATAAATGTTATCTCTTTAATTAGTTATTATTAAATTATCTTAAATAAGTAATATTCGGTTAGGATGTTACACATTTCATTCCATTAAGGCCAACCATCCTCCTACAAAAGAGGCCTCCTTACACTTGTATTTGGTTACTTTCGAATGGTAATAGGCTTGATGTTGATATCACTCCACACTATTGCCTCAAGAGTCATTTGCTATACTAGTTTTCCACCAAAACTCTTCTAGCCCCTTCCCTAGGATAGACTTCTTTCCTAGACTTCATCTCCACCACATCTCCATAGCTACAAGAGTCTTCAAACTTCTCTCCACTCCTTCATTCTAGCTGCATTTCTGCTACATCCATGGATCCCCTCTTCTCCATTTTGATGCCTGGAGGTTCATCAAATTGAGGGACCACACATATCCACAATTCCAAACAAGCATGTATATATTCATTTCATCCCATTATAACAATTAACATAACTCAACATTTTCTACTCATAAGATAATTCCCTAAACAAAACAATGTTCAGGTGACACTCGATGCCCCTAAACCTACACTAAATACAACCACAACAACATGAATAACAAATAAAGAACACTAGTTAGGTTACACCCAACGCCACTCTATCGGCACAAAGCGCCCCAAAGATAAAGAGTATGTTGTCTAGTGATCAGCACCATGCGCCCAATGGTTCTAAAACAGTGACTACATTGTTTCAGTAGCGCTCAATGTTAGCCAACACAAAAGCTCATTATAACAGTGACATCCAGCGATTCACAAACGAGCCTAACACTAATACGATAAACAAAAACCCAAAATACCTACAATTTATATGAATACTCCAAATTAATCACTTATTCTTAAACTTCCCCAAAACAAAACAAAAATAACATAATTTTCAACATCACAAAACAAAACATAGTCAAATAAAAACAATACCTGTTTACCTCCCCTTAAACTAAACCATAAAGAATCAAAAGAAATCACATTAATTCCTCAATAAAATAATTTCCTTTTGACATGACAAACAACACATACTAAAAAAAAGAACATGACCTACTTAACTCCCATTTCTCCAAAATGAAAAATAATATAATTTTGAAAATCACAAAACAAAACATAGTCAAATAAAAACAACACCTAGTAACCTCCCTTATACTAAACCATAAAGAATCAAAAGCAATCACATTACTTCCTCAATAAAATAATTTTCTTTTGACATGACAAACAAAACATACTCAAAAAAGAACAAGACCTGTTTAACTCTCATTACCCCTTTTCAATGATCACCTTTTTCATTCTTCCTTTGATTCACTCTATTTCTTCCAAATTCAATGTTGGATATGCTATAGTCATTTTCGTTTTCTGGTTCTACCAAAAAGATAGGGTAATGCTTAAACTATAAACTCTAAAAAAAATCCAAACAATTAAATCAAAAGGTACTCATCATACCAATAATACGTCCAATGCTCGAGACTCTACACTAGCAATAAACCTCCACCTCTAAGTGTTTTTCTCTACTCACTCGAACCAAAAAAAAAAATTGTTGACCAGTTTCAAACATTTTCTCTAAAACACATAGCTGCCAAAAATGTGTGGACGTAATCTAATAAAGTTGCAATTTGAACCCTATTTTATGATGCTTTCTAGTGCGCCTATAATTATCCCTTAATTTAAAAATTAAAATCAGTATAAAAATAATTAAATTCTGACTCAATCTGATTAACATCTCTTAATCACATTACTAGAATTTTCCATATTTTATAGAGATTTTCTTGCATATTCTTTACAAAAATTTGCAGAAAAAAATGTTCACTATTATTTTTTTCTACAAATTTTGATCGTTGTGTGTAAGCCCTAAAAACTTATAAGTGTATGGGCCTGGCCTTTTCATAGGCCCTAGGCCAGCCCACTAAGGGACCCCAATACTTTGTCCAGTCCCTCACACTCTCACTTGTCTCATTTTCAGAAAACTATTCCTCTCTCTTCCCACTCTACTGTTGCAGAAGCTCTGCTAGGGCACAGAGAAATCCTCAAGTCTTCAAGCTAGATAAGTCCATCCCAACCCCAACTCACTACTCTAGTTCTTGGAGCTGTGGAGCGCTTTAGTTGCGGACTTGTTTCGTTTGCTAACGTCTAAAAAGGTAAAGGAAGCATATATTTTTAAGTTTTAAAGCTATTTTTGCATGTTTGCGGTTTGTTCTATGTTTTGGATGCTTGAATGGTATTTTTAATCGTGTGCAAATGTTTGGCTTGTATTCTGGATGCTACTATGTGTTGTTTTTCTGCCCTACATGCGTGAACAGTGGAGAGAACTGATATTCTCGCCCAAGCAAGCTCGTCTCGCCTAGAAGAGAATAACAGAAGCTCGCCCTGGTTCTGCTCGAGCATCTCGCTCATGCGACCAACTCTTGTTTTGAGCGACGCATCTTCTCGCTCAGATGAGAATGGCTCACCCAAGCGAGCAATCGAGGAAAATCAATAGTGTTCTCTACTCGCGCCTGGTTCAGACGAGGGACTTTAATTTTGGGCGAGTGGTGATCTCGCCCATGCGAGATGGTATTGCCCAAGCGAGAGCTTGCATAATATCACTGTTACAAGTCTCGCTCAGGCGAGAATGCCTAGCTTAAGCGAGACAGTTATTGTCGCTTGGACGAAGGCTTTTAGCCTAAGCGAGAACTGTGTAGGATTTCATTTTATTTCCCTTTTTAAGTGGTGGCTGGTTGTTATCTTCAAAATGCATGAATTATTTGATTTATTCGATTTATATGAACTGAAATTGGCATGTTTGGTATGAAACTGATTATGGATTTGTTGGTTGGTGGTGGTTTGGCATGAGAATTGGATGTTTGAGATAAAAGCGGTGGTTATGGTATTGAGAAACATGAATTTGGTGTGAGATAGGCATAATTCCATAAGTCTCGTGGGGAGATCTCATGTTGGTGTGTAGTGTATATAATTAAGATAATGATTCAAGCAAGGATGGTATCTCGAAACTCTAAAGGATCAGTTAGTCTCATGTAAAGCAAACTAATCCAAGTGGTGAGAGTAGCGGGAGGCTCTAGTCTTTGGCAGGATAATGGCCTTAGATGCTTGAAGACTAACCTTGTGTGTGGTAGGGTGAAACCCATTGGCAATGGCTCTGTAGAACAGTAGAGACCACCACAAGTGCAAGCGTCTAGTGAATCCGATCTTATTATATGTATCTGGATAATTAAGTCATAGTGTCCTACTTGTTTGCTATAACATGAATTTGTGCCTACTTTGTTGCATGCTTGAGAACTGTTTTAAGTATCTGTGTGCTATAATATGTAAAAATTTATTTTACACTAGCTTACCCTTTCATTTTTGTGTATGTTCTTGCCTTGCTTTCTCTTTTGCGATGATCACCTTATTGGTGGGAGCAAATGAGGGAAATGTTGGAGGTAGACCTGATGGTGGCAGCGGTGCAGTTTAGATGGCCTATTGTATGTGGCCCTTAGGAGCAGTTTTAAGGCCCTGGTGCCTTTGTAATTCCTTGCTCTAGGAGCAACCTTTTGTAAACTGTTAAACCTCCTTGGGATTATGTTCTGCTCATGGCATCTTTGGTGTGCCTTAGCATTTGTTTTTTAGCACTTTTTTGGATAACTGTACTAGTGGATCCTCATGCATACTGCTCATTTGATTGCTCTTTTATTATTATAATTATGCGATGTTTTTATTTAATAGATTTAATCTATTTAAATGAGATGTCACATTGTGGATAATTAGTTATCGTAGAATTTAAAGTTCATATGAAATTTCTTATATAAAATATTTGCAACAAATTTTCTTAAGAAAAAAAAATTGCAATAATTTATTCTAAAAAAATCAATTTAAAAAATAGCATGTACTTTTTCTTGCAAATTTAGATTTCGCAAGTAATTTTACTGTGTATGTTGAATTTGCAAATAATTTCTTGCAAAAAAAAAAGACCGTAAGTAATTTTTTATGCGAAAATGAATTTGTAAGTATATTTTTTTCTACTAATAATTTTACAAGAAATTTTGCAAAAACAAATATATAATAAATTTTAAAAGAATATAATTTTTAGTTTTATATTATTTTTTAATGATAAAGTAACTTGTAAAGAATTTATTTATTTTACTATTATTGATACTTGAAAATAAATTATGAAATTAGTACTTGAAATAAATAAATACAAAAATAAATATTTATTTAATTATTTGAGTATAATTTTATACATATCACAAGATTATTACGTACTAAGTTGTTAATAATGACCAAAACCAAAATTTAATCATTTCAAATGCAAATTACTAAAGATTATAAAATCATATTCATTCCGGAAAACTTCAACACCTTATTCATTGCTACAATTCAGTGTTACAAAAACTTATGATTGTTTCTTCCCTACTCTCCCTTCACTTGTAAACATACATTCATGCTCACTAGCTCATCCACTAGATGGTAGAGATAACTATGTTCTACATAATTTGACAGTTTCATGATTAATGAGAAGCCATTCAGCAGCTAGAATCATTTGCTACCCAAAGTTGAGTTTGTTGTTGTAATGTAGTTGTACCAAAAAAATGTGAAGCGCGGATCAAGGCAACGGATCCAAATTATAATTACTTTAAGGCTTTTCTTGGTATTTTCTGTCTATGTATATGCTGGAGCTAAACTCGTAGGGGCGGGTAAAACATCATTGTCAGATGTTTCTCGTGATTTCTCCTAAAAGTTTTACCACTTTGTCAAAATTGTTATCCTTTGTCGATTATTCTTGATTCACTGACTTACTAGGTCAAATATGTCATAGAGACATGTCCTTGTGTTGTCTTATCATATAGTATTCATGATTTTGATTTCTGATTATTTTAGATATATTTTGAACTAATATGGCAGCTATTGGGATCTTCTCTCCCAATCTAGCTCCTAGTCCCTGATTCAACCAAAGCGAAAAATGCTATTGCATCTATAGTAACAATTATTGACACCAGAAGACGTGAGGAGAGAAGTTGAGGTTCATCGTGTCAATTTCAAGTACCCCACCATACTGATGTTAAAATATTTTGCTTGGCCACTAGTTAGTGCAAGGTTGTTTCTTTCAAATAGAAAACGGCAAATGCTCCCATGTTCATTAGAAGTATGCGGCAGGTAAATTTCAAAGTGAATAAGCTCAATCTCTCTTTAAAAATACCACTCTCTAATGCAATTAGTTAATATCGTAATTTTGTAAATAACAAGGGTAGGTGAGTCTTAATTCTCGAAAGAAAATGTGTAGAGTTGTCAAACTTTTTGTAGGAGAACTTGGATTAAATTATCTGGCGGACAAAAGCAACATGTAGCAAGCAACTACTAGAGCAATGGTGAAAATTCCAGAAATAATACTACTAGATGAAACCAAGAGTACCCTGGATGCCGAGTTTGAAAAATGAGTTCAGGAAGCTCTGGATCAAGTTATGGTAAACAGAACCACAATTATAGTAGCACATAGCTTATCCACTACTAAGGGTGCAGGTTTAATTGCTAGTTAAGAATGGAATGGTTGAAACGAGAGGAAATCATGAAACATTAATAAACAGGGGTAGTGACTAAACTTCCATAGAAGAATAGTGCATAACTTCTACTTTGTGCTCATTATTGGTTTCACCTGGAATAAACCAGAATTTTTTTCTTGGAGTTGTATCATGGGACAATCCAGTATGAAATATTGAGTGAAGTATTTAAGAGTAGCATGGTTCTCTGTCCTAAACAGCTAACTTGTAAGGGAAGGTTCTCCTAGTGCTTGGATACGTAAAAATGTATTGCATCATATTCGTTTCATATCAATCTCATTACAGAGAAGAGGCAATAAATGACTGTTGAACTAAAACCTTGACAAGAGAATCCGCTTTCACGTTCATGGAGGCAATTAGACGCAAAGATAAACAAAAGAAGATAATTGCAATCAACCAAACCACCCAAAACAATAATCAGCAGAGAAATTCCATGGCTGCTATATCCAATAAGGAAAAGAGCAAACAGAAAAATGGCGGGTCTCCCTCATTGAACTTCATTATAATCTCTCCAAGTATAGAATTCTAAACAAATTAAAATAAAAATAAAAACATCCAGACTTTAAAGAAATTTGCATCACAGCTACTCTGAATCGCATAATTCAATCTGAAGTACTAATTAAGAGCTCGTTGCACTGGTATTATTAGCCAAACATATGAAACGTAAAACAGCAACAAATCAAATCAATATAAACCAACCAACTCCTTTATACAAAGAATTGTTCTCCTAACATAGAAGAAAACAAGAGAAGACAGCAAAATACACTATACGAAGAAATAGACACTCTCAGGCAGACTCTTTTCAGTACAAGCTCTCAGGGTTGAAATTTATTCAAAATGCAAAATTTCTATGTCACATGTCATATCAAGTAATATGTATCTTTATCATGGCTTCATAGTTTCTAATGTGTAATAACTTTCAGAAGAGAGCGTGTTCCTAACATGATTCACTGAGTGGTGAGAGGCATTACCCCATTACCGTTGACAGCATGTTCCACAGCAACTCCTTTCTTGTTACCCACATTGTGGCCCTCTTGTATGGCATTATCATCATCATCATCTTCATCAGAGTCCAAAGTGAATTTTGTCGACTCCTGCATATTCTGCAATTCAGCACCGAGTGGCGCGTACCGCGTGGAAACGGAGTCAAGGTGGGTTCCTCCTCCGTTTCTGGCGCAAACAAGGGAGAAGAAGCCAACAAGAAGCACCACCAAGAGCGCGAGGTGGCAATTGAACTGAAGCGTGGCTATGGCCCTGGCCCTATGATACTCCGGGTGCCCCTTGCACCTCAGCGTGTAGTTCCCTCTGCTCACTCGGTGCATAGAGCACCCCTGGGCCACCCAGCCCGAGAAGAGGGAAAGGCCCATTTGGAGAAGCCATGTTCCGTGGAGAATGAGGCCGACGCCGCGGCCCAGTTTGGGAACACTGGAGCGCGGAGATCCCACATCGAGAAGCGTGCAGAGAAGGCAGATTGCGATGGGAACCAGCAAGAGATCATAGTAACGGTTCTCGACGCCGCTGGGGTCCTTGCGCTGAAGGTAGAAGAGGAGAAACTCTTGGGCGAAAGCGAAGAGGCCAACGAGGCCGTGCAAAGGCGAAGGGAGAGAGAAGAGAGGAAGAAGGGAGTAGAAGAGGAAGATGAAGCCGATGGGGAGGACCTGGAGCTGAAGCGCGGTGCCGACGGCGTCGTTTGAGTTGTGTGCGCTGAGAAGGGACAGTGTGGAGTTGAGGATGAAAAATGAGGAGAGAATTGCGAGGGAGATCGGAAATAAGAGTTTGTTGGTTCGGGAATTGGGCGGAGAAGATGAAGCGGAAGAGATTGGGGATTGTTTGGATGGGGAAACGTGAAGAAGCGCTTCGTGTGCTCCCACGAGAATGAACCCAACGCCTCCCAACGCAAAGGAGAATAGTTCCATTGATTGAATCGCTTCTCTGCCGCGTCTGCGCCCAAAATTCGATCCCAGAATGATTTTGATTTGGGTTTGGGTCAAAGGTCAAATGTGGATGCTGCCAGCTTCCGAAACTTTCCCCGGAAGCTTCCACCAAACGCTGCCGGAATTATATATCTCATATTAAAAGAAAAATAAGAATCAAAATGTATTTTCAGATAATTTTGTTTTCATCAAACTAAAGGATAATTATCCTGGTACGGTAATTGTTTTATAGGATACTTTTATCCTACGATTTATTATATCTATTATATTATTATTGTAGTGTGATTTTCTTAAAACTATGGAAAGAGTTGAATTAGAAAGTAACTCCAACTCTCACAACTTATCTCCATGTCAACATCAACTTATAAAATAGTCTAGACAAATCTATTACTAACTAAAATTTTAGGTTAAATTACTTTTTTTCCCTTCATTATTAAATAGTTTTGTTTATCAAGTTTTTCGTTGTCTTAATTTGGTTCTCACTTACTTAAAAATGATTTAATTTGGTCCTTGCCATTAATTTTGACTAGACTGTGCTAAAATCAACTACACGTGTCAATTTTTGTTTTTTATTTTTTATTTTTTTTATTTTTTTATTTTTTACACTGTCACTTCACAGTTGTGCTACACGTCAAAATGACTCAATTTGATCTCAATATTTGTTTTTAGTTTCAATTTAGTCCTAATTTTTTTAAAAAATGAAGTAATATTGTCCTCCTTAAATTGACACTCAATTTAATTTTTTTATAAATCTTATGATGATATTCTTAATACAATTGACATTTTTATTAAATATTTGTGAAAATATTTTCAAACAAGTTGTTTTTTAGCTTTATTATTAAACAAAGTTAGACCCCAAACTTAATTTTAAAAATTAACAATTTTGTCATCATATATAAAGGCATCAAGTGTATCATATTATACAAACTTACTTAAGATTAAAAATTAAATAACTTGTCACTTAGGAACTAAATTTCAAGTTCAAAACAAAATCAAAGTCTAATGTTTTGTATATAATTTAAAGTTAATTTAAAATATTTATAGAAATATTTAATAAAAACGTTAATTTTAATAAGAATATCACCATAAGATTTATAAAAAAGTAAATTGAGTGTCAATTTAAGGAGGGACAATATTACTTCATTCTTACAAAAATTATGACTAAATTGGAACTAAAAACAAATATAGGGACCAAATTGAGTCATTTTGACACGTGACACGACTGTGAAGTGACATGTATACAAAATAAATAAAAAAATCGAAATTGATAGGTGACGTTGACTTTAACAATGTTTGATCAAACTAACGTTGAGGACCAAATTGAGACAACTAAAAACTTGAGTACCAAACTGATATTACTTGACAAATTGAAAGACCAAAAGAGTAATTTAACTAATATAATAATGATAAATATAATTTAATATTTGATCAGTTACGATACTAATTTATATTGGTTATTATTGTCAAATATTTTCATTAAGTTACTCATATATAACTTATAAATATATAAGACTGTACGATATAAAATAAAATATTAAAAATTCCAAACATTTAATTAAGGTTAAATCAATGATAAGCAACAATAATTAATATATATATATATATATATATATATATATATATATATATATTTAAATACGTAAGTAGAATTGAGCTAAATATTTAAATAGAGTCTAATGAACTTAATTGTTTTATTTTTTATATAGAGTTTAATCCGTTCATAATGGTTATATAATAATTGATATAGAATCAAATACAAGTATTTGTAAAGTATAATAATAGAAAATAAAATATATGATAATATTTGTAATATACGTGTCGTCTAGTTTCTGCCTTTATTTAATTAAAGCTAAAAACATTAAATGTGATATTTTATGAAAAGATGCATCACTTTGGTGTTAATTCCGAAGAATTGGAAAGAGAAATATAAGAAGAAGACGAAGAAGAAGGTGAAGAAGAATAAGAAGATCAGGATGACGAAGAATATGACGATGGCTAGTATGATGACGATGACAAATTTGAGGAGAAGGGTGATGAGAATGATTGAATTATGTGGTTGTTGATATATGTTATTGTTGTTTGTAATCATTAAATTTAGGGTTAAATATGTTTTTGGTCCTTCAAGTTTCAGTGAATTTTGGAATTAGTCTCTCTTTAAAATTTTATACCAATTTAGTCTTTTATCTTTAGAAATGCGTGGATTTAGTTCTTCTAACAAAATTTCATTAAGTTTATTTGACATTTTAAATGCATTTTATGATAATATTTGAGTTAACATTGAAGTGAAAATGTGTCAAACGGTATAAAGAATTCAAATATTATCATGAAATACACTTGAAACGTCAGATAAACTTAACAAAATTTGGTTAAAAGGACTAAATCCACGTATTTCTAAAGAGAAAGACTAAATTGGTCAAAATTTTTGAAGAGGGATTAATTCCAAAATTTACTAAAACTTGAGGGACCAAAAACATATTTAACCCTTAAATTTATGTAGAAGATTTTGTGTTTTGACAGACTTTATTAAATGTATTAAATCATTAAAGGAGAATTGTATTAAATTATCATTTGAAATTGTAAAATAACTATCTAGATAACTTTTAAATGATACAAGTAAGAATGATAAAAAAATTTCGTACTTATGGATATTCATGAATAAGATTTGCAACGGGTATTAAATGGGTATTATAAATGGATATCCACAGGTAACGGGTACACATATTTTTTAAACCTGCATATTACCGGGACGGGTAGGGGTATCATAAGTATCATAGTATTAGTACTCGTACTCGTCGATACCCCGTACTCACTATACTCTAATGTAAATTCAAAAAAAAAAAACGTGATTAAAACATTAAAACATTAACACATTAATTTCAAATGGTTATTTTTTATCAATTGGTTTTAGAAAATCTTCATTTCTTTGTAAAGTTATTCAACATTATTTAAATGGGTTATTTGCAGTATGTATGAAATTTATGAATGTTATGCATTTTATTTTTATTTGGATTCATGGTTTAAATATGTTGTTAAATATTATTTTTTTTGTTTTTTAAATAGTCGCGGGTACCCATGGATATCCGTGAAAATTAAAAAAATATGTGAGTACCTGCATAGTAGATACCCGTACGGATACGGGTACGAGGCAAATATTTATCCAACGGGTAAGGTACGGGGGAGCTACTACGCGTACCTTACCTGCCTCGTTGACATCCCTAGATACAAGAAAAGTAAAAATCAAGTCACAATTCAAAATTACTAAGAAAATCAAAATATGGTTACTAAGAACCAAAGGTAAAATCTGCTTAATACTTTATATTGATTGTTGCAATGTCATCTACTTGATACTTGATATTGAATTATGTGATTTTATATGATTTGATTGTTGCAATGTCATTTATGATTTGAGGGTTCATCCAGAAATACCATCCACATCTACCCGGACTCCATCCAATATTGGGTCAGCACATAGTGCACCCATTCAGGCACCAACCCCTACTCTTGTACTGACACAATCACGATCCACACTCATACCTGCTTTGGTATCCACACCACACCCTAGTGTGGTACCCATACCACACCCTACTATGGTACACACACCACACCTTATTGTGGTTCTCACACCATCTGCATGCATACTATAACCTTCCCATATAGGTCCATCCCCTGTTGTGGTACACATTACTTGTAGATCCTCCTCATCCTAAGTACCCTCTCTTGATATTCGAAAATACATCAGATACTCCTGATTCAATTATTGATGAAGTTGACCCCTCCTCTCCATGATCAACCGATGATTGAACCTTTTAATCGAGGGTAATACCCGATCATCTTAAAAACTAATTTGTATTAGATTACTTGTTTTACCTTGGCTTCTTTTTTATGACTTTTTTGCATTCATATTTAGGTTTATTTCTTCTAGAGTTGCTTCTCAGGCCATCACAAGATCTATTAAGCAACAATTTCTAAAACCTTGGCCATCATGGGGAGCAATACCTCGGGAAGACAAAGATCCTTTCTGGTAACGATTTAAGGTAAAACGTCATGAAACTTATTCTCATTGCCTATTCTTGTATTTGAGTAAAATTAAAAATAGATGTCAACTGCTATTATACTTTAAATACCATGCATATTGTGTCGTCATGATAATTTTGTACTTGATTTATTGTTACAAATGAAGGTTTAGGGGAGACTTGAGCATGAAGCTCAAATCTAGTATCAAATATATCTATAAGAAAATGTTAGTTTAATAAAATTACTAAACATTATACTTCATTGACATGTGTCTTAAATGAAGGGCATTTTTGTCAATTTGTTGTGGTAGTGTTTTGGCAGTGAAGGGTCTTTAATGGTTTGATAGATGTTTGCTGACAGATTTGAAAATCCTTCTTCTCCAAGGCAATTTGTTCAGTAACATCTTCTCCAAACAATATGTTTTAAACGTTTGCTTTAAAAGTCAGTTTTTGCTTTTTTTCTTCCTTTTTTTTCTTCTTCTTCATTGTGAATCCTTCTACTTTCTTCTTCTTCATACGAAGTTAAATTTTATTTTCTTCATATTTATTGTTCTTCATGTAAAACAGAATGTTTGCTTTGTCAAGGTTGATTTTTGTTATGCTTCTTCCTTTTTTCTTCTTTTTCTTCTTCTTCTTCGTGGATCCTTCGTTCTTCTTCTTCATACGAAGTTATTTTTTTTTATTTCCTATGTTTATTGTTCTTCATGAAAGGTTTAATTTTTTTCATGTTTTTTGTGTTAAAGATGGTTTGTCGTGGGATAGTATGTTTTTTCTTCTTCTTTCTACTCTCCTGCCAGAACAAATTGTCATTTTTATCCAACCTTTTTTCAGTATTGGGTTTCATTTTTTTCCAGGGGTTGAAGGTTATTTTGTCTTTTTCCTTATCCTTTTCAAATGTAGAGGTGATAGTTCTTGGCGTGAGCACTTTAATGCTTTAGTTTGAAATATAGGTTTTTAATGGTTCTTTGGTTTGGTAATATGTTGTTTTCCTTCTTCTAATTTCCTAAAGTTTCATTCTTTAATATTTTTCTTCTTTGGTTTGATTTCGTATTGTGTTGTTATTAAAGGGCAACATTTACGCATGTGTTTTTCTTGGTAAGTTTGTTTCTTCCTTTTAATATGTTATGTTGTTGTTATACTATGTTGTTGATATACGGTAAGTTTAGGATTTGTTTATTCTATAAAGTTAATTTTATATAAGAAGTTGTTCTTAACATTTTAGGTTTTTCTTACTTTTCTTTTTGCTTCTTTTTCCCCTACACTTTCAAGAGATAAGCTTTTGGGATTTTGGTTTCATCTGTCTGGTATTGTTCTGGTATTGTTCGTTTTCTTCTACTTTTTATTGTTTATGTTTTTCATAAGTTTTTTTTTTCATCTATTTTTGTTTTCTTTTTTGTATTTCTCCATTTTTTTTCTTCTTATCGTTGATGAATGATTGTTAGTACCATTTTGTTGTTAAAAGATAAGTTTACTACTTATTTTTGTTTGGTGGATATGATTTATTTTAATTTGTTATTTTGTACCTTTCAGGCCCTTTTGGTCTACATCTTCTTTCATTCCTCTATTAGAAGGTAATATTTAGTGTTTTATTATTTTTTTTTTGTTGTATAGAGTTCATTTATTTTAAGTTGTTATCTTTTACCTTTCAGGTTCATTTTTAATTTTGATTTGCATCTTCTTTCATTCCTCTCTTTTAAGTAAGATTATATGTTTATGTGAGTTAATTTATTTTTTACTTTTTATTCTTCTCATTTTAAATTTTTTATGCATGTTGGAAATAGAACATTTTTACCCACATGTTGTATGTGTTTGATCAAGGTCCTAGTGGCCAGATTAGATTCTACTGGGGTGTTGTAAATGATGGTTGGTAGTTCTGTTAAATCATTCACACCATTTCCAATTGGTATGTAAATGTGGTTTATATTTACCTTCACAAGATCTGATATTTCAATTTAGCATTTGGAAAAGTTATAATTTAGGAAAGATTCTCTAATGTCAGAAAGTTGATTCTAAACCACCATTGAGATTACATTATTTTTTGTGAAAGTAATACAATTATAATGCATAACTTTGGATGGAATTTCATGGTGTATGTTCCATAGCGAACATGGTCTGATAAACTTTAAACATCCAATGAGGAAGATTTTAGTTTCATAACAAACCGTCTGCAATGTTGAACATGACTATGATGAATTCTTTCTAATATGAATAACATGAGATTTTAGATTTTACTATATGTGTATTTGTTGTCATTGTACATTGTTAATGTTTCTTCACAAAATGAAGTGAAGCTTTAGAAACATAGTTTGTGTACAAGTGCATATTTACTAACATGAATGTTCACAGTTAGTCTGATTATGCTGTAATTTCAAAACCAATTGATTATTTATCTCCATTCTTTATTGGAATAATGTTCACAATTTGTTTATATTTTTTTGTATATGTATTAGGAGATGTATTCTTATATGTATTAGCATGTCTTTACATTTTGATATGTATCAGGAGATGTATACAGATAGGTATAAGTAGAAATTACCTGTCTTGTTTTTGGATTTTTAATCTGTTTTCTTTGGAGCCAAAAGAAATTTACAAGGCAACATGAATTTGATGTTCAGGGGGCATAAGATTTAAAGTTTTGGATGTTTCTATCATACTCATTAGTGATATACCATTAGTTTTTTTTTTTGCAATTGTGGTGATGATTGTAAGTTGACCGCAACTAAATTAGTGAGGTTAAGACCAATAATATTATAAGGTTAACTAATTACTGATACTCTATTTTTTCTGTACAATGATAAACACTAAGGTTTCCTTATTACTAATACACTAAGAATTTATTGATTATTTTCTCTATTGTGAGAATATCCTATCAACATATTTGAGAGTAATTCATAGATATTTTGATTGAAATGAAAGCTTACTGCAGGAGAATTCCTTTTAGTGCAATATTCAAACAATGCAATATTTGAATATGATTAAGTATAAAAAGTTCCCAAATGATTATTTTGTATTTTAGTTTTTAATAAATATTCAAATAGTGTAAATTTCATTATTATTATTATTATTATATCAATTTTCTTATTACAAATTAAAAATAAATAAATTCAGTTATTGAAAAAAACTAAAATCACTCTCTTATATAACTACAAATATATACAATAAAATTAATACAACAAAGTAAAACAAAATGTCTGTTATTATTGTACATAATGAAATCTTATTTAACTTGATTCTTGTGGATAGAGGTGTTGTATGACATTGCGTAAGGGTTGAAAAGTTACGAGAGCCATGAACACGAAAGAGAAGAAAACGAAACTGAATTTTGTAATGTGAGTAAGTAAACGTTTTATTGTTACAACTGATGATAAGAAAATGAAAAGTATATGAAATATATACTGGTACTGAAGAAAGAAAAAGAAACTATTATGCAATAACCGTTTTGACTTGGTCTTGACTGTTAAGAATCGAGCGACTGTCACCATTGGATAGGCAATTTAATTGATTACTTGGACAACCCCCCTCAAGTTGGGCGTAAATGTTGAGGAGCCCAAGCTTGGTCATAAGATTGTGGAAAACAGCAGGGGAGAGAGCTTAGTCAGAATGTCTGCTTGTTGGTGATGAGTATTGATATGGAGGAGCTTGATGACCCCTTGCTTGATTTTTTCTCTTATCAAATGGCAATCTATCTCTATATGCTTTGTCCTCTCATGGAATACTTGGTTGGAAGCAATTTGTATTGTTGATAAATTGTCACAGTAAAGAATGGAAAGTCGTTGGTGATCAATTTTTAAGTCTTGCACAAGGTGATGGAGCCATTGAATCTCACATGTGGCTGAAGCGATAGCGTGGTACTCTGCCTCGGAAGAACTTCTAGAGACAGTTTGTTGCTTTTTGGATTTCCAGCAAATGGGATAGTTGCTAATGTATATGATGTAGCCAGTTATAGATCTTCTTATTGTAGGGCAGCCAGCCCAATCGGAGTCGCAGAAGGCTTTCAATTGAAGATTACTGATGGAATCAAAGAAGATCCCTTGTCCTGGATGATGCTTTAAGTAACGCAGAATCCTCATGGATGCTTGATGATGTAAGGTGGTAGGGGTTGTGATGAATTGACTTAAGTGGTGAACAACAAAGGTGATATCTGGTCTAGTGTGCGTGAGGTATATAAGACGGCCAAGAAGCCTACGAAAAGGGGTAGGATCGGCGAGAGGTTCTCCTATGTTTGTGCTCTTGTGTCTGGAAAAATTCATAGGTGTTGGCATGGGAGCAGATCCAAGCATTCCAGCCTCTTTTAGAATGTCTAGGGTGTATTTCTGCTAACATAAATGAATGCCCTTGTTGTTCCTTGCAATCTCAAAACTAAGAAAATATGTTAAGTTTCCTAGATTTTTAATTCTAAAGGTGCAGTTGAGTAAATCAGTAATGGCATTGATCTCATCTATATCATCTCCTACTAAGATAACATCATCAACGTAAATAAGCAAGGCAATGATGCGGGATTCATTAAATTTAAGATACAGAGATGATCAGCAAATGATTGATTATAACCATGGGAACATAAGAACTCTGAAAGCTTAGAGTACCATTGCCTACTAGCCTGTTTAAGGCCATATAAAGACTTATGAAGGTGACAGACAAGGTTTTTATCATGTTCATTAAAACCTGGAGGCAAATGCATGTAAACTTCTTCATCTAAGTCACCATGTAAAAAAACATTATTAACATCTAAATCTTCTAAGTGTCAATTATGTATGGAAGCTAGGGAAAGAATTAACCTGATGGTTATGATCTTGGCTACGGATGAGAAGGTGTGTAAGTAATCTAGACCCTCTTTTTGTGTGTACCCTTTTGCCACCAAGCGCGCTTTATAGCGTTCTATGCTACCATCTGCTCTATATTTAACCTTGTATACCCATTTGCATCCAATAGCATGTTTCCCTTTGGGCAAAGAAGTCATTGTCCAAGTTTTGTTTTGTTGAAGGGCTATCAATTCTTCACTCATGGCTTTTTGCCGATGCTTGTGTTGAGAAGCAACTTCATATGAATCAGGCTCCTCATGAGAATCAATGGAGCAGATAACCTGTCTAAAGGAAGGAGATAGCCTTGCTAGGGAAACATAAGCATCAATGGGATATCTAGAATTACTATCAGACTTAGTTATAAAAGAAGTGTGAAAATCTTTTAAATAGGCAGGAACAGTTTTATGCCTAATCGATCTCCTTAGAAAATTATCTTCAATACCAGAATCAATAGTTTGTTCAAGCTGAGTTGCGTCAGATTCATTGGAAACAGTATGATCAATATCATTTTGATTATGAACAACATCATTTTCAGTATCACAGTCATTATTGGGTATACTGGCTTGAGGAAGATCTAAATCATAAGTATTTATTTGTGCAGGAATAGAAACAGTAGTGTCATTTTTAGGAAAGTTCGCATGAATTTGAGTTTTAAAAGGAAACTGGCTTTCATAAAAAACTACATTTCTGGAAACATGAATTTCATGTGATTTTAAATCATACACAATATATCCTTTTACATTCTGTTTGAGTCCGAGAAACAAGCCTGATCTTACCCTGGAATTAAGCTTAGTCCGATTGGCAGATATAGTAGAAACATAACACAAGCATCCAAAAACATGCAGCTGATTCATATTGAAAGAATGGTCATGCAAAATCTCAAAAGGACTAGAATTTTTAAGAAAAGGAATGGGCAAACAGTTTATTAAAGTTACAACATATTGGACAACATAATTCCAGAAATTTTGAGGTAAATTTGATTGAAACAATAAGGTACGAGTGACGTTTAAAATATGTTGGTGTTTTCTTTCAACTAACCCATTTTGCTCGGGAGTCTCAATGCAACTTGTTTGATGAATGATGCCCTCAGTGTTAAAGAATTGCAACATGTTAAATTCCAAACCATTATCTGTTCTGATAATTTTAACCTTTTTCTGAAATTGAGTTTTAACCATGGAAATAAAGTTGATTAAGTGGACACGAGTTTCAGCCTTATTTTGCATGATATACGACCAAGTGAAACGAGAATGATCATCTACAATAGTAAAAAAGTATCTATCACCGTTCATGGAAGGCATAGCACATGGGCCCCAAATGTCTACATGCACAAGATCAAAAATAAAGGAAGCATATAAAGTACTAACGGGAAAAGTCAATTTACGTTGTTTAGCTAGGTGACAAACATCAAAACTTGTAGTGTTAGGAAGAATTATATATCAGAACCTTTTATTGAGAATAGGCATTCTTTGACAAGAAGGATGTCCAAGCCGCATATGCCAAATATTCTGACTCACAGTACTGTTGCAAACCCGTGAAGAGAGATTGCATCCAACTTCTTTATCACCTTTTAGTATGTATAATCCTGATTGAAGATCAGCTATACCAATCTTCTTGATTGACATCTTGTCCTGGATAACACAAGTGTTAGTGCTAAAAATAACAAAGTATTTGGAATGAGAAACAAGTTTGGAGATAGATATCAAGTTATATGAAAAAGCAGGGATGAAAAGAACATCTCTTATGTACAGGCTTTCAGAAATCTTAGCAACACCTAAATGTGTAGCCTGAACTTTTGTTCCATCAGGTAGACTAACATTTATAGGTGATATCTATTTTGAAGAAATCAGATTCGAAAGGGAACAACTTATATGATCTTTGACACCAAAATCTATAATCCAATTATTATGATTGTTCAAACCAATCAAAGAGAAACAATTATTTTTACCTTGGTTCATGCTGCAGGAAACAATAGGACCAACCTGATTAATAGATACATTATTAGTGCCATTACCACGGTTTTGCTTCAGTAGACTCATGAGAGCTTGATATTGTTGTTATGACAATTTAAAATCTTGGTCTTCTGCACCAGATTCATTCTTAGCTTCCTGAATAGTGTCCATACTATTCACAACGTTGTTCTTATTGCTTGCTTTATATCCAGGTGAAAAGCTATGCTTCTTGTAACAATTTTCTATTGTATGCCCATTGCGATCACAAAAGGAGCAAACCTTTTTAGCATACCTTGTGTTTTTGTTATCAGTATTGTTGCTGCCAGGGAACCCATGCTTCCTATAGCAGACAGACTCGGTGTGACCAGCTTTCTTGCAATAGCTACAAGTGACAGTGGTGCTATTAATCTTGGCTTCAACTCCATTAAAGAAATTGTGTCCTCCGATTTGCCTTTCTTGCTGAACAACATAGGAGAAGATCTTTAAAATATATGGGATTGGATCCATCATTAAAACATGAGAGGTGACGTTATTGTATTGTTCATCCAAGCCTCTCAAAAACTGCATAGCGTGGTCCTCCGTCTTCCTTTGATGAGAAATTCCAGCAAGATCACAAGAACACTTAGCTGAATAATTGCAAATCAAATCTGGGCGAAAATTATCTAGTTCATCCCAAAAAACTCGCATCTTGGTAAAATATTCAATCACAAAGGCATTTCCTTGTTTAAGGGAAGAAGCTTCCGATTGCAATTCAGATATACGAAGGAGGTTTCCTTGAAAGAACCTGGATTTAAGATCTCTCCATATATCCACATATTTATCCATCCATAGTATACTCTGTTTGGTAGAAGGTGAAACGGAATGGGTTAACCAAGACACAACCATATTGTTGCATCTCTTCCAGGCTTGGTGTGAAGGATCTATTTTGGCAGGTTCAGGAGCGATGCCGTCAATGAACTCGACCTTATTTTTCGTATTGAGGGCAGTGGCAAATGACTTGCTCCATGAATGATAGTTGTGAGATTCCAGGACAGATAAAACCAAAGAAATCATTGGATTCTCGCTGGGATGGAGGTGGAGAAAACTGTGTGGAGCATTAAAATCACCAGTTCCAACAACAATCTTGGAATCATCTTGCGACGCCATGGTGAAGAAAGGGAGAAAGAGAAAACGAAAAATACAGAGTAAACCAGAAAGAAAAAAGAAGAAGGAGAGGGTGAAAGATCAGAGTGATGCGCAACAGAGCTCTTCAAGAGAAGAGCTCTGATACCATATTATTTAACCTGATTCTTGTGGATAGAGGTGTTGTTTGACATTGCGTAAGGGTTGAAAAGTTACGAGATCCATGAACACGAAAGAGTAGAAAACGAAACTGAATTTTGTAATGTGAGTAAGTAAACATTTTATTGTTACAGCTGATGATAAGAAAAGGAAAAGTATATGAAATATATACTGGTACAAAAGAAAGAAAAAGAAACTATTCTACAGTAACCGTTTTGACTTGGTCTTGACCGTTAAGCATCGAGCGGCTATCACCATTGGATGGACAATTTAATTGATTACTTTGACATGGAATGACAACAAGATTTCAAAAAACATGAAAAAAACTTATCATTCGTTGCTTACCGGATCATATTGCACAAAATATATACATTTAACTCTAACAATAACAAAAAAAATATAAAATTCATTTTAATATATTATAGAATTTTATAGTACAATTCATATATTATGATTCATAATAATTGTGTTATTAGTTATATAGTACATTTTTCTTATTAATCAACTTTTCTATAAGTAATATTATAAAAGATAAATGACTAGTTATTTTAAATAATAATTAAAAATATTCTTTTCAAATCCTTTAATTAATTGATATTTCTATAATAAGTAATATTATATATTTTATAATTATAGCTAATAATAATTTTAATAACTGTATAATATATTTATTTTATTAATGAATTTTTCTATAATATTAATCTTATACAAGGTAAATTATTGTTTTTATAATTATATTAAATCGATCATAATATCGTAGAAAAACAATTTAACTATTGAAAGTAAAAGGTTAAAATACCTTTTTCGTCCCAATTTTCGTCAAGTTTTTTCAAATAAGTCCTAATTTTGGTTTGTGTTCAAATAGGTCCCAATTTTCGTCAATTTTGTTCAATTGGGTCTTTTTTGCTAACATCGTTTAAATCATTAATGGCCATGAACAGTGACTGCCACGTGTCATTTCGTGGTTTTTCTTTATTTTTTTATTTTTTTTTAATTTATTTTTATTTTTTAAATTTTTTATAAATGTCCACGTGTCAACCCAATAGCATGCCACATGTCACTTCATGATTTTTTTGAATTTTTTTGAATATTTTTTAAATGTCCACGTGTCAACCCAATAGCGTGTCACTTGTCAAAGTCAATATTCTATATTCAATTTGATCCCTATATTTGTTATTTTTGTTCAATTTAGTCCCAATTTTGTCCTTATCAAAGATGTGACCAAATTTAATTTTTATATCAAAGTTATAATGATGTGAATTTTAATATATTATATAAAAATATTTAATAAAAAATGTGAATTTTAATATAAAAATTAAATTTGGTTTCAATTTAGAGAGGGACCAAATTGGTTAATATTAACAAAACTTGGATTAAATTGAACAAAAATAACAAATATAGGGACCAAATTGAATATAAAACATTGACTTTGACACGTGGTACGTAGAGATGGCAAATAAACCCATCTCCGTGGGTATTGCCCGAACCCGTCCATGTTTTGACGGGGAATCCCCACATTGACTGGGTATGGGTATGGGTATGGGGAATCCCCGATTTTTTCAATTGGGTATAGGGATGGTTATGGGGATGTACATATACCCGCCATATCTTCGTCATCATTTAAATTATTAAAATATTCACAATTAGTTAAGTAACCATATATATATATATATATATATATATATATATATATATATATATATATATATATATATATATATTCAATTTTTTATTTAATCTAATTATTTGATTTGTTATGAAACTCATTCGCATCTCCAATATATTTTTCATCTTAGCATAACATTTATGTAATTATGTTAAAATGATGTATGTCAATTAAAATTTTATGTCTCATATTTGAGTTTCTATTATTTTTTAATATTTTTTTTTATTATATATTTTTCTTTCACATGAGTATGTTTAATACTCTCAATTTAAGTGTTTAATAGCATAAACATTTCATTTACTAGGTAATATAAAAAAATTACTTTTTTTTATTAATTTTTGTTTCATTTAAATAACTCTTTTGTTTCGCTAAAACAATTATTTCTCATTGAGTATATATGTTAATATTTGAGAAGTGTTCTTAGATCTCTAAGGTATTTTTCATCTTATCATACCTTTAATTATACATTTGTTTTCCTTTGTACGATTTCTTTCAATAGTTTCTCAAATTTTTTCTAAGACACACATTTGTTAATTTTTTAATTTTTTTATTTAATGTTTATTTTCATCATGTAGAATACTATTTCAGTATATTTTATCTAATTATTTTTTATTTTCTAACTCATTATATCAAAAATCATAATGTAATTTTTTCACTATAATTGTATAAATAACTTCTATTTACTACAACATCAATATTTAATGTAATTGTCATGAATATTTGTTTATCACCATCCAACATATATTGGAGTTCAAAAGATACAATATCTATGTCAAAATTTTATTTTTATGTTTATTATTTGTTATTTGCATCATTTTGATTAAGTGATGTACTATCATTTTTATTAGTGTATAAAAAAAGAGATTCATTAGAATTTAAAAAATTGAAGTAAATAAACATTTAAAATATATTTTAATTTGAATATTTGTTTTTCATTAAATTTTTAAAAAAATATTTCTAAATTTTATCAACTAGGTTTCATTAATGATTGTAGTTTGCAAATTTAATAAATATTTTGGTTCTCGTGAAATTTTATTTGGTATTCTAATCTAAAATGTAAACAATTATAATTTATTTCAAATATTTGATATTGAATAAACAATCATTCTCCTAATTTTGAATATTTGATAATATTATGTTTCCTTTACCGTAATTTTTTATTATTTTATAAAATAATTAAAATTTATATTGAAGTAGTAAGGAAACATGTACGGGTATGGGTACGAGATTATACGCGTTAGCTGGTGGGGATGAGGATGGGATAAAAGTTTGATACCCGTTGGGTTTGGGCATGGGGATAGGGATGAATTTTTTTTACGGGAATGAGTATAGGATAGCGAAACTCGTCCCCGTCCTACCCTGTTACCATCCCTAGTGGTACGCTACTGGGTTGACACATGGACATTTAAAAAAAATTCAAAAAATTCAAAAAAAATCACGAAGTGACACGCTATTGGGTTGACACGTGTACATTTAAAAAAAATTTAAAAAAAATAATAATTCAAAAAAACATGAAGTGACATGTGGCAGTCATTGTTCATGGTCGTTCATGATTTAATCGGTGTTAGCAAAAAAAGACCCAATTGAACAAAATTGACAAAAATTGGGACCTATTTGAACACAAAACCAAAATTAAGACTTATTTGAAAAAAATTGATGAAAATTGGGACCAAAAAGGTATTTTAACCAAAGTAAAATAAGCTTATTATAGTTAATCATAGTCACACTTGACTATAAATAACGTCAAATTTGAAAAGAAGGGTTTATAATTGATTTGACCATACTTTATCATGAGAAGAACTATTTATAATTAATTTCACGATACTTTATAATGGGAAAAGAAAAACTTCAATGGAATAACCTACCTGCAGTCAACTAATTAACACAAAATATTAGACTATCACATAACCAAATTAATAGACATACTGAGTATAATACTAGAAAACCGATTCACCAAATCTAAAGGTTCTCCACAAAATCAAACTGCAGAGGTATTGAAAAGACACATAATAACTATTGCTTAGTGCCAAAACTAGACCTTTCATATTGAGTCTGAAAATGTAATGATTTGACCGTTGAAAATGTAATGATTTGACTTGCGAAGTAAGTTTACTTCATAAAGCTTATATAAGCACGATGAAATATGAATTATATTAATAAATAATCAGCATAATTAATAATTAAGTGTTGTCAAACATTAAAAAATAATAAGCAATTATACAATACAAAATAATTAACAATTATATATCATTTCATGTTCATTATACAAAATATATTTTTTCTAATATAAACTAATTATTTTCAATTAACACAAATCTATATTTAAATATGAAAAATAACTAACAAAAATATGAAATTTCATGTTAATTATACAAAATATATTTTTCCTAATATAAATCGATTATTTTCAATAAACTCAAATCTATATTTAAATATAAAAAATAACTAACAAAAATATATTATAATGTCATATTTAAATATTAGTTACTTAATCATGTTATTATTATTAAATAATTTAGCTAAGATAAGTTTATTATTGTCAATAACCCAAATGAATATTTAAATAATATATTTATCACTCTACATAAGGAAATCAATAAATACACAAGTTAAATTATTATTCCCATAACTGTCTGATAGATTTTTTAGTTTTATTGAATTTCATAAATATTCAATACATTTACAATATATCGATCATAATATTGCATAAAACAATTTATGCATTTAAAATAACAATAACTTTATTATAGTTCAATTTTCGTTACACTTAACTTTATATAACGTCAATTTTTAAAATAGGTGTTTATAATTAGTCTACCATACTATATCAATAAGTACAAAGGTAACTTGATGTACATACTAAATATATTATCAGAAAACTGAAAAATGATAAAAATAAATACCAGCATGTATATAAACATGATTCGTGTGTATGCATTTGATTGTAATATAATATACATGTGTTTGTATCCTCATGTGTTTCTATTTAAAAATGTTAAAATCAATTTCATGTTATATTTTTTTAGTACAAGACCATATTACATAATATACTTACATTTTACTTCAGTAACAATCCGTGCAAACGCATTTCATTTTAATATAATTAACATATATTAATATGTACATAAATTTCTATTTAAAAATTTTAACACCAATTTCATGTTATATTATTTTATACGGGAAAATATTACACAACATGCCTACATTTTACCCTAAGAGGAATGTGGATACACATTTTATTTTAATATAATAAACATGTGTTTATATCTATACATTTTTCTATTTAAAAACTTTCACATCAATTTCATGTTATATATATTTTGTACGGGACCATATTACACAATATGCCTACATTTTACTTTAATAACAACCCGTGCATACACATTTCATTTTAATATAACATTCAAGTGTTTATATGTACATGTATTTTTATTTAAAAATTTTAACATCAATTCCATGTTGTATTTATTTTATATGAGAGCATATTAAAGAGTATGTCAACATTTTAGTTTAACAATAACCCTTGCATATGCATTTCATTTTAATGAAATATACAAGTATATGTATCTACATGTGTTTTTATTTAAACATTTTAACAATTTAACATTAATTTCATGTTGTATTTATTTTTTATGAGACCATATTACACAGTATATCTGCATTTTACTTTAACAACAATTCATGCATATGCATTTCATTTTAATATGTTAACATCAATTTCATGTTATATTTATTTTGTACGAGACCATATTACATAGTATGTCTACATTTTACTTTAATAATGACCTTGCATACGCATTTCATTTTAATAAAATATACATGTGTTTTGTTTAAAAATTTTAACATCAATTTCATATTGTATTTATTTTCTATCGGACCATATTACACTCTATGTCTACATTTTACTTTAACAACAACTCATGCATATGCATTTCATTTTAATGTAATATACATGTGTTTGTATTTAAATATGTTAACATCAATTTCATGTTATATTTATTTTGTACAATACCATATTATACAATATGTCTACATTTTACTTTAATAACTGCATACGCATTTCATTTTAATATGACATTCAAGTGTTTATATGTACATGTATTTCTATGTAAACAATTTAATATCAATTTTATGTTGTATTTAATTTATACGGGACCATATTAAACCATATGTTTACATTTTATTGTAACAACAACCTGTGGATACACATTTTATTCTAATATAATATACACGTGTTTATATCTACATGTGTTTCTATTTAAAAAATTTAACATCAATTACATGTTGTATATATTTTGTACGGGGACTATATTACATCATATGCCTACATTTTACTTTAATAATGATCTGTACATATGTATTTCATTTTAATATAACATATAAGTGTTTAGTGTTTGTATTTACTTGTGTTTCTATTTAGAAATTTAAAATGTTAACATCAATTTCATATTGTATTTAATTTATATGGAACCATATTTACATTTTACTTGAACAATGCATACATATTTTATTTTAATATAATAATAATTATTATTATTACTAATATTAATATTAATATTAAAATTATTAGTATAATCTATTATTATTATTATTACAAATTATTATAGTTAATTAAACCAATAATGTATTTAAATAATAACATTACTATTATATATAATTAAATCAATAATAATTGTAATCATTTAAATTATTAATTTATGTATAATAATAATATAATATGTTTTAAAAGTAACAAAAAAAAACATGACCCGTGCGTATGCATAGGTCCTCTACTAGTTAAAAAAAAATTCCACAACAAAGCATTTTATAGGCTATCTAAGATGTTTAGAGATGCTAGGATTGTAGGAGAATACCCTTATTGGATTGGGGAGCATATAAAGAATAAATTGTTAAAACATTGGAATTCTCCCAACTATCGCAATAAATGTGCTACAACCCAAAGAAATAGAGCTTTAGAAAAGGTTGAGACCTTACACACACACGTGGTTCCATTACCACTCATGAGCATGTTATTCGTATGGTATAAACCTTAGTTCCCTTTATTTTCATATTATGTTATAACTTATGTCTTTTAAAATTTATGTACATATATAACCCCATATTTTGTTAGAGACATATGAGCTCAGACATGATGTGTTTATTGATAAGGTATTTCAACAAACTCATCTTCACAAGGGATCTAGTAGGCTTGTTAATGAAAGGTCTTGGAGAACACATATATAAGAAAAGAATTTTAGTATTATTTCTTTTAAACTTAAAATTATATCATATTTAACTATTTTCTCATTCTTTTCCCTTAACAGGAAGAATTTTCAAGTAGACTCTCATAGGTCATATGCGAACTAGGGCCATGTCCTGATGCATCAGAAGAGCATAATGATAATGCTAAAAAGGAAGGCATCATTGGGACACAATGTTGGGTTGATATTATCGGTGGAAAAAAGTAAAGGAAGATTATATGGCACAAGACAACTTGGTACAAATTATACTACTAGAAGAGGTATTCTTAAGGACCAACCATCTTTGTCTACTAGTGCTGAGGAGGCCATGAACCTACTCACGGAACAACTAGAAGCACTTGAACAAGCTTATGAATATTTGAGCTACTAATTTCAAAGCTTCCAAAATGTAGTCATGGAATTCCTTCCTCTTGATGCCCAAAGTCGTCTTCAATAACATCAGTCCAGCCAAACACCGTCCCAGCATGATGACTTCTCCTTTGCTCCATTGTAGGTTGCACATAAGAAGATGATTCCATTGAAGGTTGAAGGATGCGAAAGCTACGAAGAATGAAGGCTGGGAGTGTTTGGTTATGTGGAGATGAAGATATCTTAAGAAAGGTGAGGCCAACTCTTAAGGAATGAAGCTATAGTAGACTAGTAAGGAAACTACTCTAAAGTGAGCTCAAGTAAGAGGAATGTGCACACATTTTGGTAGCAAATCAGTACTAAAATTCAAGCTAACATTAGCTGAGGTAAGCCCCTATATTTATAGGGGAAAATGGAGCTAGGTGTCTCCAAAAAGAGGAGGGAAAAAAGGTGCTAGAAAGTTGAAAATTTGAGCCAAAAAGGAGCATGTGGGAGGTGTGACTTGCCACCTAAGCAAGTCATACTTTCCTTGCATGGAGGCATTACATTCAAGCTTAGTGAGCAAGCTCGGTGCATGAAGGAGCTAGAATACTCTAGCATTATGCGCTTCACCATAGGCCCAAAGTTAGGCCCAACTCCCTTTTTGGTCCCAAATATATACTTTTAAGCCCAAATTCCTCCAAGGCTTAATACATGGTCCAAAGAAAATCCTATTCTATTGGGTCCAAAATACAAAGCCCAAAATATTATTCTAAATATTTACAAAGAATCCTAGACTAGGCCTTCATAACTTCTTTAGCCCATGTAAACATCATTTTTGGCATATTTAACTTAGTTGAAGCCTAATCCTCTTGGATCCTTCTTGCCATGACTCTTGTGGTTGGTCCCTTGACTAGGGATTTGCCATCACAACAGCAACCCACTCTAGTCTAGCCACAGCCCCAGCCATAATAGCAACAACACGCTCAAGAAGAAGAAAATAATTCTTATGATTATATAGATTATTAGAACTTCTTTTTACATACTTATGATGTGTTTTTTTTAATCTAGTTTGGATACATTACTTGCAAATATATTGTTATTGATATTTTTTTGGATTGCCTTTACTTATATACACATATTGCAATTGATGTTTGTATGGTATAGTAAGATGTTTGTTTGGAATGCCTAGCTGAAATTAGCAAACATATGTGAGGTTGTTTTTATTTTAATGCAGTTTTATTGGCATGTTTGATTGATTAAAGAATTGAATGCAGAATAAAGCCCATTGCACGTGAAAATGGCATTTCATTTATCAACGAATTTATCGATCGATAATGTCCCATACATGATGTCATGTCCTTGGAAGGTCATGTCCATTTTTACCTACGAATTCTTGCATGTTGGTAATTCGTCAGAAAAATACAATTACCGATAGATTTTGCAATTATCAATGTATATTGATTGTTTGTAATACCTGTTTTCTTTTTATTTGTAGTGTTTATCCAAGTAACTCTAAACAGCATTTTCAAAATATTACACTATTAAAAATACTAGGAAAATAGTAAGAGAAAAATGTTTAAGGAGTGGTCATATTCAACAAGCCACGTATATTCAAAATTTGAGGCATTATAAAAGATAACATACATTATTTTATTTTCTATGCAAAGCTTATTCTTTCTTCTTTCTATCAACTTTATAAGTGGGTATGTAATAACTTTCTAATTTTCAACACGTGAAATAATTCATATATAAAGAAATTATATTATGTATCCTTTTTACATTAAATTTCTTATGCATTTATTAGAAGGAGGATGAATCTATTAATTTGAAATGTGTTTGAAGAAGTAAAAATTCAAGGTTAAAGAAAGCTTGTGCCAGGTTTTGAAAACCAAACAAGAAATGGAAAGAGAAAATGAATTCAAACTATTAAATGAAAATAACACCTTACCTTCGAATTAAAGTTCAAAAGGATATGTGCAATGAGGATTTTGTAATGAATCTCTTCAAGAATATCTTAAGACACTGAAATTCTTCTCAAAAAAGCAAATTTGTGTTCAATATTCAATTATAAGTTTATGACAGAGTTTAGCCTTATTTATAGACACAAAATTTCAACTAAGACTTCATAAAACGAGTACTAAGTAATGTGAAAATAAAAGAATCCTAAGTTTGAATATAAAAGTAATGATTATATCTAGTGTGAACATGAGTCTAATGATGATACTTGAACAAATTACTACACTTAATTAACCTATGATTAACTTCCTAATCTTTGTTTATCATATGGATGGCCCTTGAAAGATGAAGTGTCACATGAAAATAGCACACAAGACATTCCTTAATTCAAGACAAAAACATGTGAAGTGGTTACAACCTTCACATGACTTGAAAGTAATATGTTGAAGTTAGAAACTCTTCACGTATCTTTAGCTTTTCTTCAACTCCTAAGACAGTTAAAAGTCATGTGAAATAGTTAAAATCATTATAGAATTGAAAGTGACATGTGAAAATATTTACAGTCACATGTGCTTGAAAGTAACGAGTAAAGGTAGTTACAATCATCATCTTTAAGTATGGGTGACAAAGTGGACTGACCCTGACGAGCTAGCCCGCCAAAACAAGGCAAGTCGGGTTGGAATTTTTAACCCGCTAGTCCGTTTTGGTCCGACTCGCCTAGCCCGTCCCTGGCTTGCCTAGCCCGATTTTTGTTTTTATTTTTTAAAATTAAAAATAATTAAAAAGATTAAATTATCTATATCATATTTTTGTAAAGATATAAATATGCACTATTATTATAATTTAAATCATTAACACTTATAAATTAAATTATAATCATTAGTTATAATAGAGTAATTTAACATATAAATGTAATAATTATTTTAATTCATCCAATTAAAAATATTAATTAATCAATTAAAAGCTTAGAAAATATTTATATGATTATATATGTTTTAAATATTCATTTACAAGTATATAGACAAACAAATTTTATAAATAAAGTTTTTTTTTTAAAGTGATGGGCCATCCTACCAGTCTGTGGACCTGCCTTGTGGCGAGATAAATGATTTGCAATTCTTGATCTGTTTCTCAGTGGCGGGCTAGCCTAACCTGATCTATTTTTGGCGAGTCAAGGACAAACTGAATCAAAATGGGTCGAGCGGACCGTTTTTTCACTCCTATGTTTAAGGAAGTTACTCTTACACATGTCTTCCTTCATGTCTCTAACTATCCACTCTTGTAACTATAGGGTATTATAGAACATTCTTTGATGATCTTAAAATATTTTATAATTTCTAAAATTTAATGACTTATGAGATAGAGAATTTTGAATTTTTATTGAGAATGAATATTTTGTATGATATTTTGTTGTCAATTATTTAAGTAAGATCATGCAATCTATATATATATATATATATATATATATATATATATATATATATATATATATATTATTATATAGATCGTTTAATAGGTCTTACAACTTATTTAAAATGTTCTACGAAAAATGTTTTTGTATTTATAGTACAATTCACCAAAGAAATGGATGCTGAAACGGATATAGAGTCAAGTTGAAAAAAAAAATTATAAGGTTCACTAAAAGAAGAAAAACGTTTTATGAGATAACTAATTTAGCTTAAGCTTCTTTTTGCGTCTATTTCTTTTAGGGGAAGATGGATTAAATATTATTGTATCAATTTCGAAAATATTTTTGAGTTTGATAATCATATTAACATTTATGATATTAATTTGTGTTACTGGATTTAAAAGTATCAAATATTAGTATATTTAAATTCTGTTTTTTATGTTCTTTTTTTATTGTGCTCTTTTGTTATTTCCTTTTAGTTCAAAATTATTTGTTAGTATGATATTACATTTGTTTCCTTTTATCAATTTATTTGAAAGAAAATGAGAATATTTAAGGTCAAAGCAAAACTAAATATCATTTTTTAAAGCCTTTACATGGCTTATGCTATAGGTATGCAACTTGCACTTTTAAAAAGATTTTTAGATGTTAATGTGTACTTGGTTAAGTGATTTTACTTTATTCTCAACGCTTGTTTGGCTAGTTAACCAATCACAATTTCATAATTTTAATTGCAGTTGAGAAAGTCACTCTTTTATAAATTAGGATATAAGTAAAAACTATTGTATAACCTGCTACTAAATATGAAGGGTAGGAATTATCAAATCAAAGTCGTAACTCCTTGTCCTTAATGTTGGTCGTTTAATATTGTTCATTAAGGTATAGGGTGCACATTTATGTAATTTATGGTTTTTTCTCATTGAAAAATCAAATCCTAACACCCATCAATTTATAAATGTATATTAACATGATATTTATTTATCTTAATTTCTTTTTTAAATTCCTAAGACAGTTACATACTCCACTTAACGTGATAACAATGCATAAAATGATCGTGTTACTGTTTTGAAGCCATTTTAACCACAACACAATTATAGTTATCTTACTAAATGACTTATTTTTGTTTTTTAATTAATATAAAAATCCGTGTTTATAAAAGTTTTTGAAGATGAAAATGAGAAGGGTTTTATAAGGAAAAATACATTTCTACATCATCGTGGGTGGATCCTAAATGTTCATTTTACAACAAAAACTATATAGAATCTTATTCTTTAATAAAAAATCATATTTCTAAATAACTAAGAACTAATAGATTACAAATCTAAAACTTATATTCATGAAACATTACGATTTGACTTTATGTGAAGATTAGTGAATTGTATTTTCTGAAGATAAATTATTTTACACGAAAAATAAATAATTAAGTAATATTATAACGAAAAAATATTCAGTAAAATATGGGAGGAAAACGTGTTCACGTAAATTGTGTATTATTAAATAAAGTTAAATGTGAGAAATGTTATAAAGCACTTATGGTAGCATTAAAATATAATGAAGGGTTATACGTTATAATAGCAACTAAAAACTGTAAACATCCCTGTTTTTTTGAGAAATATTTCATAAATATACGTCTAATAAGCAATCCAAAATGTGTGAACATGTTACTAAAAAATAAAATAAAAACCTAAAATTATAACATTCATTATTAAAGAAAAATTATTTCACAAATATATCACATTGTAGATTGAAAAATATTATCACAAGAATGATTTAGAATCACCTTTTTAAATAAAATTTAAAAAGGATGTGCTATTTTCTTATCACTAAAATTAAAACAAAAAATACAACTTTAATAACAATAAGTTTTCAGTTACAATTCATGACCCTCTAAAAGACGTTCATAAAAAATCTAACTCCTTACTTTGATACGTTAATAGTGTGAAAGATACAAGCACCTACAAAGTTATAACGACAAAGCAAACATGCGCTAAGTTACTGAATTGAGCCTATATAAATTACTAGTTTTTCTCAAGTTAAATTCATCTATTTTCATCCATTCAAACAAATGGCAATCTCTCTTATGGCTTCATCTACATCAATTCTTACCGTTGTTCTTTATGCATTATTCATAAACAATGCAATAGCCGCAAACTTTCCTCGAAGTGTAAGAGAGACACTAATTGGTCTAGAACCAATTCATCACAACTACTTACAATCAAGTGATGGTTATCATATAAAGCTAGAACTTCCATCAGGTCTAAATCCACTCCATAACAACTTCATACAATCCGATAATGGTTATGATATCAAACGAGAAGTCCCAACAGGTTCAAATCCACTCCACAACAAACTCGTCCCACCAGGTTCAAATCCAGCCCGCAACAACTTCATACAATCCAATAATGGTTATGATATCAAACGAGAAGTCCCAACAAGTTCAAATCCACTCCACAACAAACTCATCCCACCAGGTTCAAATCCAGCCCGCAACAACTTCATACAATCCAATAATGGTTATGATATCAAACGAGAAGTCCCAACAGGTTCAAATCCACTCCACAACAAACTCGTCCCACCAGGTTCAAATCCAGCCCGCAACAACTTCATACAATCCAATAATGGTTATGATATCAAACGAGAAGTCCCAACAAGTTCAAATCCACTCCACAACAAACTCATCCCACCAGGTTCAAATCCAGCCCGCAACAACTTCATACAATCCAATAATGGTTATGATATCAAACGAGAAGTCCCAACAGGTTCAAATCCACTCCACAACAAACTCGTCCCACCAGGTTCAAATCCAGCCCGCAACAATCTCATACAATCTAGTAATGGTTATGATATCAAACGAGAAGTCCCAACAGGTTCAAATCCACTCCACAACAAACTCGTCCCACCAGGTTCAAATCCAGCCCGCAACAACTTCATACAATCCAGTAATGGTTATGATATCAAACGAGAAGTCCCACCAACTCCACCTTTGGAATCACAATTAGGATTTTAGTGTTTAATATTCAATATATTGCAAAAACTATAATTGTGTAAGGCAAATTCAATTAATGGATTTGCTAACTCTATCTATATATACATGAATGAAGATATTAATGAATAAATAAATATGTTGTAATAAATTTTAAAACCTAATTATCAAAATATTTTTTTTCTTCAAATTGTGTATATTATTAGCCAGGAGAATCATTAATAAAGAAAAAAACTTAGAAGAGAAATAAAAAAATTTTAAACTCATGACGAGCAAGGTATCACGAAAATTCATTTGGTCAATTTTATTAGTTGGATACGCAACTTAATCACTTAGCTTTGGCTTAATATATTTCAACTTTTTTGGGAATAATTAGTTTATTAAAGGGATTTGTAGCATGAAATCAACAAGAAAAACAAAGATAAAGCTAACAAAGAGAAGTTTTTAGTGTCTCTAGATTACCCAACTTTGAACAATTTGCGCACCAAAATTTGATGTGAAATGAAAACCTAATAAGGGATGTGTAGTTGGTTAGTGCTTAATACTAGGGTCTAAAAGAGGTCCTTAACCATCATTATGAAATCATCATACTTTTCCTACCATTTCCCCCAACAAAATTTATTTATATTTTACTTAGTTCCAACTTTATATTTATAAGACAATAGGATGAATATCCTCGTGACGAAATAGTAAATAATATATTATGTGACAATTATATTACTATGAAAAATTAGTAAACGAATCTCATATGTGGAAATTACTAGATGCATTAGTCTAACATAGGAAAATCTACCTTTAAATGAAGTTGAATCACATTTCGCAATTGGTTTTGAGAAAGCATACCAACCATTTGAGTTTGTATGCTTAACACATTGTTCTTAGAAACATAGAAGAAAATGCAAAGTAAAAGTTACTTTTCATTATGCACGTTGAGTGTAATAGTAAAAGTTGTCACGGAAAAGTCAAGTATGTTAAAAAAAAAGTGTTGACACAAAAGATATGGAAAAGCAAGCAACCTATAATGCTTATTTTTAATACATTTATAAATGGAAGAGAAGTCATGTAAATGAACATAGTGAAATATACAATAGTTATATAAGACTTGCATGCAAAATATTCTCAAAGCTTATAAGTGTTTATTGTGAAAGTTTATCTACTAGGCGACTTTTAGGTGAGAGTTTTCTTTGTAATCCTTCACTTATATGAAGTTAAGATCTAGTGCAAGGTGTATTCAATTCATATATTCTCTCTTTAATATTTTTCCTTACAAACACCAAATAAATTTTGTTGCATTGCTAAAAGTGACACTAGGAACTCGGTCAAGAGTGACACAATGTTGTTGTTCTTTATTTTAGGGGTTGATAAAGGGATAACAATAATTGTTTTTCTTTATTCATTTGTAAGAAAAAAATGCTAATGTATTTATCTGTATTTAGAAACATATAACACTTGTAATCATATTTGATTAGTGAAACCATTTGTAGTTGGTAAAGGAAAATTGAATGTAATTGTAGTTGGGATGAACTAATGTAAACTAAAATGTTCAATGTTATTTCTATTACTCATGCACAAGTGCTAAATGGTTCTAAAAAAGAAATTTGTGAATGTATTTCAAACTTATTAGATAACCCTCTACCAATATCTAATTGATATCATGATTCAAAAAAGGTTTTCCAAAGCATTTGTTAAGCTTTATTCAACTTCATTTTTGGAGCTAATAGTTTACTTCTAACAACATTCATTAGAATATTATTGACGACTCTTTAACAAGCCTACCAATTTGTTGTAAGAATTAAATGAACATAAGTTTAAGTATAAAATCCGAAGAGACTTGTTGTATAATTACTTAATAAAAAAACTAATTAAATGGTTTGTATCAAGAGAACAAGAATAAATGCACTATTTTATATAATAAAAGAACAAAGAGCCAAATAAAAATTTTAGGTTTTTGCTATAAAATATCAAATATTAATCAAATGACTAAAATTAAGAATAGTAATAAAGATAGACAAATGTGAAATGATAAAAGAAGAGTAGGGTGTTGATTTTACTAGCTTTCCCATGAAATTCACTCTTCCCTTGACTAATAAGTTTAATTATGAAACTAATTTGATGATCAAAAAGTGATTTTAACCCAATTCATCATTAAGAACATACTTAGATTACTTAAGGAATATTAAATTGATTTCATGGTGAAATTTGTTGAAAAAGAATTATTGTAACACCCAATTTATGGTGTCACATTACCTATATTACACACGTAGATAAACATCTACCAAACGTAATTCAACATATTGTCTAGAGCATATTAATGAGGTGGATCATTTGATGCAACACACACATACACACACAAAGATGTTTACATTCTTTATGAAGAAATACATATACACAAATTCCCTAAGACTAAGGCAACATCTCCATCCTTTACCTTTGTTCATCATCATCTACATTATCCTCTACTCATCTGCCACCCACACAACCATAGCAAAAACCATACAAATCCAAAACAAAGGGTAAGCATACATGTCATCAAACAATCACACAGTTCATCATGTACACATACCAATCACCAACATGCATTTTTACATTATAATATGTTCTATGTCCTGAAGATTAAGGTATTGAATCAAACTTCAAATATTTTGCACCTATCATACGACTTCCTAGTAGATTTTTGGGTTACACCTTCCCTACGGGTTCTACCCACCCATGGGACTAAGTCTTCACATACAACAAGGTAAGTTTCTATTATCCATCTAAAGATATGGTCCATATTTCATATATACCTCCTCTCTGGATTATAAGAACCAACTTCAATTGTCACTACTTAGTTATTTTCCTACATGAGTCTAATAGCTAATAGAGTCATGACAATCTCATTGAGACCCATATTCAATATCCTTTCTAATAACATATGTATATATACATACGTATATATATACATATGTATATATGTATATATACATATATATGTATATATGTGTGTGTGAGAGAGAGAGAGAAAGAGGTATGATTGGATGTTTGTTGTATATGATTTTTTATATGTGTATATATGTACATATATGTATATATATGTATGTATATACATATATGTATATGTATATACATACATATATATATATATATATATATATATATATATATGTATATATATATATATATATATATATATATATATATATATATATATATTTATATATATATGTATATGTATATGTATGTGTATGTGTGTGTATGCATATATGTATACATACACATATATGTTGGTGCAAGATGGCTCTAAAAAGGGGATTAATAGAGTTTGTCGATATTTTAAATATTTTGCACAAATATATAATAATAAAATAAAAGTGTAAAAAAAAGCACACAAAGAATTTGTAATGGTTCACCCTTAACACAAGGGTTATATCCAATTTCTTAAGTTGGGTTACATCCAATTTCTTAAGCACCAAGCTTAAGAAGTTACACTAATCAAATATCTCAAGTTGATTATAGCATGAATATCAACCTCTTCAGGCATCTCGAGTGTCTACCTTTCTAGGTAACAAGAATAAACATATTTAAGTATAACCTTCTTAATCAAGAACTCTCAAATGGAATAATGAAAATCACTCTCAAAGTAAGAGAGTGAAAATGAAGTTCACTTGTGTATACTTAAAAAAAGTGAATGATTTTGTAATGGCTAATGACACACTTACTACTTTTCACAACTATTTAATTTGACTATATAAGCTCAATATATCTTTCTTTGTATTTTTATTATTTATTGTGTATTTTACTTTTTGTTCGTGCTTATTCTTTCATGTCTTTTCTTCACCTTAGTCTTTGTATTTATAGACATGTGGAAGAACATAATCGTTGAGTTTCTTTAATTCTGAATCTTAAAAATCTCGTTTTCACATCAACCTCTTTGATTATTTTTGTTTCTTCTTCGAAATCTTCTTGATTGAATAAATTTATGTTGCTTCCAAATTCATATATTTATTTCTTCTTTGGAATTTATCTTTCTTAAAATATGTTGTATATGATATTTTTTCTTTTGATTGCTTTCTTGTTGTAGCTTTTCTACTTGAATCTTCTTCATTTGAATTCTTCAAATGATATGATCGTTGAGAACATAATATTTGATTTTCTATTAACATACATCACAATCTTCATATAAAAGGAATGTTGTAGTATTATTTCCAAATAATTTTCTTTGGACTTCTTCATTTGTTAGGATATTCTATGTTGAAGCTAAAATTTATTCTTTAAAGCTTTAAGCCATTATTTCTATCTTCAGAGAGAACTTCATTATTTTTTATTGACTTGTTTTGCTGTCAGAGAATGTTTGATATATAAAGTATTAATATTATCTTCTCTCCAACATATAGATTTTTCCTACTTAAGGAAACTTTTTCAAACATATTATGCATATACCATAATCAGATATAATTTGATTTAATCAAGATAAATCAAATACATAATCAGGATGAATCAAATATGTAATCATGATAAATCAAATATATGATCAAAATATTTCTATACATAGATAAAATGATTGTTTGATATTTAACAAAGATTTCAATTTCAAGATATAATTTATTTTGATGAAATCTTTTAATTCAAATTTAACTATTTATAAATACTTAAAAAGTTGTAGCTTCTCAATTTTATTTAAACTTATTAAATTATGGAAATAATAAATTATAAGAGCAATAAAAACAATTAAGAATAGTTAAAGTAGAATGCACCAAACGAGGTCCTATAGATGCAAGACTTAATAATGTCTAGTCAGTTCTTTTCTTTGTAATGTTTAATGCTTGTAACTTGTAGCATTTGATGCTTGTAGCTTGTAGCCTGTAACATATGATGCTTCATGACAATATTCTTTTAGCCATTTTGTTCTCACACAATTTAACAACTTGAGAGCTTTCATATGCAACACTAAACATGTTATATGAATAACCACTTATATCTTTATTTTCATATAGTGTTTGTTATCTTCGAAACTAATAAGACCTTTCATCATACTGTATAGTGTTTGTTATAATAAAAACTACTTAGACCTTTTGTCTAAATGGTTATCCTATATTTTCTGGTCTTAACAATCTCCCCCTTTTTAATGATGACAAAAACTATAAGTATGAAATACAAGTCACTTAAAACATTTTCAAAATATCATTATCAGAGTATAATTTAATATATAATCAAAGCATCTTAATTTTGTATATATGATCACAAATAATGCATGATAGTGGAATAAAAATGTTTAATGTTTCTTCTTGAAATCTCCTTTTTATTTAACCTTGATTTCTTCCCTTTTTTGTCAACAACAAAAATGTGTCAATGTTGTTTTGAAACAAAGTATGAGAGAAACAAAACCAGAGGTGTTAAACATTGAAAGTATACAATTATCAAGTTATAACTTGACAAATTTAAGATACCAAATTAGCACAACGATTGATAACACAATATCAGAGTTTAACAATATTTAATGATATGAGTGTATAACATATTAAAGCAAATGATATTTGACTAGGATTTTTTTAAAAGAAAAAACATTATCAAAGCATATTGCATATCAAAGCTTTCAAACTTATTAACATTATAATAACTCAATAATATCAAAACAACAATTTCATAGCAATACATTCACAACAAATTGAAATATAAAGAAGATTTAGATACAAATACAAAAAATCAACATTAAGTAATACAAAGAAAATGCAAACAAAGAGCATTACTTTCTTTTATATGTTTAATGTATGCTTTTTCTCTATATGTATATTTCTATATGCTTATTTCCTATACGTTTTACTGTTATCATATTTAGAGTGCATCATTGTTTTACCGAGTTGAGAAAATGTTGAGAGATTAAAGATGTAATTTAAGTTTGCATCAACCAGATAAAGGAACATTTTATATTTATGGGAATTTTTTATTTAAAGAGATTTGCCAATAAAATTCAAGTTTAGAAAATAATTTTGTGCATAATTTTTTTTCTCCAAAATAATAGATTATATGTAAAGAAAAATATAATTTGTTTTAAAAAAATTGATTAAATAATAATAAGTTTGTATAAAAACAATAATAAGATGCACATAATTTTCAAAATTATATAGACTAATATCTGCGCACAACAATTATAATGTGTGATCTAATGCATATAAAACACATAACATATGATGCATGTATCCTATGTGAGTTTAGTACATGTATCTACCCATTGTAATTTGTATCACATATATTAAATATGTTTACCTACTCTGTATGAAAGTAACGTGGAAATTTTCAAAACACGATTGTATATGATGATGCAAAGAATATGATAATATTTAGATCATGCATATACTATAACACATAATTTACACTATCTTATACCATATTGTGTAATCATGTTGCTTAGCATGCATAAAAATATTGTTTAATATGATCATCCAACATACCATCTAACAAATGCAACTTTTAGATCATCTAATGCAAATGACATGTATAGTCTAATGTGGTTGATCTATTGTCAGGATACAACTGTCTGCAGCAAAACTCTAGTATAAAATCAATTTGTGAAATCAGTTTTAGTAGAGAGAAAAAAATTGAATTACTGAAAAACGAATTGAGAGACTTCTTGTTTGAGATCCATAGAGTTCTTGTGCTTTCTTGGGAGATCATTCAATTGGAGATTCAAGAAGATTGACGATGGATTCAACCTTGATGGGTCAAGCTTGGATCTAGAATCAAGTGATAAATCTGCACATCCACTAGGTGTATTCGTTCCTTGTTTCTTTTCTTATTGTATTTCTGTTTAAAGTTGATTCATTGTGTGAAGTGAAGGTCTAGGTGCAATTGTGTATATGCATTGCATCTAAGGGGTGTTCTTGATTTGTAGATCAAGCTCCTTAGTCTTTAGGATCTTGAATTATATAGATGCTCTTGTAATTCTTGTAACTCTATTGATTTAGTGGAATCCTCCTAAGTGGGTTGCTTAGGAGAAGACTGGGCGTAGATTCATCTTGAATCGAACTAGTATAAATTGTTGTGTTCTTTGTTTCTCTCATCATTTATGCCTTTCTCAATTGCTTTAATCCGTCCATTAACACAGAACTGTAAAACTGGTTATTTGGAGTATAAAGATTAAAGAAACCTTCAAGATTCATTTAAAATCAGTAAAAGATTCAATAACCAATTCACCCCCTCTTGGTTGGGTTATATTAGACAAATCTAATTTAACAGCAAGTGTACTGGTACGTAGTAGTGTTAATAAGTTTCGTATCCACAGGGATTTAGCAAGTATATTGGTAGTTTGATTTTTGGGTTTTTTGATTGATAAAGAATGCAAGCAAATAAAATAGTAGTAATTAGATATATTGAGTGGAGTAGGGGCTATGAATTGATTTCATCTTATCTTCTACTACACAACTACCATCTTGTTTACTTACTTTGCATATCATTCAATGTCCTAGGAGTACTCTTTCTATGTAGATCTAGTTTCCTCCCTGATACACTAGTTTCAAAGAGGGTTTCCTCACGGGGCTTAGTGTAAGATCCGCGAAATTTAATTAATTAAATAATTAATTAATTAATAAATGCAGGTAGTGGGAGTCTTTGTGACATTAAATATTGGTCATTGTGATGTAGAATAGTACTAGCTCAAATTGTTGAGAGTACTTGATTATGTGAAAGGACTTAAATGTGTTATTTTAATTGTGCATTATTTTAACAATATAATTGAACGTGGGGAGTGATAATATAATCTTATATTTATAGGAATTATCACAAAACATGAATGGATTGAATGGTTGTGCATTGACTTGACATTGGTGTGGTAATGGGTTCAAACGTTGGTAGACCCAAATTAAACTTTCTTTCTGCTAATTTCTTTTGGCATGAATGTGAAAAGGCACAGAAAACCCTACTCGTGAAGGGGGCAACCAAGAGGTGCTGGAAGACCACCGTAATGGTTCTTGAATGAGCATTGTTTTTTATTAATTTCATGAAATAAATGGCTACAAACTTGAGAATAGAAGGTTTTCTGAAAAAAAAAATTGGCATAGAAACTAAGAGTGAGTGGTAAGGCTGAGTTGAGTGTGTGTAAAGAGAGATAAGTGAGAGTGGAGAAAGAGTCTTGAAGGAGGAATCACGAGCTAAAGTGAATCGAGATCAAGGGCTCAAGAATTGTGCATATTTGAGTAAGGAATTCAGGTTAGAAGAGCTGGAACCGTACATGTTATTTCGTATTGTTTAATTGCATGAACTATATGATTAATTGAATGCATGTATTGTGCTATGGCTGTGTGTATCTCGTATTTTCTAGAATTTTTCAAAAATCACCTAGCGGGTCATGAATTGCCGCTAGGAGACTCATCCTTATTTACATGATTCTAGGTTCCTGAAGAGGAATCGATTGGCGGTACAATCCTTACCGCCAAGCGACACATGCCTAATTCGCCCAATTTTTGGGTTTTGTTTGAATTGTCTGGCGGTGATGAACTACTGCCATGCGACGCGAACCAAATTTGACTCATTTTGGCTGTTTTGGGTTTTCTTGGTGGATTTTGGAAGGGGAATAAGGGAGCTTCATTTGATGTATGAGTATTAGATGCCTATGATTATTGAATTATAATGCGAGTGGAAATGAATTGGGGAAAATATGAACAATTCATGTTAAGGTTGGAAATTGGGGATTTTGATGTTTAGAGAGTAACTGTAATTTGATTACACTATCAAATGTTACTGGATATAGTTGAGCTAAGTAATCGTACAAATGTGATCATGGTGAACTGCATCATTGCGGAAATAGACCAAATAAAGGATTGGGAAAATGAGAGAGACTTGGCAGGTGCTGGAAATTCTGGAATTTTTCCCAGAACTAATGCACCGCTTGGTGGAGGGAAGCTTGCCGCCAGGCAACAGCGGTGGATGTAGTTGTTGTTTTGCGTTCAGAGTGTTGGGGACGCGGGTTTGAATTGCATTGGATGGCTAAAAGGAAATACGGTTGTAAAGATAATGCAGAAATACGCTATTATGAATACCTTGGAGGTTAGAAAGGTAAGTGTGAGTAAAAGAAGTAGGATTGGGATTACATGTTTTAGTGTATTGATGGGCAGTTGAGATTAGGATTGTTATTAGAAGGTGTAGGGTCATCCCGCCAGGCGATACCTGTAGAAGCAAAGGGATCAAAGGCACTTGGCGCCTGGCGGCACGTATCCCCCGCCAGGCGATCTAGAAGCGAATTTCGCCTGGTAGCTTAGGAGTAGCGTCAAGCAATAATGCAGAGGCCAGACTTGTGTTTTGATTGTTTTAGATGTGCGTGGTCTACAAGGCTTGGGTGATATCTCAAAGGTCAACTTGTTGGTGTTCCTTGAGTTATGGCTCGGAACGTATCCCTTGAGTTGTGGCTCGAGATAGGGGTTAAGCACGTGGCATTCCTTGAGTTGTGGCTCGGAATGGCATCTCTTGAGTTGTGGCTCGGGATGGCCGATGAACACGAGGAACTCTTGAGTTGTGGCTCGGGTTGGTGAGTGTTGCTGGTGTGAGTGTGCGAGTTGTGGATCGTACAAGATCCAAATAGATTGCCCTTTTTGGTATGAAACTATCGAATTTGGTAGTCTTGGGATGTTACGAATGTTATTCGTATTGGGAACTCCACCCGACGTTACGGAGTATGGTCCATAGCATGGTTTCTGTAAGACTCGTGAAATTTAATTAATTAAATAAATAAATAATTAATAAATGCGGGTCGTGGAAGCCTTTATGGAATTTAATAGTGGTTGATGTCACATGGAAAAGTACTAGTTTAAGTCGTTGAGAGTACTTAAATGTGTGAGAGGACTTAAGTTCAAGTCCTATGTATGCCAATTATGTGTTATTTAATTATTATTGTTTTAATAATATGAATGTGCGTGTTAAGTAAGAATATAGTATTTGAATTATGTTAGTTAGCAAGAAACATGAATTGGCTTAATGGTTTAGCATTGACTTAATATTTGCATGGTTAGGGGTACAAACCTTGGTGAGACCTAAATTAAGTTTTCTTTTTGCTAAACGATTTTTTGGCAAAGAAGAGAAGAGGTAGAGAATCCAGCAGCCACGTTAAGGTAGCCAAAAGGGATGAAAAACAACCCATAATGGTCTTGAATGACACTTATCAAAAGCAATAAAACCAATTTTCGTTTTTGGCTAATTAACCTTCATTAAGACGTAATTAAAAGGCAAATTGAAGGGAGAAAGAGGGTTTTCTTGGCCTGGATTGGTATTGCACTTTTGGGAGAGAAAAACCAGAGAGAAAACGTGAGATAGAGAGTCATCCAGGAGCTGAATTGAGAAGAATCAAGAAGGCTATTGGCGATCAAGGAGGAAATAGAGAACTTGTCAAATTAAGCAAGGCATTCAGGTTAGGGGAGTTCTTATTGCTTATTTTTATTTTGCTATCGTTTGAATATATGATCTAAATCATAATGAAAGAGTAGAACATGTCTATTCTTGATTTTCTTCGCGTTTCTGGATTCTCCAGAAACTGCCTGGCGGCCGTTCATGCGCTGCCAGGCGGCACATATATGTAAGCCCTATTTTTCTGGGTTCCCTTGAACCGCCTGGTGGCTGTGCGTGGCCCGCCAGGCGACGCTTCCTGCTTTGGCCAATTTCTAGTTCGTGGTGAATTTTGTGCTATTTGTGATGTTGAAAATAATCATGTATGAGTGCAAAAATGCGTTGAAGGAAGAAAATCTGCTTGTGAATTGAATGGTGTGTGAAATTGGTATGAATTGGGTTTCCATGTGGGGTTGAGGTCTATGGGGCGTGAGATGATGAAATGTTGTGTCGAGATTGATTTGTTGGATTGCTTATATGGTAATGGCATTGACATAAACTGACTTAGACTCGTGTAATGGAATCACTCATATTTTGATTAAAAACGCAGATTGGAATCGGTAGTACAATTAGGGTGTGGAAGACATGGCAGGTGCAAACAGACCTGAGGAGAACCCAGTTTTCACGCACCGCTTGGCGGCGCTGAGGTTGCCGCCAGGCGCCCCATCAGACTAGCAAAAAAGTTGTTGTTGGGTGTTTGCATGATGGGAATGGTTGAGCAGGGAATTAAATGCGTTGTGGTATATGGTAGACTGGAATTAGTAAGCATGGTAAGGTTAACAGGTTGAATTGTAATGGGGAATGTGAAGTAGAAGGGTGTTCACAATTAATTCAATTGTATGTTAAAAACTGAGAAAAAGATAGGTGTCAAAAGATACGAAATGAGTTGGGTATGAGTATGTGTTAATGGGGAGATATGCATTAAACTAAATAAGGATTGTAGGTAGAAACATAATAAGGACTATATTTATATGGGAACCAGTAATTAGGACATAATATGATGTAATTGGATGATTATGGATGAGTCAAATAGTAAAATGATGAACATGGAATAAAATGTGTAATTTGATTATTGTAAATATGATTGTATGAAGAAGATTGATATTTGGAAAGCGGGCGATATTGCATGCTTCACTGTTTGGGTGTGTAAGGGATATGTGCTATAACGAAAATTATTAGTTTCATGAATAAATTGTGTGGATGATAAAGTAGTAATAGAACCTTACTTGGAGTGCCATAATTCTCCTATAAATTGGTGTGTTGTATGATTGAAATCCTTTGGGGATCTGTTTAAGTGCCTATAAACCAGCAGTAATGCGCTACTGGTATGGCACCTAGCGGCGTGTGCGAGCTGCCATGCAGACGGGACACAAACCTGTGATAGTGGTCACAGTGTGAGCAGGGCGTCTGGCGGTAGGGAGGGTTCCGCTAAGCGGAATGGTGCAGCAAAGACCCTGATGGTGCGGTGGCGCTTGGCGACGCGGGGCAGGTGCGCCAGGCGGTGGCGGTGAGTGGTGCCTAGCGGCATGGTGGAGCCCGCCTGACGGTGACGGTGCAGTGATGATGCTACAAGCGCGTGGCGCTTGGCGGTGTGTGATGCCGCCAGGTGGTCTGGACCCAGTGTTTGCCTGGCGACGTGAGATGTGCGCCAAGCGGTTTTGGTTCAGTGATGGTGCGCGAGGAAAGGTTTCTACACAACTTTAGGTGATGTTCATGATGTGAGGCTTTGGCTGGGGGTCTAGTTACGAGTGTAACCCGTATTGGATTAACACGTGACGACTCTAGGTTGTAGCCTGGTGGTTTAGGAAGTCCAGTGGAGTGTGCGAGTTGTGGCTCGTACGGCGAGGTTCAGGTGATTGCCCTCTTCAGAGTATTCTGATAGAGTTTTGGGAAAAGGCAGTATAATAAATGTTTAATGATTATTTCTATTTTATTTTATTTAAATCCGTAATATTCGGACGGGATGTTACACTCAGCTCCATTTCTTGTGCTTAGCCATAAAGTCCAAATATGTTGTCTTGTCTTTTCTACTTCCACGACTCAACTTCATTTCTTGTACTGAGCCAGAAAGTCCAAATATGTTGTCTTGTCTTTTCTACTTCCACGGCTCAACTTCATTTCTTGTACTCAGCCAGAAAGTCTAAATATGTTGTCTTGTCTTTCCTACTTCCATGGCTCAGCTCTAGTACTTTGGCTCATTTGATACATGATAACTGTCAATTTCAAATGGAAAATTTACTTATTCTCGACACTTATCACCACACCCCACTTTAGTTCTTTGCTTGTCCTCAAGCAAAGCCGAACAAGACAGAATGGTAAAATGATGAGTTTCATAGGTTGTTAAAGAACTAGTTTCAACATGTTGAATGCAAGAGAGGGAACAATAAAAGAATCCATCCATTCTTGAACCATTACTAATGCATAAAAAATCATAGTTTTTGAACCATCATAGATTTTCACTCATGTTTTTCAATCTGGTTTAAACTGAATGCACTCCCCATCTTAAGTATCTTTATGCTCCAAGCAACCTTGCAAGCTTTCACTTGACTTTGTATCTCATTTCCAAGCACCGTCTACACATAATAAGCATAGATCATTAAGGTCTTTCTAGAGCTTGTAACTTGGCTAGGCTCTAAAGGAACTTTGTTTTACATGACAAGCAAGACTCACTAATAAAAAAAGTTAAAAAAAACATGTACATATCATGAGCCATTTAACCTTGATTCAACTTAGCTCTATCTTACTTCCCTTTTTTTTATGCATTTCAATTCTGATGCAACTATTTAACCTTTTTGCTTCTTTTCATTTGTTGCGCTTTGCACCAGATTCAGTCTTTTGGACTTCATTTTTCATTTCCCTAGGTAACTCCTTCAATTAGCCTTCACCCTTGCCTTTTATTCTAACACACATGTTGTTTTTATCCTCCTTATCAATGAGAAAAGATGGGATATCTATTTTTCTAAGCTAAGGTGTGCATTATGAGACTAAGGTTCAAAAACAATATATTAAAATTCAATTTGAGGTAGCCAATTTGGCTCTAGGTGTTGCAACCGAGATTGTGCCAAGACAACGAAAATAATTTTAAAAAAAATACAAAGGAGTCATCACTGTAGTTTATTGTGGAAAACTATAGAAAAACCTTAAAAAAAGAATTGTCTTTGAAACCAAATTTGGGTTCAGGAGTCGGTTACGTGTAAGGAAGGTATTAGCACCCCACAATGTTTGTCCTAAGACGGTTCCCTCTAATTAAGTATGCAAGATAAAAGTAGATTTTTAAAATATTTGTTGTTCCCAAAAAATCAAACAAAATAAATACATATACAAAATAATAAAGATAAAAAAAATTATTTATTTTTTGGTCCGACGAGGATTGTACCTCGCTTCTACGTATTTTCATTTGGAAAATCAGGGATAACGTAGTTCTTTGAAAATATATTTGTTGTTTGATTTTTTTTTTTAATTTTAGATTTTAATATTTTTATTAAGAAGAGAATATGAGATTCAACATGATTAAATTATCAAGCAAATCCAAGAAGTGACATGATATCAAAAAATGATAAAAAAAGAAGTATAATTTATAATTTTTATATTTTATATTTTAATATTTTTTATTATCAAGAGAATATGAGATTCAACCTGATAAAAGAGAATTAAAAGCCTACGAAAGATATTTCTAATTACCAAGACAAAATAATGGCATCCCACTTCTAATTTTTGGTGGTTTCAATCTTCCTATACATCAGATTTTCTCTTTGGCTCTTACACCAAACCACTTTGTCAAAGAACTCATCATATTTAAATTCACAGTATCAATACCCTTTTCTATTATGGTTTTAGTTCTTTGACTACTTGGCCAACTTCAATATTGGCAAGCTGATACTAGCAAAATGAGGGAATTGATAGCCAACTTCAATACTGGCAATTTATGCTTATGGTTCAAATCCTTGATTTGTTTGGCCAACTTCAGTACTTGCTAGTTATGTCTTTAAAGTGCTAGTCAAGGATTCAAAGTCCTTTAGTTCAATTCCCTTTGTTATGCAACATCCATAGGTGAGCTCAATAATTTTCATGATCTTTGCCTAAAATAAATGAGAAGAACAAGGTTAAGAAATACAAGTTTACTTTGTACTCCACTTGCTACAAGTGAAATGACAAATCTAGAAAAAGTTTTGGGTCTTAGGTGTATGGCAAAATCTCCTTAAAACACAAGACCCCTCCAAACAAAACCTCAAATGATGATTCTACCATCTCCTCTATCTGTTTGATCAATCATCTCACTTGTTGAAGAAGAGTTTTCATTTAATCTTTCTTAACCTTGTACTTGCTTATGTTTTTTAAAGTGTTCAAAGATTAAATTTGTTGCAAAACAATTCACAAAAAAGTAGAAGTTCAAAATTTCTTGCAAATTTTATACTTTGCACTAAGATTAGGGCTAATATGCTCTTGTCTTTGTTGATTGCAACAATTGTTATGATTCTCTCCAATTTTCATTCAATCTTTTCCTTTAATTTCAATACTCAAAGTTGGACTAAAAACCACAGCACCTGACTTCACGAGCTAAAATTTTTGAAGCACACTTAAAATAAAAAAACAGAATTAGCATTTTTGCAACCTGGCTGGTTTTTTCAAAACTGCACCTTCCGCAATACTCCAAAAAATATGTTCTAGAATTCAAATTAAAGATATTTTAATCAGGAATGTAATGCAAAATGAATCAACCCAATTGGATAAATGTGGAGGAAGTTATGCATCATACAAGCAGCAAAGGTCAAGATGTCCTCTACAGTTCGCCTGGAAACTTTGAAAAACAATTGCATCTTCACAGACCTCCAAAAATTATGTTTTTACATTAGAATTAAAGATAATTGAGTCAATAATGCATAGAAAAAAGAAGCAGCTCAATTCGATCACTATGGAGAAAGTTATGCATCAAACAAGCAACAAAGGTCAAAGTTGTCCTCTACAACTCGTCTGGCAATTTTGAAAACATACTACACTTTGCACAAACCTCCAAAATTTATGTTCTTACATTCAAATTAAAGATAATTGAATGAAGGACGCATAGAAAAAATAATCAGTTTAATTGGATGCTAGTGGTGGAAGTTATGCATCAGACAAACAAAGTTGTCAAAGTTGCCAAATTTCATATTAGCACAAAGTAGCAGATTTTATGCAGAAAAAGTTTTCCTTCATTCAACAGTTGTCATAGTATAATTATTCTTCATAATTTCAGAGGATTCATGGATCTATTGTCTCCTATGTGAGATCTCATTCCAATTACACAAAATACAGATTTCTAAATAAGAAAGTGCAAATATGCATCATTTAAACTTACCTCTTGTTTGAGATCTACGTGAAAGCAAATAAAAAAAATGATAATTAAGACTTTACAAAATGCAAAATTCAAACCATACAATCTGGTTGTTACAAAGTATGCACATATTCACAAAAAGAATGGTTAGATCTACCAAATATTTGAACTAAATTCCCGGCAACGGCGTCAAAAACTTGATGACTGTTTCACAACAACCATTTCCCAGCAAGTGTATTGGTACGTAGTAGTATAAACAAGTGTCGTATCAACAGGGATTTAGCAAGTATAGTGGTAGTTTGATTTTGGGATTTTTTTGAATGATAAAGAGTGCAAATAAAAATAGTAGTAATTAGATAGATTGAGTGGAGTAGGGGCTATGAATTGATTTCATCTCATATTCTTCCACTACACCACTACCATATTGTTAACTTACTTTGAAAATCATTCAATGTCCTGAGAGTACTCTTTCTATGTAGATCTAGTTTCATCCCTAATACACTAAAACCTAAGGACTCCAAACCCCAATGTGATTCCTTAACTCCTGGTAAAATGAGTAATTGTTTTAATGTGCAAGACTCTCTCCTCCAACATCCACTCTGGTATTCCATGGAACATCCAGTACATGTATGATGATTGATTGGACCTTAGTTTGATATCAGTCTTTCAACTCAATCCCAACCAGTGAAATAGGATGAGTCGTCAATTCATCCCCACAAGTTAAGACCAATCTTCCAACTCAAATCAAACCCATGAAATAAGATGAATGATCAAGTAATCATTAAGCATAAATAAAAACACAAACAACTGAATGAAAGCAAAGATAAATACCCAATAAGAATGGATTACATCAAACCTGAACATGAGGAAGCTCAACTACTCATAGAATATTACAGTGCAATTATAGCAACATCTACACATAAGATCTACACTAAGAGCACCTCCCTCATGCCTCACAGACCATATTCTATCCTACTATTACATTGTGGAGCCTCCACTCAATGTCTGAAATAAGGACCCAAACTCTTTATTTATAGGAATTTTTAGGCGATACTCAGCCCAACTTTTGGTGCTCAGCCACAGAGGTTACTTCACAAGTGGGTTTCCTTCTTAGCTCAGCCCCTTGTCCAGTTGCTCAACACGTGACCTTTCCTTCTTGGAAGGGTTTTCCCGGCTACTCAACCTCTTGGATTTGGGCTACAAGTTTCCTTGCAAGAGGGTTTCCTCACGAGGCTCAACTTCATTTCTTATGCTCAACCAGAAAGTTCAAATATGTTGTCCTGTCTTTTCTACTTCCATGGCTCAACTTAGGGATGAAAAAAATACCCATACCTGTGGGTATCCGCGGATAAAATTTGTGACGGATAGTTGTTACCTGTGGGTAGCGGGTAGTGGGTATTAAAATACCCGCTTATAAACGGGTCGTGTGCGAGTATCATACTATCCATACCCGCGGGTACCTGTTATCCGTAAAAAATTAAAAATAAAAATAAAAATATGTTTTATTAAGTTAAATTTAATTAAAATTTAATTTTAATTTATATTTTATTAGATTAAATTAAATTAAATTAAATTTATATTTTCTTCATTTTTTTGTTATTTTATTTAAATTTAATTTTAAATATTTATAAAATATATTTTTTAGATATTTGAGGGTATATGCGGGTTTTAAAATATCCGTGAGTATTTTTTAAATGGGTACCTACGCGGGTAGTGGACGCATTTTTTTTTGTTGTAGGTCGGGTTGCGGATAGGCACTATTTGCGCCCGATCCGACCCGTTGTCATCCCTAGCTCAGTTCTAGTAGTGTAACTCAGTTGCATACTTAATATTTTATTTTATTTTGACTGCAAAACAGTATAATATCATTATAATTTATAAAATTCTAATTGTAAATACCTCATTCTGTATCATAAGCTAATGAGGTTAGTTTTATACATAAATAACACCATTTGATTCATGATAAATGTCAATTTCAAATGAAAAATTTTCTTATTCTTAATACTTATCAGTACTGTACTATGGAAGAGGGAGTTATATTTAAGAAGGAATGATAAATACTAAATGTAAAGAAAGAAAAATTTAAGACAAAATTTGTGGCAAAAAGGTTTTTACTTGAGGATTTTATAGCCAACCAGTACAATTTGGTTTTAAAACAATTAAACATTTAAATAAACTTTTTTTATGTAAACATTTAAATTCAATTGTATTCTATTTTCTATTTTAGTTGTTTTTATTTTGTACAATAACAACAAAATTCGATGATTATCAGGATATATTTTACTGACATTTTGTACAAGTGAGTAAATGTTTACATGTTTTATGATATATGGATCACATATTGTGAAGTAAACTAAGTTCGTACTTTTTTTTTTTTCTGGATATCTAGGCAACGAATGTTGATTTTCTTCTGATTTATTTCACTACTGCATCCTTAAGAATAACATGAACCTGTCACAATTTGTTTTTCTTAGAAGAGAAATAAAAATAGTGAGTATTAAATTTAAATGCATACCACCATGGCCTTAATTCTTAAGTTCTTTCTTTATCTTTTTGTTGCTTTGTTCTACCAGTTTTTATTTTTATCTCTTTTTTCTTAATAAAAATTTAACTCCCATCAAATTTAATATCCTATATTGTACCAAAAAGTATTTGATTTTTAATTGATAAGAAAATTTGTTAAATTGTACAAATTTGAGCAATAAAGGATGAGTAAGATGTATGGGTTAAACAAGTAAGGAAAGAGATTATTGTGTTTGAATATTTGAAAATGAATAATGACTATTTAAAAGAGATAAGTTATACAAAATATAAAGAAGTTTATAGTAGAAAGAAAATGAATAATAATATTGTACTCTTATAATTAAGACTATCTCCTAAGAATTGAATTGAGATTCTTTATGAATCATGCACCAATCTGTTTGAATGAACAATAATACTTTAACTCTCTGATCAAAGTTTCATCAACAGTTATTATTTTATTAAATAAATTGTATGTCAGTCTCGGTCCAATCAAATTGGTGCTGGCACAGATAACAATATAATTAGATTTACTAAAGAAAAAAAAATGAAAGAGAGATTCCTTTCTCAACAAAAATTATTACCTAAGATCATATCAAGTGAGTTTTTACATATTTTGCATCTTAAAAAATATCAAAAATATATTATAAGAAAAAAATTATAAATATGAATAAAATTTAAGGTCATTGATTCTTAAACTCTTTAACTCGAAATCACTATATTTTAAACAAAAACATATATCATATAGTTTTTTTAAAATAAAAAATGGTTAAAATAACATATAATAAAAAAGAAAACAATTGATCCAATATACTAATCACCAAAATAAAATTATTTTTACATTAAATAAAAATTATTTGAACTAAATAAAGCATTTTAATTTATTTTCCTGTAAAAAAATATTAAAAACAGTCATATTTTTTTTTTTTTTACAGTTTCTTGTAAAAACACAAAAATAAGTATTAGTTTCAATGTTTCCATGTGTTTTATATAAAAAAAGAACATAAAGTTTTCTATTCATTGTTATTATTTAATATCATTAAATTTTAGTTAAGTAAAACCTGCTTATTTATTTACACTAGAAGGAAATACTTTGAACTCTGTAACCTATAATGAAATCACAACCTTTTCAAAAATCTTTATTAAATGAAATAATTTTATTATAAATGTATACAAACAAATAATTCCAATATATTAATACATAGTAATAATTTTAAAATCTTAATACGTAACTTATTTTCAAAATAACAGAAATTTATATTTCAATTTAAATCAAGTATATGTATAACACGTATTCGTATTTAAAATACTTTATTAATAAAATATTTAATATAACAATACATTTTTTATAATAACAATAATTTATAATTATTATATAATATAAATATATATTTATCACACTTAAAATTGTTGTATATTTTTTTATTGTATCAAATATATACTTTTTTATTATATATACATTTTTTATATACATATAATCTATCACATTTTATTATTATTTTATATATATATATATATATATATATATATCGGAATTGAACAACATAGGTAGAAAGACATGTTTTCTAATCCAATTTAAAACTAATTTCAGTAATTAATAGGATTTCAAGCATTCATACATCCCCTCATTTCCGAACATTCGAAGCCCGCGTTTCATCTATGATGCGAGGGATATCAAAATCGAAAGCGGGAACCCAAACGTCAAAAATGAAAAATAAAAACGAAAAAAATATAGATAGATTGATTTGTATGGAAGAAAGAGAGACTATAATAAGTACTGAAAAATTTTCCAATATGTGGGGAATGGCGCCTCTCAGCTTCGAGTGAAGGTGTTATTACCACCCTAACACGAAATCAAAAACCCTTTCCAAACCCTAGGTCATTTTATGGTTGCTCAAGCTCTCGACCTTGTTGATCAGCCTCTAATGGTTTCCACAAGAGGGGAGGATAGTGTAAATTCGAATTCGTCTGTTACGAATGGCGTTAATGGAGATACGGATTTAAAGAAATTGAAAAAATCGAAGGTTTCTCCAACCACGCCGCGGAGGTCCAGCGCTCGAATTCAAGCGCTGCAGAAAACGGAGAAGACACTAGCTGGACCAAATGCAATAGTAGTTAAAGAGAAGGACAAATGCCAAGACAATGTTAAGGAAGAGAAGGGTAAGAAGCGCAGTAGAAAGAGTGGCGCCGGTGAGAGTTTGGTGGTGGAAGAAGCGTCTGTGGAAGAAGAGTCTGTTTTACTGCTGAAGAAAAAACCATCCGCATGTGACAAGGATGACATTAAACCAGAGAATGCAGTTGGACAATCTGGAGATAAGAGTGATACAGTTAAAGTTAAAGATACTATAAGATTGTTCAATAAACATTATCTGCAATTTGTTCAGGTGAGTTTCAGAGTAAGACAATGTGTTCCTGCTGTGCAATGTTGATTTGTTGAAATTGTAATTCTGTCATGTGTAGGAAGAAGAAAAAAGGTGTGGAAAGGTTGAGACTCAGCCCAAGGATGCTAACACTTCTAAGAAGTCTTCTCAGAAGGCTTCAAAATCAAAGGTTAGTGTGTCTGATTGTCCATTACTTGTTAATTGTGGATTATAATATGAATGTGATTATGAGTCTCTCTGTTTTGGTCCTAGATATTTTCTATAAAAGGCTTCTTGAGGTCCTTATTTTAAGTAAAAGAAGCATTCTGAATGTTTTCATTGGAGAGTTAAGCTAAGAATTGGAATTATTAATGTTTTGCATTGGACTGCATGTCCTGTTATGTGGTTTGTGTGTGTTGCCTTGGTCTATTCCTGACCTATGTCATTTTTTCTGCTAGGTTTGCCAGTGATATTTTTTGATTGATGTGATTGAACTTTTGATTGGGCATTAGAAGAATTTTCTTGCAAGTTTCAGGATGAATTTTATTTAGTGTACTGAGTCACTTCTGGGTATTCTCCCTTCAGCGTCCACTTGTCACACATGTATAAATATTGTTAACTTTGTCTCATAAGTGATTAAGAGTAATGTGATTGTATGCCAATATTGATTACCACTAGTGGATGTAATGGTCAAGTGTGTCTAATATACGGCTAGCGTTATGATATTATTGAAATGTCCAATGACGAAATGGTTAACTGGTGGGTGCATTTTTGGTGGGATGTTGATAATGTTTCTTTATTTTATTGTTTTGCTAAAACTGTGTAACATAACATATGGGCTGGTTCAGTTTTGGAGTATAGTTTCTGCTTTACTGATGATTTTTTCTTTCATAATTGTCTTACGATGAACTAACTAAAAATCTTCATCTATTAATTTGTCTAGAAAGGTGCTCCACCTGTAGATTCAAAGAAACCTGCCAAACGACCAGATCTTAAGGCAATATCCAAGGTAAGTGAAAATTCATGGGCTTTATTTTATTTGGTAGAATATTGGTTATAAGTCCTGTGATTCTTTTTTCTATGTGTGATCTAGTATAGCATTTTACTTTTTTGACCCTTGTCAATAGCATTGTCATAATATTATACTATCCATTTTTCATTGCCATTAATTTTTTACCGATGGATACTTAATATTTTATGAATTCACTTTGTTAATTAGTTAATTATGAGCTGTATCTTTGAAACAATTCAATGGACTATTTCAGTTATCTCTACAATAAAATTAACTGTTTTAAACATATCTATGCATTTATTATTGTTATTTATAGTATCGTTTGGTTGATTTGGATAATTTCATTAATAGAAATCAATTTAATTGTACTTTGTAAGATGAACTTGTTTTCTTTTAACACCATCTCCAATTTGGGCATTATTTTGCAGATGATGCAAAATAGTGAGATATTGTACTCTGAGAAAAGAATTGGCAACATTCCAGGTTGGTAGCTAATAGCCATATTTCATTGCTATTACTTTTAGCCTATATACCTAGTGGATTTTATTTTTTGTTGTCCCTTCACATACATAGACACTGCCTCTTGATCAGCTTTTATAGTGCTGATAGTTCCATGCTCAGCTGGTTTAATTTTACATGTTATGGTAGGTATTGAAGTTGGGTATCAGTTCTATTCTCGTGCTGAAATGGTTGCAGTTGGTTTTCATAGTCACTGGTTGAATGGCATTGATTTTATGGGCCAGTCCTATGCCAAAGCGGTAATGAAATTTCTTTTTCTATCCTAAATTTTATTAACAGTCTAATTTGAAGTTTTATAGATCATAAACTATAAATGTTATTTTCATAGGGTTAGTTACTGGAAAAAGAAACTAGTAGTACGTTATTGGGGGATAGGGCTTTTAAAATTTTAATTGGAGCTTAGAGGTTTGTCTACCCTATCATAATGAATTACCTTTTCTTTCACTGAATTGAATACATAGTAATTAGATATTAATATCTTATCGATGATGTTTTACTGTTTAGGGTTTGATAGTGAAAATTTGCTTTCTTTTTCCATAATAGTCAATTTTTGGTTGAGTAGTGTGTATGAAAATAAAAATGATGTTTTAGAGGCTGGATGATATGAATCTTAAAAATTGAGAAGCATTGCTCTAAGGGCAAGACCAATTGGAGTGTTGTCATGATGAAACACTAAAGGAAAATACAACCCAATTGGTATTATTTAAAATAGCTTGATGGACTTTGCCCTTCAACCATCAACATATTTTTCATTTAGTTCATCCTATTATTGCTTGGTTGTTTCTAGATGCATTATGTTGGCAAGCACCTCATTTGTTAAAGTTGAATGCTGGCAGAAACACCTTTCCTTCTCTTAATAGTCTCATATCACATTAGTGCTATCTAGGGACATTCATTGGGTGTTGAGCTTGCTTCATTTATTGGAGAAAAGGGTGGGTTGAAAATTGAGACCTACTTTGTTTTCTTGTCTGAGGACAATCACTCTGTGTTGAACTTGCTTCGTTTATTGGAGAAAAGGGTTGGTAGCAAAGGTTGAGACCTACATTGTTTTATTGGGAACATTGTTGAGATGCACATTAGTTGGTGCAGATTCATGTGCGAGTTATGGTGTGGCACTAGGTAAAAGTAATGCACTATATTGGCTTGTCGTTGAACTAGGAGAGATTAAAGTCATCAATGATGGATTTGAGGTTGATGGATTGTGTTGTATAAATTGGACATGTCTTTAGTTGAGGTGAGATCTTGAATAAACTCTCTTATCATGAGGACTAATTATCTTGATGTGAGACTAAATATTTATAAGTGGCTTGATAGCGGCTAATATAATAAAATCTTAACAGTGTTATTGAAGCTTGGTTATGGCGCTGCCATGCCATAACGGAAATAGGTGGTGGTTTTGCAGCCTGCCGCCACAAGAAGGCGATGGTGATGTGGGTTTTTCATGGCAGCTGCTTTTTGCATAATGGGTGGTTGGGGCGGAATGGCTATGGCAGAAAAGGTGGGCAAGAGGCGTAAAAAAGGAAACAGAGCAGCGGTGTGAAGAAGAAAGAACGGTTGTGGCGTGGAGAAGTGGAAGAAACCCTAATTGCAAGGAAACTACGCATATAACATAAGCCTAATTGCAGGGTGTGTTAAAAGCCCAACTTATATTTTGTTAACAAATGGGTTGGCCCAATACAACTTATTTTATCCTATCCACCTAGTCTTTCTTCTTCAGCCTCACTTTACTAACCTTGCTACTTACTCCCGCCGCCCTTATTTTTTTTATATTTTCTTTCTAAATTATCTATATCATATATGATATTTCTTTTAATTCTATGTTTTCATGTTTTCGCCATAAACCGATATGGTTTCCGCCATAACTTTATAAAGAATTTGTAGCTTTCCGATATTTTTTGTATTCTGATATTGATAACACTGTATCTTAGAAAGTGAATTTTAGCCTCCCTAAACTTCACAAAATTTATTTGTTAGGTGAGGTTTGCACCACTTATATATTATAATTTGGTCATATCTCTTGTTAATGTAAGATCTTCAATAGTAAATCTGTAAAAACTTTTGAGGTTCTAATGATTTTTATTTCACCAATGTTGAAGGATCAATCCATTGGTTGTTTTATTGGATGGCTTGATGGAGGAGCCATTGATGTAAGTGCTAGTTTTCAAACCACCTATTGGGAACAAAATGATAGCAGATGTGTGACTAAAAGAGTAGCATTTGGATTGGGTGCCCTTCTTTGGAAGGATGATAAGTGGACAAAATACATGCCCTACTTGGAGGATTGTTGCATTGACAACCTTGAATTCAGTAGAAGGTTGTTCTAGGGAAGTTACACTGGTTTTGCTTATATTTTGGATAGTGAGTATAAACAATGGATTGGGGAGGTGAAGCAAATCAATGTAGCAAGTCGTATCAGGAGCTGATGAATAGAATCAAGGGACTTTGTTTTAAATGTGGTCAACATTATAGTCCAAGTTACCCATGCATAATCAAGCATCATAAATCCTAATTTGATTATTGGAAATCAAATAATGCTCTGTTGTTCGCACTAGAAGAAAAAAGAAGTGACAGTTTGTGACTTGGTTTGCCATTCTTTAGATTACCAAGCACTTGGTCTTGTGGAATGAGATCACATTTTGAGACTATAATTGTTGGGGCCTTTTGTTGGGCATCTGATACTACACTTAGTATCCAAGGAGTATTAGTATTTGACATAGATACAATGTTGGTACTCTGCATTTTTGAAGTATTGGCTTTCATGGGTTTCCACTAATGATCCAACATGGATTAGCCTACTAGAGTTTGCATGAAGGCCAAAATAGATATAGCCTAGAGATGGAAATTAAGGTTAGTAATAAGATGAAGAATAGTGCTTTGTTTCATAAAGGAATAAAGGAATATTGGGTGGTATGACTTTTTGAATTGTATTGGTCTGTAGGGAGAGTTTCTCTAGCTCTCTCTTGTATTGCTTTTCTTTTACTAATTTGAATACATATTCAAAATTTGATTGGAATTTCGTATTGTCAATATAAACGTAAACCAATGCTCCTTGTTCCTTCCTATTTCATTGTCACAGTATAACCTTGAATTTCCAATTGCTATTGCAATTGTTTTGTCGGGCATGTATGAGGATGACCAGGACAATGCTGAGGATGTTGTGTACACTGGTCAAGGTGGTCATAATTTGACTGGTGATAAGCGTCAAATTCGGGATCAAAAGTTGGAGCGTGGGAACCTGGCTCTCAAGGTTTGCCATTTTTGTGATCTCTCAATACTTATTTATTTTTTAATAATTTCTTTTTCTTTTCTTGCTAGTATAATGGATTGCATCATTCAATCACAAGAGTTATGGTTTGTTCAATGGGATGATTATATAATTCTTTGTAAATTATTTGTTGTTCTATGGCATGTGAGCAGAATTTTGTAATATTTACAATATTTCACTTGTTGAGGTTGATTTTATGGATCACATGCTACCATTGGGTTTGGTTAAAAACAAAATTCTTAGGGACAATATTGACCATGATTTCCCTTTAAAAAATTTCCACTAATGGTTCCCATGCATAAAAGGTATGCAAGATATTATCATTGCTAAAGGCTTACATAAGATGTCTTTGAATGTGTTAAAACCACCATAATCAATTTTCTAATATCTTCCTTCTCAATTGGTGCTTCTCCAATTTTTTCTTTGTATATTTTTATTTACTATTGTTCCTTTTTGTGTGAGACCACACATTTATCCTTTTTTGTTGCTTCATTTTGTTCACTTGTCATCTTAAAGCTCTACATTTTCTACCATAAAGCATAGTTGTTGGCATAGTAGTACTTTGAGGATACAAATAACCATCTTTGATGGCATAGTATCATACCATTTATAGTGAATCTTATTATCTAAATCCAAAAAAGCTAATTTATCATCACAATGGTTACCATCCCTAATTATGAGAAGACTTTAACACCTTTTGATTACATATCTATACACACTTTCTCCAACTTGTTCTATCAAGGAACAATTTGAATATTTGAGAACTCCTTACGTAGCAAAGACGAGCCACTTGAGAATGTTCAATGGCTAAAATAGCTCCCATTATCTCAACATATAAAGACTTTCAGACTTTGAAAAAAGATGAGAAACTTCTAATATATTCACCTTTACTACCTCTAAACAGCCTAGCACAAGCAACATTTCTTAGTTCCTCACAAGTTGTCCCAGCTGTGTTCACTTTATCGCAACCTATATTTGGAAATCACCAGAGAACTTGTATAGTAGTTGTACCTCTCTCCCCTACCCAATTGTGAACCAGTATTTCGTATTTTTTAATTTAACCAATTTTATTTTCATGGATTGTTGAAATTATTGAAGTCCATGATATTTGTGAATTATGTTAATTGTTTTGGGGCCAAGTTGTCTTTTGAAATGTTTTCCACGAATCACAAATCAAAAATACCAAGTAATAGTGTTTGTTGTACTCAAGGTTTTCAAACTAATGTACTATCATGCTTTATTATTGTGGTTTGTGACTTCTCTTGATCATAGTATTGAATGTTGAATTGTTGTTATATGTTGTGTTAAAAGGATTGTGGCATGCATATACATAATTAATAGATTTTATAATATTTTTATGTAGATAAACTTTTAGGTTAATTTGGTGTCTGAGTCAAGTTTATGAAAGTTCAATGAGTTTATAAACTTGAGTTTAACAACATTGGTCACACTCATGCTAGATATGCGTGAGTCTTGTAGTCTCAAACACTTCATAGACAATTCAAATACTTTGAATTGCATATTATTTTTATTTACTTTTATTTTACAACTTTAATATTAACACAATTTGTGTGTTGGAAGTAACACATCAACTAAAGATAAGACCAAATTATAGTATATATGTAGGTGTAAACCTCATCTTACAAGTCGGTTTTATAAGATTGAATTAGGTTTAAAATCTAATTCTTAACAATATGTGAATACCAGAATTCACAATATTCAAAATAATTAGATAAATTAGTATTTTGTTATGCTTGTAGTGACTCATTTTTCTGTTTAAACTATTGATTTTTCATGTTGTATAATGTATCCATTGTATGCTATAATATTTGAATTTGTTTTATTGGGTGTTTGTGTTGTATCAATGTTTTTCAGGTTGTTCTTTTGTATATTATTTTTGTATGTACTTTCAAGTAGGGTTCTTTGATGTTACTTAGACACGTCTAACATGCTTAAACTGTAATTGCAGAATTGTGCGGAGCAATGTGTGCCTGTTAGAGTGATTCGAGGTCATGATTCTTCAAGTAGTTACTCTGGGAAAGTATACACTTATGATGGCTTGTACAAGGTAATTCTTTGAAAGTCTTTCTCAATTTGTTCATCAGTAATCGGATTTTCATTTTGACGATCATATAATCCTGGAGAGCTTAAAATTTCAAGTATTTTTAAAATGTTAAATTTGAATTGTCACACTTTTGGGGAAGGATTTTGTCAAGTGAGGACTTCTCAATCTATTCTCAATGTGTTGCGATTTCTTCTATCCTCTACACCAAGCATATTGTGACCTTCTATATATTTTTCTTAAATGATATTTAAATAAGTCAATTTTAACTTTTCTGGAAGTTAATCCCTCAAACTTGCTAGGTCTATAAATTTGTAGTTCATATCTTGCTGCACTGATGTAAACCTTGTTGGATCAAAATTCTAGCATCTCAACATGAATTTCTTGGGACAATTAATAAGAAAGGTGAGAAGTTAATAAGGAAAACTAGAGATTGAGGTAAGAAATGGAAGAACAACCACTGAATCCCTAAAGAATGATAAGTTGAGGAAGAATCACCACTTTAAATTAGGAACTTCAAGGATAAGAAAAAGTAGTTTCTAAGAACCTGGAGAGAGACAATTCTCTCAATTGGAAAAATATCCAACATGCAATTATCTTTCTCTCTTGAATATCTTACAAAAGGTTTCTATTTATAAGTTTATATGGCAAAAAGGTATAAGCTTTTATTTCAAATGAGTCTAAAACTTGTTACGAAAAGGTTATTTATATTATGGACTTAAGACTACAAGGCTCATCCAATAAGCACTTAATTAGTCTGAAAACATTTAATGAACAGATAAATTTTCTACTTAAAAAAAGTTTAAAAACAAATACAAATATCCAATTCAAAATGCACAATTCCTAGTCTACGCTCAAACCTTTTTTTGGTCCTTTGTCACGTTCTAATCCATGCACTCATCACCCTAACACTTCCAATTCCTTTGCCTTGGTCATACAATCTTTTTCTCGTGGTAGACGTGATGTGCGAAATATTTTATGTTGACTTTCTTCTAATTCCCATTGCATTCTAGTTGTTCTCATAGTGGCATTTACTCATGACTCAAATGTTGCACTTTTTAATTGCCGATTAAGAATAATAGGGGCAGCATTTGTATGCAAGTTAAGGTTTGTGATTAAAATTCTTTATGCACTTTTTTTTTTTTCTTTCTTTATTTGCAGGTTGTCAATCATTGGTCGGAGACAGGGATAGCTGGATTTAAAGTCTTCAAGTTTCGACTTAGGAGGCTTGAAGGGCAACCTACATTAACCACGAATCAGGTTTAGCATAATTCCTTAATATCAGCGAAAACATTTTCTTGTTTTGTCAACTATTAGTTTGTTTTATAAATTTGCTATTTACTGATCATGATTTGAGACAGGTATTTGTGCAAATATAGTTGTGATGTTTTTAACCTCATTTTAAATTCACAAAAATGTAGAACAGAATCAATATGTTGTCTTGTTCTAATTGACTACCAATTGTTTCCTTAGGGTAATTTAATTTGTAATCTAAGCAGTGGGGCTTTAAAATATCTTTCTTTTTTTTTTATCTTACTCTGTTAACAGGTATTTTTTACTTATGGACGTGTACCTCAATCTATAGCAGAAATACGAGGGTAAAAAGGCATATAAATTGAATATTTAGTGTGCTTTATTAAAATTATGTTGGCTTAAAATCTTGTTTCTCTTTTTCTTAGATTGGTTTGTGAGGATATCACTGGAGGTCAAGAAGATATACCCATTCCAGCTACAAATGTGGTAGACGATCCCCCTGTTCCACCCACAGGCAAGTTTAAACAAAGTATTTGCAATAGAATAACCTAAATGCTATTGTCATTTTTAAGAAAAACCAGTGTGTGTGTGTGCTATAGTTCATAGAATAACCTAAATGCTATTGTCATTTTAAAAAAAAACCATATTCAAGTTGCTTCCAATCTCATGAAAGGTCCAAATACATAAGGAACTATTTACTGGATTTATCAACTCCGAGAACTACTTTGCAAATATTCTCACAAAATCCTTGAGAGGATTTAGAATTCAGTTTATAAGTTTCAAGCTTGGTGCGTACAATTTACTTGCTCCACTCTGAGGTAGTGTTGACATTATGACTATTATATTGCTGTACAGCTTACATTAAGCTACTTTTTTGGAGTACCTAGCTTTAGGTCAGGGTACTTAGGCTCTCTTTGAGATGTACTCGTACTTACTCTTTTATCAGCTGAGAAGAAACCACTCACTGTATTTTTCATCACTTTAAGTAGAGCTTTGAGATTGTCTCTATCTGCCAAGTTAAATTCCCTTTCTAGAGGGTTACTTTTCCTCCCTTCTGATGAAGTGTTCTCATGTCTATCTTCAGTGGGTAAGGAGCATGTTTAGGTTTCACTATTTTTTTAGCCAATTCAACGAAATGTGAGAGTGCAGTGCACGTTTAAAGTATTAGGCTAAAATGAATTAAAAACTAGCCTATATTTAGAGGAAGGAAAAATACCTCAGGAAGAAGACAAAAGAAAAACTGAAGGAATAAGACACTGAACATGCGCACCGCTCCAAGCAGTCTTGGTGAACTTGTGAAGGAATAAGAAACTGAATGTTTGTGCCTCCCTGCTTCAAATATAAAACTAAATGTTTTCTATCCCAAACATATCCAAAAATGAATAGCTCCAAAACCAGAACGTATCAGATTGTTCTTTTTAAATCTCGGCAACACTCTTCCGATATGGATCTCAAATTTATCCAAAAGTATTTATGTTGGTTACGTCTTTAACAAGGACACATACCCTAAAAACTTGTGTATTGGTGCTTCAGTGCCGATTTCATTTTTATCTGAAGTGGGAGGAATTTGAAAAAAAAAATTATGATATCGTTTATATGTTATTTAGAGGATACAATTTATTTGTCAGCAACTCTTCCTTTCATGAATCTCTCCTCATCTGTGTTATTTACTGAATTTCATTACTTTTTCAAATCTTGAGATATCAACTATCAACCAAACCATTTGCTACCTCCCATTGAATTAAATAACTAAAATTTTTATATTATGATTAATTTAGAGTGACTCCTAATTACACATAGCAGAGGATATGCACCAGAGAATTGGAGAGTATATATTTGATTTCTAGTCTTTTAATATCGTTACAGGTTTCACATATTGCAAGTCTCTTAAGGTAGCAAAAAATGTGAAGCTTCCCACTAATGCCACTGGATGCAATTGCAAAGGATCCTGTAATGACCCAACAACATGTGCATGTGCTTTGCGCAATGGCTCTGATTTTCCCTATGTATCTCGGAATGGTGGCAGGTTAGAAACTCGTTTGCTCAGATTTCTATGAATTTATTTGCTTTTGTATTTGATGGGCTATGCGGTATATATTGACAGGTTAGTAGAAGCTAAAGATGTCGTATTTGAATGTGGTCCCAAATGTGGTTGTGGTCCAGGTTGTGTCAACCGAACTTCTCAAAAAGGAATTAGATATCGTCTGGAGGTTGCATATTTTATTGGTTTTCATATTTTTGGACTATCAATGAAAAATATATTGGTTTTGTAATTGTGTATTTAATGAAATTTTTGCATAGGTTTTCCGGACTGCCAAAAAAGGATGGGCTGTCAGATCCTGGGATTTTATTCCTTCTGGAGCACCAGTTTGTGAGTACACAGGAATACTTGGTAGAACAGAAGACATGGATATCGTGTTGGAAAACAACTATATTTTTGAGATAGATGCTTTGCAAACGATCAAGGGCCTTGGTGGTAGAGAGGTATCGAATCTTATCAAGTTTTGTAACATCGTTTTTGTCAGCTGCTTCAGTTTCATGATGTAAACAAATGTTGTCTCTTTGGGTTATGTAAATTTTGACAGAGGAGGTCACAAGATGGAGAGATTCCTGAAGATATTTTGAACAAATATGATGATCTAAGTTCCGAAAGTGTGCCAGAGTTTTGTATTGATGCAGGATCTACTGGAAATATTGCTAGATTTATAAACCATTGTTGTGAGCCTAATCTGTTCGTTCAGTGTGTTTTGAGCACACACGATGATTTGAGGTTGGCTCGGGTCATGCTGTTTGCTGCGGACAACATACCTCCTTTGCAGGTATCTCATTTTCATTATTTCTTCCAAATTTTTTTAGGATGGATTCGGTGACTTTTTATCCACGTAACTTTAGATAATTTTTTCAATTTTCCGAAACAAAATATATATAAAAGAAACCAGTTACATGACTTTCTTCGAAAAAAAGTCATTGAATCCGTTCTCAAAATTTTTATTGGAGTATTTATAGCAATCTCTTGGATTTCTTGCAGGAATTAACGTATGACTATGGTTATGCTCTGGATAGCGTGTTGGGCTCTGATGGGAAGATCAAGCAAATGCCATGCTATTGTGGAGCCGCAGACTGCAGGAAGCGATTGTTCTAAATGTTGTTCATTCTTTCACAGGAAAAGTTGTATGTGATCTTTCTTTTTGACAACTAAAGGGGTTTTCAATATACATTTTTTAAACATAGTAGCAAGTTTTGATGGCGCAGTATATACATTGACCTCACCTGAAATGGCAGCAAAGGGACCTTGTATTTTTTTTTTTTTTTTTTTTTTTTTTTATAAATATAGGTTTTTCTCCCTGGAAATAACCTGCTTTATGATTTTAAGGTATATTTCATATTAGAAGTTTTTAAAGATTCAAGAGTATATCAAAAGTAATTTCTTACTGATTTTGTACAAGTATTTAATTAATTGAATTTTCAGGAATTAATGGATCGATAACTGAGTCATGTTTGTTCGTTTGTTTGATTTAGTTTTCACAACTATGGATAGAAATATTAATTCTCTACGTAGTAGAAACATTAAATATTTATTTGTGTAGGAAAATAAAATGTCTACATGCTAGCAATGACCCCCCCGATCAAAATGAGTAAAAAGTAAAAAGTAAAAAAGAAGTAATACTTGTCTTTCCTAAAATTTCTTAAATGACACTTTTACCTTTTCTATTTTTTAAATAGGCATTTATCTTAAAAAAATAATACTCATTTAATTTATTTAAATTTACAGTTATATAAATTATAGACTATCACAATAATAAGTCAATAAATTTATCTATATATTTATAATTTTTTTATTTTTATATTAAAACACTGTTTTCATAAAAGCAAATGTCATTGTTTTTTATCGCGGTGTTTAATTTTTAGATATTAAGTGCATATTCCACCTTTGATTTAAATTTGTATCTTCAACTATACTTTGAGTAATATATGGGATGTGAGTGTTTGATTAATTTATGTTGTTTACAATTTATTTTGAATACTTTTAGTCTCTTTTAAAAAAATTGGAAATGAATTCAATTGAAATCAACTAGTAATGAACTTTTTATTTTACAATTCAATTGAAATTATTACATATGACATATATTCATTGATTTCACATGAAAGCACACAAAACCCCCTTTTTTTTAAGGGGCACCGTACCAATTCCCATTTTCTTTTTCAAAATGTTCATCTTAGTCCTTTTATCTTATAACAACATTCAATATGTATGAGCTTCCATATTGTCCTTATTTGTGAGCTTTTGCTTTGGAGGATAGATTTTCAGATAAAGATTGTTATTAGAAGTTATGTTCTTGTAGGTTTCAAACTTAATTAGTTGGAGTGTGTTAGTTTTATGTTTTATTTCAAAGCATCCAATAATAATGGAGGTACTTATACTAGTTTTTGAGTTTTTTTTTTTTTTTGATTTTGTAATTCAGAAGTCTTTTGAATTGAATAATTCAAAATAATTATGTGAAATTTTACGCTATTATACTATGTGATCTTAAAGATCAATATAACTTTAAGATCCTCAAACTCTCCTACGAATGCGTTTTTAAGGTGAATGGGTATTAGGCATTTAATTAGGCAGTTTACATATGTAGTTTACATCTTTTGAGATAAGAAAGGAAATAGGTACTAATGATTGTTGATGAGTTTAATTTTATGCTCTCGTTTAATGTTTGAATTTTTAATTGACTTTTGTTCTTAAACTGTTTTATTTGAAATTTCTTATAATTGAATTTATTGAACATAAGATACAAAAACATGTTAAAAATAATTTTATAGTTGCATAAATGTTATTTGGATATTTTCAAGTGTGTTAGTGTAGCTACAACTAAGTTGACCTCATGGAGGTGCGAAAATAAATTGATTAAAGGTTCATGGCACCTTAAAGATGAATTCAAGAATATAAAATTATCAAAATCACAGAAATTGAAGTCAAACATTGCATGAAGAAGGCAATAAAAACTTGAAAAAGTGAAGAAGTTTGGCTAAGTCAAGAAGAGGGAACAAGCAACAAAAATTGGACTTGCGGGTTTCTCTATCTTTTTCCAGAAAAAAGGCTTTGACAATTCATAAATATTTATGATAAAAGATAATTTGGAAAAAATATATCTTTAGATATTTTATTTGATATTTTAAAATAATTATCTTATTTAATTATATCATAAAATATAAAAGAAAAATGATATATTAACAATTGATTTTTAATGACTTCTCTCACTACCTAACATGGCAGTTATTTTTTTATTTATTTTTTTCACAATTCCAAGTTGGATGCTTGAGTGCGAGAGAGAAAGGGAGGTTGATGGAGTGACATAAGTGAGAGAAGCAAGAAGAGAGAGTGGAGTGGAAGTGGTGAGAGAAGTGGAGAGCAGTTTCTGGTTTCTCCATCCCCAAGTTTGGTTTTCCTCCTTCTCTGAAGTTTTTTCTTCCTCTATCTCCGAAGTCTATTGTTCGTCACCCCTCTAATTTTCTTCTTCCTTCATGCATGTAGTTTTCTTCTTCCTTCATTCTCCAAATTTGTTGTTCCTCCGTTTTTGAAGATATTTTCAGACTAGGTTCTTCATTTCCCTTTTGGTGGAGCAGAAAAAGTTTTGGGTTTACCCACTACAACAATTTTTTTGTATTCATTGATGTTTGTGGAAATGAGGCATTTTTGTTTCTGTTTTTGGCTAATATATGATAAAGTTTGGATTTTTTTTTTTAAACAGTGTTGTTCAAAAGCGCATTGGTGAAACAGGATTAGTGTTTTTTGTTCTACTGTGGTCTACATTAGTGAAGAGGTAAGCAAAGTCATTGTTGAAGTCAACCCATTGATGGGTGGTGTGGTAATGAAAACAAATTTTACGTAATATAAAATGTTAATTTATGATTTCAGGCAGAGCTGCAATAGTTTAGGCAAGACTATATTTGTGATTGGGTTCTGGATCCACAAAATATTCACTACGACGTTGTTCTTTTCACCATTCAGTACAACACATTTGAATTCCCAACACTAGATTGATACATTTAGAACATCATATGTTGTAAATAACACGCTGTCAAGCTGAACTGAATGTATAATATGTATAAAAATTAATATAGTAGTTTGATATTTTTTTTTTTCATTTATTTGAGTGTTTTCATTAAAAATAAAAAATAATAAACGGGAGTAATTAAAAATGCATTGCGGATAAGCAATACAATTTCAATAGATCAGTTTATGTTATGGATGTCGACATCCGCACTACTTTTTTTTCATGTATAATTTTTTTAATAAAATTTATGATCCATAAATTTCAGTAAAAATTGTATAATATGTATAAAGATTTAATATGGTGGTTTGATAATTTTTTTTCATTTATTTGAGTATATTTTCATTAAAAAAATTAAAAAATGGGGGTCATTAAAAAATGCATTGCAGATGTCAACATCCGCAATACAATTTCAACATATGTAAGTTTATGTTGCGCATGTCGACATCCGCAACATACCTTTTTTTTTTCTTTTCATATGTAATTTTTTTGATAAAATTTGTGATCCAAATATTCTAATAAAAATTGTATAATATGTATAAGATTAATATGGTGGTTTGATAATTATTTTTCATTTATTTGAGTATGTTTTCATTAAAAAAAATAAAAAATAGGGGTAATTAAAAAATGCATTATGGATGTCAACATCCATAATATAATTTCAACGAATGTTAGTTTATGCTGCGGATGCCGACATCCGCAACATACTTTTTTTTCATATGTTATTTTTTTTGATAAAATTTTTAATCCATAAATTCCAATAAAAATTGTATAATATATATAAAAATTAATATAGTGATTTGATAAATATTTTTTATTTATTTGAGTATATTTTCATTAAAAAAATTAAAAAACAGAGGTGATTAAAAAAATACATTGTGGATGTGGGCCAAATTGGGAAGCCCAAACATATGTAATACGTTTAATGAACTCCCATTGATGATGGACTCATTTTGATTAAAATCATAACTATTATACAATGCAAATAAACACAACGTTCTTCCAAACATATTTAAAATAACATCCACAATAACGAAAAGTACACATAAGGAAACAACAGCTAAACAACTATGTATACGATTGTCTTCTACAACATTACGCCCATCTGAAGAATAAATTAATCCTTCATCGGGCACATTACAGACTAACTGTAATGTTGATTGAGTCATCTCATATGCGATAATGCCTTCGATCACATCATGACAATCTATTATAAGTTGCAAAATGTTGGCGATGCACCTGAATATGCCCTGTATTGATAAAAACATCCCAAAATAAGTCAACATATAAAAAATAAAGTTATCTGAAAATAACAAACTAACTCATTTTCAAGGTAAGTATGAGACATACTTAGTCTTCTACCACTCTTTATGTCATGTGGCCTACGAGGCTGACAATGAGGCATAACATAATATAGGTTTTTTTTTTTTTATGTAATAGGCAAATCACTTTCCATAATTATGAGATTAGGCGAATTTTAAAAAATTATGAATTTAGGCAAAACGTGTTTGGGGATGTTTTCTCATGAAGAAATCGTGAGGGGGGTGTGCGTTTTTGGGTCAAAGGGAAGAAATCGTGTGAGGATGGGACGTTTTCAGCTGAAATTGTTTAGGAGGAGCACGTTTTGTATGCTGTAATCTATTACTTTACGATGTAATCGATTACTAAATTAGTTGTAGGATTTCTGGGTTAATGTAATCGATTACATAAGTATTGTAATTGATTACAGAATAAGTTCTAGTGTTTCTAAGTTAATGTAATCGATTACGTATTGTAATCGATTACGGTGGTAATCTAAAAAAAATTGATTTAAATTTTCATTATCGCAGCACAGAAGAAAGAGACGATCTCCATTTTGGATTACATTTATGTCATCTATCTCTGCATTCTCTGTATTTACTACTTTTGTAGGGTTGAAGTCGCCAAATTTTTCACCTACAATTTTTGAAGTTTATAGTTAGGAGCAGTAAAAAGTTACTCTATTTTTTGTTTTCTTAAATATAACATCTATATTTTTGCACCATCTCCCCCTCCACCCCTTCCGCCCATTAAAGTAGTTGATCCGGTAGAAGATGTGTTGGCAGCAATAGAAGAAGATGAAATCTTAAGGAGAAGAAACAATAGGTACCGCTACATTCAAGATTTGTATAATTCCACAAGATCAATTGAGGACAAGTTTACATAATCCTACGCTTTCAGAATGGTTCTGAGTTGGTTTGGCCTGTGAGAAAATTTCACAAATTTGTAGATAGAGACATGAGCACTACAATGTTCAGAAGATTGAATAGTATGTATATATTAGTGTGGTTAGTCATGTGAATGGGATTTTATTCAAGAATTTCTGCAGATTACACTTTTGGGATGCTATACGGTAGAGGTTCAACAAGGTCAAAGTATGCATCGAAGATGAATAACTTACGCTTTCAATTACATAACCAAAATTTAAATCAATTTTATTTTATTTTTTAAAATTACGACTTTAATCGATTACAATACCTATGTAATTGATTACGTTATCTCAGAAACACTGAAACTCATTCTGTAATCGATTACAATACTTATGTAATCGATTACATTAACCCAGAAACCCTGCAACTCATTCAGTAATCGATTACATCATAAAGTAATCGATTAAACATACAAAACGTGCCCCCTAAACGATTTCAGATGAAAACGTCCCACCACACGATTTCTTCCTTTTGACCCAAAAATGCACACTACCCTCACGATTTCTTCATGAGAAGAAAACGTCTCCCAAACACGTTTTGTCTAAATTCGTAATTTTTTAAAAATTCATCTAATCTCGTAATTATGGAAAGTGATTTGTCTATTACAGAAAAAAAAAACCTAAAACTTGAATATACAAGGATGTGAGACCCTCCTAACTATTCCATGTATCCCTCAACCAACGTGCATTTATGACACTTAAATCAAACCCCCAATCGCACTAGGAAATCTCGAAATGGTATGTTGGTATCCATATTATCAAAGCACTCTCTCTAACAAATGACGATGCACAATCCCACCCATCCTAATGAATCTAGAGAACAACAATGTTGACTCAAATGGATGAGTGCTACAATGCATCTCATACGGGTTCCATAAGATCCCTTCAAATGTCAGGCAATCATGTTGTCGCCTAACCTCTCCAATTCTGCACTTGTGACATACTGTGCAACCCGAGGCAGCATGTCGTCATATGACTCTATAACATGGTAGTTGAATCGTGAATCGTATCGTATCGTGAATCGTACGATTCATAAACATTTTAAAACATTATAAAAATGTAACATATACTTAAATATATAAGATATATAAATATGCAAGGAGACAATTAAGAACAAAATAACCTCATAGTGAAATAGAGTGATTGTATACATGTGTATATACCACATTATTTCACAATTTCAGCAACATAGCCTTCAAAAAACAATGTGGTTGTTGCATAAGTTTCCTTTTAACTATGGCTATATGCTTCTACAAAAAATCTATATTATAGCAATCCAAAAAATAAGTTGTTTCATCAAGATGTCCGACCAAGGAATGACATCTTTCTTTGTCCAAGCAAGATGTTATTTCATCCTTGCTATGCCACCCCAACAACTATGAGAACAAAACATACACTTCACTTGTAATCTGTTTGATGGAACACTATCACAATAATTCCATTTAATATTAACTTCTCATTGTGTTTGATTTACTCATGTCTGTAGCACAAAAGCTGAACCTAAAACTTGAGAAACCTCCCTGCACAGAACATACACAAAACAGAGGAGACCGCACCATGACACAGGCACCACCTCAGCACCGCATGACCACCGCAAGATCACTGCACCAACACCACGAGACCACTATGCGAGAACTCTAGAACATTGTGCGAACACCACCGTGTCACCACTGTGCGACCACTGCGCCACCACCGTGCGACAACTGTGCGACCACGACACGACCACCATGTGACCACTGCGGCTCGCGTCTCGCTCAGACACAGATAAAAACAAAGGAAGGAACGAGAAAGGAGAGAAGAGAAGAAAGACGAGGGGAGTAGGCAACGTGAATGAGATGACCTGAATCAGCGCGCCAAAATACAGAAGGGAAAAAAAAATTAGAGTTTCAAATGGGTGGGTCGACCCGACCCAATTCAGAAACCAATTTTAACCCGTATCGCGTTTCAAATCGCGATTCGTACGATTCAGGCCTGTATCGTATCGTATCAAACACGATTCATGAACATAAACGATACAACATGCAATTCGTATCGCCAAACACTCGTATCGTATCGTTTCGTACGATTCGTATCGCGAATCGTACGATACTTACTACAATGCTCTGTAACCCCTTCCTTCCCATCTTAGGAAGTGCTCATATATCCAACCCTATCAATAATTTTAACATATTTACAAATTAGAAATAAAATATATATGCAATTTTTATAGAGAGTAATAAAAAGTGTTGCATAACCATCGAAGTGGCACTCTTGTCAACAAAGATTGTGCATCCCAAAAGATACAATAAGAAGGCTCGTGCTCCAAGCTCCCAACGTTCCCGAGCACAAGCCTTGGTATACCTCTCTTAACCAATTGAGTCTAACATGTGCCCCTCAACAATGCCTCATTTCTAAGGTGGCATTTGAATGTTCCAATCCTAACAACTCCACCAATATTGGCATAACAACAGCAAACTCCAAGGTCACAACAACTAGACAAAATTGTCCCATCATAAGTAAATGAAGCAATGAAGATACATAATCTAGTCCACCAACAAAGATGTATCCAATGGACCTCTGACAAACCCTTCTTGATATCCCTCCCAATTCATCTCCATAATTAACAAATAAGATTAAAAAAAATCAAATAACACCTTTGGTTTATCCTCTCCAGAGATCATTATCAGATCCAGAATGATTCCAAAATCTCCATTTTGGTACCATTTAGTAATGTATTTCGGATAGAAAATTTTGAAATATCATTCCAGATCCGAAAATTGCTTTATCGGAAAAGATAATCTGGAAAGTGTTATTTGATTGTTCCAAAACGAACAATACATGACTAATTCCCAGATTCAGTATTACCTATCAAAAGATTCAGTGTTACCTATCAAAATGCCCATCCTATAATGAGTTTCTTTTTCTTCCAAAATGACTATTTCGGACCGGAATGATTATTTTGGAAGAAACAAAATAACCCACAAAGGTGTCCCTCAACATCGCAACCTTCGTACAACTCACCCCGCCTTCAGTGCAAAACGTTACATATTGAGAAACAGAGAAGGTCCAGAGAAGGAGTTGCAGTTCTCTCTAAAAACACTGACCACCTACAACAACTTTCAAGCAACAAGAAAAGTAATGGAAAGGGATGCAATGGTTGCAGTGCTGACCTGATGTGAAGACAGAACGGAAACGAAGAAAACGAAGAGTGGGAGAAGCGATCCAACTGTGAGGTTCAACTGAGAGAGGGAGTTACACGCGTTCTTTCTCGGCGCACGTAAACGGGAATGCGAATTAGGATTTACTTTCTACTTTTTACTCAGATAGAATTGGTATTAAAAAAATTTGGGAGGTACAGAAGAAATAAATATGAGGTCCCCAATGTCGTGATACAACTTTGCACACATGCTTTTAATTCTTGCATACAATTGTATATACACCCTAAAAAACTAATTGTAACATGCCACATTATAAACTCAGCGAAACAGATTGAAACTAACGAATTAAACCTAGTGAAAATTGCAACGGGCAACTCTTCAGTATTTGATACTTTTAAACAAACAAAATACTTTAACACATCTTAATCTTTACCTCTGCTTATAACGCTTGAGTTAAAGTTAACATCTACAGCAGTTATCCATCTAGAAACTGAAGGCACATGATGTCGTTCAACAAATGTATGAATGAGACCATTAGTCTGAGAGACACAAAGGTACAAGTCTGATTATGGCAAATAACACAGGTTTCTTAACTAACTACACCATATTACACAATCGGCTCCTCCAACTCCTCTTGGGTTTTCTTCCTGTACTTGCGGTTGAACTTCTGCATGCTCTTTTTAGCATCCCCAACTTCTTGTTCATCTTCCTCCATTGCAGAAACGTCACTGTTTTCAGAGTCACCAGCAGCAATGCCAACAGGGAAGCTTTTTCTATTCACGGCCTCCACGCCAGCATCAAGCTTGTTCTTTGAAACCATCTCACTGTCACGCATACGGGCATCACCGGATTTCTTCTTTGATATAAAGGTTACAGATGGAAGATCATCCAGAACATCATCCGCTTGAGATGCAGTTCCCTTATTCAACTGCGAAAGGAAGCTCATGTATGCTTCCTTATTTGATTTGTCATCCATTTCACTAGGAGAATCATCAAAGGTATATCGAGTGTATCTTGAAGGATTTCGAATGTAATCAGGAACTGCTGAATTAAATTCTTGTGACTTTGACAACTGGTCCGAAGCAGGAACCTCTTCCATTGAAGAGGTCTTCATGCGAACATCCCTGGTTTCTTCGTGCCCATCATCATCATAATTATCTTTATCATCACATTCAGGATCAAACCGAACCCGTTTCTGAGGCCTGGACTCCCCAGAATTATCCTTACTCTTCAAAATTGACTTGGGGTTAGTCGCATCTCCACCACCGCCTATGTCTGGTGTGGATTTCTCAGAGACATGTAAAGCATCAATCTTTCTAGCTGCTTCATCATCCTGCTTCAGCCTAATCCTCGCAGCCAAATGATTTGCACGTGGATCTCGCACAAAATCTCTAAACGAGGTGGGGAAAACACTGCTAGAACTAATCTCAACTCCATCGTCCTTTACATCCTTCATGTACACACGATCATCCGAATCCTCTTTGCCAATAGCCTGTTTGTCATATTGATCTTCCTCTTCCTGCATAAAGTGTGATTCAGTCACTTCTCTTTTCCAATCCAAACTTTGATGGTGAAAAACTAGTAACAAAATGTGACAACAAAAAACAAGAATCACATAGAAAAAAACAGAGAGCCCTTCTCAAGTTTAATTATATATTTGATTACACAAATAACAACAACAACAACAACAACAACAAAAGGAATTTGGTGCAGACTACAAGTATCCTCTACAGTTGCTTGAACCGGGTGGGACTACTCTACAGGCAGTAGGCATACCCTGGGTTCAAACACAAAACCATTTGACTAGAATGAAACAACCCCATCCGATTCGATCCACATGTTTCATTATATAGGAAATTTAAGTATACAATTTTAGTCCATCACCTTCATAATAAACTCATCTTCCTACACAAATTTTCACATTAAACCAAAAAGCCCTCAAATTTAGAGATCACTTGTTAAGGTGGAACAACGAGGTACCAGTGAACCTATAGGCGAACTAAGTGGTAACAGTAACCGACTCTTCTATATGTTTAAAATTCTTCTTCCTACACAATTTCCTCACACACAAAAAAAGAGGGGCAATAAACCCAAATTAAAAGGAAAGGGCTTTCCTTCATCGCAAAAAAAAAAACAATTTGCATCATCAAATTGGTTGAATTAAAATTATAACTACATAATGTTAGTTCCTAATAACATAGTATTGGGGGGAAAGAATAAAGAGGGATGCGCGGTATATATACCTCGTAATCAAGAGTGCAATCTTGGCCAATACCAGACCTAATCTGCCACTGTTCATCATTGTAATCGGGGGGTTTAGAGGGTCCACGTGGCGCTTCTTCTTCGTCGTCGTCGTCTTCAAGATCGTCGAGGTCCTCCAGCTGAACCCGCGAACTGGAAAAAGGGTAGGGTTGGGGTTGGGGTTGGTGGGTTCGTTTGGAGCGTTTGTTATCGATTTCGTCTTCGGTGAGAGACCATAGAGAGTTGATAGAAGAAGAGGGTATTGGAAGAGAACCAAAGGCTTTCTCCACTCGCACTCTGAAACTATCCTCCATGCCGTTGCAGTGACTCACCAAACAGTACACAGAAATTTGTTTATATAGGGAAAGGGTGAGAAGAAGGGTGAAATGGTGAGGGTGTTGTTGGCGTCACTCGAAAGCGTTTTTGAGAAGCTTCTCACGCAAAGGCAATGGTTTTTCAACGGGATCATTACATTGCCCTTTTATGTATTTTTTTTCTTTTTAAAACTATTTTATTAGCCCTTTTAGGGTGGTATACACTCTAAAAAATAATACATTTCCATTTAGCATCATGTTTTATTAATAATATTTTTAAAATAGATTTTTTAAATGTTATCTTTTTTATTTAAATTTTAAATTTTTTTACGAATTTCAATATTTTTATTTAAATTTTTTTCTCTTAAATATTGAAAAAAATTATATTTTTAATTGAGAATTATTTTTTAATTGTTTTATTAATTGAATGAATATAATTATTTTTATATTCTTTTATTATTTATTATTTATTTTTACCTTTAAAAAAATGTAAGGATTTATAGCTAATATCATATTTTTAAAACATAAAGATAAAAAGTAAAATAATGATATGAAATGTGTCACTTAATTAATAAAAAAAAAAATTAGTCGGACTATATCCACTTTCGTGAGAATGTATCAAAATGGTACCTGCTTTTAAGTTTGTGTATACCCAAATTTGTTAATTTACATCAATGCAGTCTCTTTTTTTGGACGTCGTTAAGTTGGATAACAACTGACTTATTAGTTTTGGTAAGTTACTGAAGTACGAGTGACATGGCACGTTGTGTTGTGTGATGTGTAAAAGTGGGGTTGATCACAAAATAAATGTGAAAAACATTCAAAATGGGATTTGGGGGTTTCTTTATCGCGAGGTGAAAGTTACGACGACTTGGCAAGTCTTCCATTAAAAGGCACGATTGAAGGTTCCGTTGAGAAGGAAGTGGCTTCCATTTTCGATCCAAGGTGCACAATTGTTGAATGTTTGGTTTCTGTGTTTTGATTGAATGTTATGATGTTGAGATCGTGGGGTTTAGGGTTTTTTGTTATTTAATGGTTTTTGTGTTTAAATATTATGAGTGCTGTCATTTTTTTTATGTTATGCGGTTCATGAAGCACTTCTTTATGATTTAGTTGACAGTGTGGTCCCCCATTGTGTCTCAATGTGCTCACCTTGTGGTCCTCAATTTGAAATTGTTTTGTCGGTGTGATAGTGGTATGAAATGTAATATCTGCTTTGTTGTTTGGGTATTTTGATATTTCACAAGATTATATAGATAAGATATATTTGTTGACATGGACAACTCACATTTCGAAGTCGTGTTTCACCATGGTGGAAGGTTTGAGGGGAATGCGTCACTATAATATGTTGGAGACATAAGTATTTTGGTATGTGACCCAGACAAATGGAGTTACTTCAAGATTTTGGGTATTTTGAAGGAAATAGGTTATGCCAATGTGAAGGAGATGTGCATTCAGTAGGTGGAGGATCTGTTTTGGAAGGAAGGTTAGAATTGTTGTCTGATGACCAAGGGGCATGACATATGGTGAACATTGCCATACTCAATGGTCAAGTTCACTTGTATGTTGTGCACACAATGGACAAACCTCAAGTAGTTAATATGTTAGAATATTATCCTATTTAAGATCAGAATGAGGTTCATGTGCAGTTGGAAGGGGAGAATGCGGCTCAGGTTGAGGTTGATGTGGGTTTGAGTGAGGGTCATGATGAAGTTGATGTTCACTTTGAAGAGGACCATAAGGCTTAGGTTGAGGTTGATGTGGGTGTGAGTGAGGGTTATGTTAAGGTTGATATGGGTGAGAGTGAGGGTCATGTTGAGGTTGATGCGGGTGTGAGTGAGGGTCATGTTGAGGTTGATGTGGGTGGGGAGGGTGACAATGAAGACGATAAGATTCAAGAGAGTGTGAGTGAGGGTCGAGTTGATGTTGATGGGGCTGAGAAGGGAGATTGTGAAGAGAGGGAGGGTGATGATGAGGATGATTTTGATGTCAATAGTTGGAATGAGTCTGTAGGGGATACTCTTAATGAAGAAGATCCAGTGGATGTTAGTATCCATAATGATAAAGATAAAGATAACTCTTGGAAAGGTAATGAACATATGGATGTGGAAGTTGGGATTGGTCAAGTTGATTTAAGTGGACCAAGTGGTGATCATAGTCATGTACATAATAGGGGTTTATTTGACACTGAATGGGAATCTGAAAGTTTAAATAGTGTTGAATATAGTGATTCATCTGGACATGATAGAGACAGTTATGGAAAGTTTGGGATTATTTCAATGCCCAAAAGTATGGAAGACTAAAAATGGGAGGTGGGGACATACTTCATAGAAAAGGAAGAGTTTGTAGAAGCTATAAGAACTTATGGTGTGCACAATGGTAGGAAATTGAAGATTTTTAGTAACGACAAATGAAGGGTGTGTGTTAAATGTTTAGGGAAAAAAGATACATGTAAGTGGTATGCTTACTGTGCTTATAAAGTTGCCTAGAGTACTTGGCAGTTAAAAGAATAATCAACCACCATAGCTGCAGTATGGAATTTAATATCAGGTGTCGCAACTGAAATCGCGGCGGGATGGTGAAAATATTTTAAAAGATACAAAGGAGTCGCCACCATATTTTATTATAGAAAACTATAGAAAAACCTTAAAAAAAGAATAGTCTTCGAAACCAAATTTAGGTTCAGGAGTCAGTTACGTGTGGGGAAGGTATTAGTACCCCACAACGTCCGTCCTAAGACGGTTCCCTGTAATTAAGTATGCAAGATAAAAGTATATGTTTTAAAATATTTGTTGTTTCTCAAAAATCAAACAAAATAAATACATATACAAAATAATAAAGATAAAAAACAAAATATTTTTTTTTATTTTTTGGCCAGACAAAGATTGTACCTCGCTCCTACGTATTTCCATTTGGAAAATCAGGGATCACATAGTTCTTTGTAAAAATATTTGTTGGTTGATATTTTATAATTTTATATTTTTATATTATCAAGAGAATATGAGATTCAACATGATATAAAATTAAGTTATCAAGCAAATCCAAGACTTGACATGATGTCCAAAAACTATATGTAAAAAAAAGAAGTATATTTATTTTTATTTTCTAAAAAAAGGAGAATTAAAAGCTTACGAAGGAGTTTATAATGTTGTCATACGACACATATCAATCATGAATTCAGCCCCAGAATTACATAACATTAGACCTCAAACGCGTTCAACAGTATATTGAGTCAATTAGTCATACACTTGATATTGTAATAGAGTAACGAAATCCAGATTCACAATCAATTAATTTTTCTATGCTCACCAATACATGAATAACATTAGGAGCAAAAAAGAACTTACCTTTCAATGCCACGAACATAGCAAATTCGATCGAGAGGTTAGTGAGGTGATCTCCCTTTGCATGTGTGCTCTTTCAAGGCCATGAACAAAGCAAATCCGACCGAGAGAATAGTGAGGTGGGTGTGTGTGCTCTAGTAATAAAAAAAAAGTTTCAAATTTTATTATGTGTGTCTTGCATTTGAGAGATTTCGTACTTATGTAGACACCTTGGGATACCACTGAAATCCTAGTCTTTAATTATATAATGAAATATATTTTCCGGTGCATGAAGATCCTGATGCAACATATTACGTAAATCAAATCATAACATAATATTCATATAATTTATTCTAATTATTACCAGGAATATTTTCTTCTAATTATTAAAATATTTATCTTTCTCTAAAAAGCATTATTACCGGAAATATTTGCTTCTAATTATTAAAATCGTATTCTTCTCTAAAAACATAGATTTTAAAATATCCTTTTCTGACATGTCATGTGAGGAGTGTAAATAACAAATAGTGGAGGTGAAGATATGTATAAAACATTTGGACTCATGTAAAGGGTGTGGCAGTTAAAAACAAATTGGGCTCTTCCTTCTCTCTTCTTTTAATGCTAGAAAGTTAAAGAAAAATTATAACATTTTTTTTCCCTTTTTCTCCTTTTTTTTTCTATCATTAAAATTTTTTTTATTTTTTTAGAACAAATTTATTTGCCGGGACGAAATTGGATGTTGACAGTTGTCCCTCTTTACTTAGATTTTACTAGATAATAGGAAAATTTAACTTTTCATATTATCGTAGTAAAGGATAAGTAAAGATAAAAATACTAATTTCGTCTGGATGTAAAAAAGAACTATAAAACTAAATAGAAAAGCAAGAAAAGAAGTAAACTAAATTAAGGATACTTATGACCATTCCCATGGAAAGGGTCCCTAACTAATAGATAGGAACTCGGTGACCATTATCATGTAAAGGGTCCCAATCCAAAAAAGAATCCAGATTCGACCATTGCCTAGCAGGGGGTCGATATGAAAAAGAAACTTGAATTCGACCATTGCCTAGCAAAGAGCCGACATACCAGAAGAAAACCTAAACTCGACTATTGCCAAGTAGAGGGTCGGTATACCAAAAGAAAACCTGAACTCGATCATTGCATAGCTGATGGCCGATATACCAAAAGAAAACCTGAACTCGACCATTTCCTAGCAGAGGGCCGATATACCAAAAAAAAACCTGAACTCGACCATTGCCTAGCAAAGGGCCGACACACCAAAAGGAAACCTAAACTCATCCATTACATAACAGATGATTGATATTGCAACGAAACAATGTGCAAAAAATGATTGGAATGTGTGAAAACTTTGACTAACATAGAAACAATGTGCAGAAACCTTGGCCAAGTGTGGAACCCTAACCAACATAGAAACAGGGTGTAGAAATCTTGACTAACAGAGAAAGAAGATTTAAAAGCCTTTGCAAGGTGTGAAAACCTTGTCTGACTTAGAAAAAAGGTGTAGAAACCTTGGCAAGATGTAGAAACCTTGACTAACGTAGCCACAAGGTGTGAGAACCTTGGCAAGGTGTGGAAACCTTGACTAACATAGAAACAAGGTGTGGAAACCTAGGCTTAAATAGAAACAAGGTGTAGAAACCTTGGCAAGGTGTGGAAACCTTGACTCACATAGAAACAAGGTGTGAAAACCTTGGCAAGGTGTGAAAACCTTGACTGATATAGAAACAAGGTGTGGAAACCTTGGCTTAAATAGAAACAAGGTGTAGAAACCTTGGCAAGGTGTGGAAACCTTGACTGATATAGAAACCAGGTGTGAAAACCTTGGCAAGGTTTGGAAACCTTGGCTCATATAGAAACAAGGTGTAGAAACCTTTGCAAGGTATAGAAACCTTGGCAAGGTGTGGAAACCTTGACCAACATAGAAACCAAAACCTTGGCAAGGTTTGGAAACCTTGACTGACATAGAAACTAGGTATGAAAACCTTTGCATGGTGTGGAAACCTTAACTCATAGAAACAAGGTGTAGAAATCTCAACAAGGCGTGGAAACCTTGACTCACTTAGAAACAAGGTGTAGAAACCTTGGCAAGGTGTGGAAACCTTGACTCACATTGAAACAAGGTGTAGAAACCTTGACAAGGTGTAAAAACCTTGACTCACACAGAAACAAAGTGTGGAAACCTAAACTCATATAGAAATAAGATGTAAAAACCATGGCAAGGTGTGGAAACCTTGACTCACATAAAAACAAGGTGTGGAAACCTTGGCAGGGAGTGGAAACCTAGACTCACTTAGAAACAAGGTGTAGAAACCTTGACTAACACCGGAGAACCATGATGATTAAAATTAGGTATATTATTATTTTTTTCATTTTTTTCGAAAAAGAAAGATTTGGCAACCACTCATGTAAATGAATATGGTTTTTATTCGCATAAATAAAAATTATGCTCTTTGACATATTCATAATGCATGACACATATTATGATTTTTTTAACTTCATATGTATGAACAAAGTTGAAACCTTGATGTATGAATTAATGTATGAATGCATGATGAAAGTTCATTTGTTTGCTAATTTTTTTCTTTTCACAAAAATGAATGATGTATGTATGAATGCCTCGTGTATTTTTCCTCTTTTACATTGTATGAAACTTATTTCAATTGATCCTCAATTTGTTGTTATTTTAGATTTATGGGATCTTTTTGTTTTGACATTTTTTCTTTGAAAACAATTTTATGGTTTGATCAGTTTATTCAGAACCTATTTTCTGTATCATTATTTTTGGAACACTATTTGAGTGACATACATGAAATTGTCAAAGGTCTTGAAAGGGCTTAGATGAGGTAATTGACAAAGGAGTTGCCCCAATTTAATAATTAAGAGTTAACTTGAGGAGATGATGTGTGTTTAGGCTTGCCCCATTTATTGATAAAAAAAAGATGGGGATTTCAAAAGTTGCCCCAATTTGAGGGTATAGATTGATCTTAGTGTGCAAAATGTGTTTAAGCTTACCCTAGTTGTTGATACCATAAGAATGTTGAAAATGATGGGAGACTTCATACTAGTTGCCCCAATATAAGCCTGACAATCAAAGTCAATAATTGCCCAAATTCAAGATAATCCCGACTATAATGAATGAACAACAAGGGAAACATCTATCCCAATTTAGATTTAAAGAGAGAATAATGAATAATGGTAAGAGAAAGGTAGATCAAAGTTTAGGCTCAAAGCATAAAAATATGATAGGAAACTAATGAAGAATGAAAGAATGAGAGGGCATGGTCTTGATTTAACTTGAGTACTCATGAGAGGGCATTTTGGATCTTTATGGAAACAAGTCAACGAAAAATAAACTACCCCAGTATTTGAAAGCAAATCTTTGAACACACTTTTTCAATTTTCTTTTTTTTTAGACAAACCAAAATATTTTCTTCTAAATTAAAGTTTTTAAAAAACAACAATAACCAATCATTGATTTGTGTGAACTTTATTAAGCTTGTATTGTGGCCAAAGCTAAGGGATATAAAAAATGGATAGTGAAGGCTCAAAATAAATGGTGTAAAGATTATTTAAAACAAGGGTCTTTAAGTTACAACCAAAATTTATTTGACTATCTTTGTTCACCGCCTCTTTTTTTTTTTTTTTTTTTTTCAAATTTTTGTTTCTTTTTTTTTTTTTTTTTCTCTTTTTTTTTTTTTTTTTTTTTAATTTTTTTTTTTTTTTTTTTTTTTTTTTTTTAATTTAAATAAATTGTTTCTCTTTTTTTTTAGCATAACCAATTTTATTTTTTGTCTTTCCAAACTTTTTTTATTGTTTGATTGGTGAATTACAAGTCAAATGAAATAGATGCAAACATTATGTTAACATCATTATGAAAGTGACACTTGTTCAGGGTAATTAGAAAAGAAATTTTGATTTTTTTATAGGCTCAAAATGGGTAACAAAGGAAGATCATTTTTTTTTTCTTGATAAAGAAACATGGCCACACATAATTTCAAGACATGATTGTTTTATTTTCAAAAGCTTTAATCCAAAGGGAAAAAAAATCAATCACATTAGCGGTTGTCCCTTGTTTGCCCTTTCTTTTTTTGTATTATTTTATATTTTTTGTGTGGTTAAAATACTCTCTTGCTCCACATTTTTGTTCAAAAATCTCAAATAGGTCCTAAGATTTTTTTGTAGTCTCAATTATGTCCATATTTCAGAAAATATGTAACAATTAGGTCCATTCCGTTAGTATGATGTTAACGGTGTCAAGGATGTGTCATGTGTCAACTCCTCATTTTTTTGAATTTTTTTTGAATTTTTTTTTGAATTTTCTTAATTTTTTTTAAAATTATTCATGCCACGTGTCACGTCAATATTGTGCCACGTGTGAAGTCAGTAAAGTAACACGTGTCAAGTCATTGTCTGAATCTCAATTTGGTCCATATATTTGTTATTTTGATTACATTTCAGTCCTGTTATTCTAACCTATGTTATTTGATTTTGAAAACATTGTTTAACACTTTTTGACTTACAGGAGAAGCATCCCGCTAGGTGGCGTGACTAAATTATAACCTTCATTAAAAAGGTTAACTCACAGCAATTGATAAGGAATACTGTTTAAATGTTTTGGATATTGTTTTCAAGTTATTGCATATTAAAAACTTCCAGTTTAAGTGGAAAGCTGTGTTGGCGTAAATGCAAACCTCATCTTTTTTGCATAAAACTGAGTTGCCTCACACACATAGAAGTAGTACCCCTTATGATTTGGGAATTTAACATGTTGTTTTGGTTCATGAGGTGGGTTGGTAAAAAATGCACCCATTTCAGTAAGTGGTGCTGTAAAAAATGATCCACAACGTAAGTGTCAACCCAGTACTCCATATCACCTAACCTGCCTTATATGATTTGAACATAAATGTTTAAGAATTATTCCCTTCCATGATAAGTATCCCGTTTGGAGGCCTGATTAAATTATGGACTTCGTTTAAATGGTAGAGTCACAACAAATCATAAAGAATTATATTTATATGTTTTGGAGTTTGTTTTAAACTTATTGCATATGAAAGACTTGCAGTTTAAGTGCAAATCTCGGTTATCGTAACTGCGAACCTGAAGTTTCCTTCAAAGCAAAATTTATGTCTACACTCCATTAACAACCTAACTGCTAAAGAGCATGATATGTCTACCACAACCATAGTTTAAGCAATCACATAACTAAATAACGGGTCCTTACATGTCATACATTACAATCAATTTAAAAATCAAAATACCCATAATGTTTTGCATAAGATAACGTTTGACACAATAAAACTAAACTTAACATTGAGTTCAGGATGTCATCGAAAACCATAATATTTAATGGGATATACTTGGCACTATGGTTGTGGCTTTGATGATTGCCCTGCCTGAGTGTTCTTGAATTTCTTGAAAGGATCAACCAAGCTTTTAATTCTATCATTAATGCTGATGTAGGTTATTTTCTCATCTTCACTACTATCCTTTATTGTCTGCACAAGGATTTGGTCCAAATGCTCCATATTTGGATCCATATTGATTTCCACATTTTGCTGAACAATTGGTTCAACATCAGGGTTTACAATAAGTGGTTATGTATGGTTTATCTGTGCCTGAACAGGTTGTTGGGGTGGTTCCTTTTCTACATCAACCTTTGTGTGAAGCTGCTACCTCTTCCATTGTTGGATCACTGATGTCATGGTTGAAGAACTGTACATTTATTTACAACATAATCAATAATGTGTTTGGACATGACACAATATAATGAATAAGGTATTAAATATCAGACCTTAACAATATTCCTTAGAGTGATGTTTAAGTACAACTTATCTGCCTTAGAATTGAATACAAACACTTGTTTCAGTAAAATTACAACCCCAATACCAATCAGTAGACCACATTTAGCATGTGAAACTGCTTTATTGTGAACGTTAGCCTGGATAGTGTGCTTTGAGTCCTGATAAAAGAGTTCACCACCATTATAATGTTTGTTTACCACTTTGTGTGAGACAAAATTTAGGAAATTAAGAACACAATACAACTTTAAAAACCTTAACAGTGAGAAACAGATCCCCCAACCCATTTCCTTTATACTCCTTCACAACACATGCCACAAAGGGTAATTTGTCAAACAACTTTTTCGTGTACATGGGAGTAACATTTTTTATGTCACCCCCTTCCACCAAACCTGCATTTTGGCATTATTTAGTCCACTCATATTTTATTACTCATGAAGCTTATAACCAGGTTCATAGTATATATGTATAACAGAGTGTTTGAATCACAAATTACCGTGGTGTTTGATGAACATGGTCGCCCATTTCAAGCATTTGATTCAAAGTCACGAGCAAAAGTTGCAACATCAATGTGCTCCATAAACTGTTGCGTGGACTGTTGTCTTCCTGCCTCATGGTTCATGATCACAACTTGATAATTTCTTGCTGGACCAGAGATCAAAGACGTGCTTCCACTGCACCGTTGCATGAAGCTCTGCAATTCCGCTTCGTCTAAGTCTAGAGACTCCCATTGTTCCATTTTCTCTTATGCAATATCACCCAATGACACAACGTTCAAATTGGAGCTGAAGAAATTCCCTTAAGTCTGTGTGATGCAGAGTTCTTGACGAAAATACCCTTCCAAAGTGGTTATTTAAGTGACGTGACATTTTCCCACTCTAAAGACTGTCCTGTTGCACTTCTTCTGTGACTTTTTAAACAAGCCACAACATTTAATTGCATTCATTGCAATGAAGGGCATTGTCTGAAATTTCAGCTTACAATAAATTAGAAAAGCAAAAACACCATTAAAGCCACTAAAAGCATATTGAAGCTGATATTAATGTTGAGCGAGTAATAGGGTGAAGGAAGTTCCAATTCGCATTTATGATATCATAAATACAAAATCATAAATTCACTGAACTTAAGGCCAACAAGTATCATAGTATCCGTACCCGTGGATACCCGTACCCACTATACACTAATTTAAATTAAAAAAAATAAAAAAAATGATTAAAATATTAACATATTGATTTTGAATGAGTTATTTTTTTATCAATTAGTTTAAAAATAATAATTTATTTGTAAACTATCATTTAACATTATATAAATGGATTATTTGGACTTTGTTTAAAATTTATGAATGTTATGTATTTTATTTTATTTGAATTTACGATTAAACTATGTTGTTAAATTTTTATTTTTATTTTTTTGTAAATACCCGCGGGTACCCGTATATATCCATGGATATTAAAATATTATGCGGGTACCCGCATAACGGATACCCGACAGATATGGGTACAAGTACGAGACATATATTTATCCAGCGGGTAGGATACGGGGGAGGTACTACTCGCACCCTACCCGTCCTGTTGACATCCCTAATTAAAACCATGGATTAAAGTCTTTCTAAAAGAATATATAAATAAAAATACAATAAATTTTTAATAAATAAAAATTATCCTATGTACAAATTAAAAATGCATAAAATATTTTTTAAACATTTTAATTTATATAAATTAATTTTAGGATTTGTAGAATTGGGTTGAACTTAAACTCTATTTGTTAATATAGTATTAAAATGTTGAAGATTTTCTAAAAGAATATATAAATAAAAATAGAATAACTTTTTAATAAATCAAAAATTATGCTATGTACAAAAGTTAATTTCTAAAACAATTATGAACGGGAAACAAAAATGTTAATCGAATTTTTATAAACAAGAATCCATTGTCGTCCAGCGGTTAGGATATCTGGCTTTCACCCAGGAGACCCGGGTTCGATTCCCGGCAATGGAAAATTTTAACATTTTTAATTTATATCAATTTAATGTATTCATCTAAGGTAAATATTATATTTCGATATTATATTTCGTCTCTCATAAAAATTAGGAAGTCGACATCCTTTAACTACATTTTCGGAAGTGCTCATTATTATTTCTTTTTAGAAGTCCACTTCTGTGACTGGGAGGAACCAAAAGTCTACTTTCGGGGAAGTCATTAACCAGAAGTCGACTCTTATAAGTGTGGGAATTTTTTTTTTGTTCAATCTTGTCAGTTATTGTTGTTGTTGAAGCCACTTTTGTGGAAACTCGTCTTCATCTTTGAACCCCTCTTATTCAAAGTTGATTAAACCCTATTTGTGGCCTATGTGTCGTAAGTTTTGAAATCCCTAAACTTAATATAAATATCTTGTATTGGCATAAGTTTGTGGTTTTCGTCTTTGGGGTGGAATCTAATTGGGTCGGTTCTTCGTAAGGTCGTTGGTGGTAAGTTATATTTATCTTTGCATATTGGTTGTGATTTTTTGTTCTGTAAAAGACAAGGAGGAAGATGTGGTTTTTCTTTGAAATGTGGATGGTTGAAGTCAGGGTTAACTCTCTGTCTTGATGAAGGAAAAGAATCCCCTGTTATTAGTATGTGCTTACTTAAGAGTTAATATCTGCCTACCCATGTTATATGATTTGCACATCAGATATTCATGTTACTTATAGTTTATCAGGGATGATTCTATTGGTTGGCTTATGCAGTAAACTGTAAACTCATGGTATATGATTTGCACATTAGTTACCCCTTCTAGTTATAGTTGAGGAGGGATGATTTCATTATGTGCATACTCTTCACTTCATAACTATGAACCTATGGGATATGATTTGTACATTACATATCAATGTTACTTATACTTGTATTCCAAAGATCATTTCTTAAATTGTACAATAAAATGATTTCCCTAAAAATTAAACACGATGAAACAATATTTAATATGTTACATTGGATATAATGATAATTTCCAAAGATCATATATGTTACATTGAAACACGATGTTATTCTTGTTGATTAATGAAATTGTGGGTTTCTATAAGTTTTCTTTGTTTCATGTTAACTGAATGGGGTGTTGCTTGACTTACTAGCTTTGCATTAAATATTTTGATGCCAATTTCTTGTCTCAATTTTTTTATCAGATGGTATTAACTTTTTGTTGAAATATATATAATTTTCTCGCCGACTTCCTAAATGAAGTTTACCCTTTAAGAATATGCTCTGATGATGCATGCTTGCTAAGAAACTACATGCTAGATCCTTGTATCACTTGATTTAATTTTGAAATGAAGAGTTTGAGGTATAATTAGACTATGGTCTCTTTGGGAACTGGACAAGAATCATACTTTGTGATGGATTATGGTCTGAATGGGTTTGAACATATGGTTGTAGGGAAAAAGGTGATAAAAGTCTAATAAAAGTCTGATAAAAGGTGATATTACAACTGTTCCAAAACAAAATAAAAACTCTGATAAAAGTTCTGATAAAATCTTCTCCCAATACTAGTCTCGCTCCGTCTCTAGGCCTCACCAGATCCACCTACAATATCTATATATCTATATATATATATATATATATATATATATATATATATATATATATATATATATATATATATATTATATATATATATATCTCAACTACACT
>Ga0214543_1000122_pt1 | contig 104177 bp, 51 predicted proteins | sample CNSS2metaG_FD_160094 | JGI IMG/M metagenome (GOLD analysis project Ga0214543, IMG submission 160094) | Root nodule microbial communities from cowpea collected in UCLA plant growth center, Los Angeles, California, USA - CNSS2 | ecosystem: Host-associated > Plants > Roots > Nodule | place: USA...
ATAAAAAAGAGATTCATTAGAATTTAAAAAATTGAAGTAAACAAACATTTAAAATATATTTTAATTTGAATATTTGTTTTCCTTTTATATTTTTTTGAAATATTTTTTTAATTTTATCAACTAAGTTTCATTAATGTTGTAGTTTGCAAATTTAATAAATGTTTTGGTTCTCATAAAATTTTAGTTGGTATTCTAATATAAAATGTAGACAATTACAATTTATTTTAAAGTATTTGATATGGAAGAAACAATCATCCTCCTAATATTGAATATTTGATAATATTATGTTTTCTTTACCGTAATTTTTTTCTCTCATAAAAGTTAATATTGAAGTTGTTAGAACACGGGTACGGGTATGAGTACGAGATTATACCCGTTACCCGGTGGGGATGGGGATGAGACAAAAGTTTAATACCCGTTGGGTTTGAGTATGGGGATGGGGATGAATTTTTTCTGCGGGGATGGGTATGGGATAGCGAAACCCGTCCCCGCCCCGCCCCGTTGCCATCCCTACCCCTAAACGATTTAAGTTGAAAACGTGTTGGGCCCACACAATTTCTTCTTACATGTTGCTAACCCCCTCACGATTTCTGCCTTTGATCCAAAAACGCACAAGGGCCTCACGATTTTTTCGTGAGAAAACATCCGGTACCAACACGATTTGCCTAAATTGGTAATTTTTAAAAAACTTGTGTATTCTCGTAATTATGCAATGTGATTTGTCTAGTACGTAAAAAACCGATATTTTTTTATTTAGAAAATCACTTTTAATTCAGTGTTAAAATATGATAAAATAGAGTTCAGAATCTCTACTAATTTTTTGTTGTGTTATTCTATATTAAACATTAAAAATATATTGGATTGACATTTTAAATATTTTTTAATATATTTTAAAACATTACAACTAGTGGTAAACAGTATATTATGAAGACACAGTAGAAAAATAACCCTAAAAAAATATAAATCCGATAAAATAGTTAAATATTGGATGTAGTGAATTTAATCTCATTGAATGATATATTTACTACCAAAATGTTTAAACGTTCCAAATGTGCAGGATATTTCGAACTTCTTTAAAATATCTTACGTGGCAAAATAAATTTTTGGTTAGTTTTGAAATATATTTATTGCATTGCTGCATAAAGTTTTTTCTTAGTATAATTTGTTCAAACAACATTTACTTACTAAAACAAAAATGACAAAAGGAAAATTAATTTTTTCTATGTTGTTTTGTAACTTAAGGAACAATACTTTTTGCTCAAGATTATATTTATTTATAAACATATTGAATTAAAAAAATGCTTCAAATATTATTTAAACAATATGTTGTTTATTATATTAATAAAATATATGTGAAATTAAATGATAATTTTGTTAAGTACTTTTAAAAAGACTTAAGTAATATAATAAAATAATTATAGCCAAAATTGAAATTTTGTAAAAATTAAAGTCAAACTTACAAAAGTTTTAGAAAAAGTAAGAGTTTAGAGTTTTAGACCAAAACCCTAAACCATAATAAAATAATTATAGACCAAAATTGAAATTTTGTAAAAATTAAAGTGAAACTTACAAAAGTTTTAGAAACCCTAAAGTAAAACTTACACAGTAAAAAGTAAGAGTAGAAACTTAATTTGTAATTTTTTTTATATATCGTTCAAGATTGTATTTAATTAAATAATACAATTTATAATATAATAAAAGTTTAATGGATTTAAAGTTTCAAAGGATTCAATTATAACTTGAATACAGACAAAAATGATCGTATATTTGTTTGTATTTTATTTTAAATAAAATATATTCTGAGTGGATAAGATGGTCTTGAAGTATATGGTTCAGAAGATGTTGGGTATGCACGTAAATGACATGACAATAAATGTGTTTCGCGTGCTCAATTGCTGATGTGGCAGCATAATATAACTTGTGGGAAAAAAAATTGAGAACAAATTGTATTGAATTTTTTTTATTATCGATGTTACATTAAATTCTTAATTAATTAAAATAAAATAATAATTTCTATCGGATTTATTGCGATAATGATACAGAAGAATTTATCTAATCATCAGGTTTACCCTACCTAATAGAATTTAACACTTGAAGTTTACACTCTTAAAAAGTGAAATTCATATTTGGTTCAATTTAACAAAATAATGTTTTAATAATCAATAAATTTGCCATACACATCTCATAAATTAATCTCACACTGTTATACCATCATTGCATGAAATTTAAACTTTTTAACATGTTTTATTCATATAATATTTACCAGTCAACAAACGCTACATGTCTTTTTTTTATAATATTAAAAATGATATTGTGAGAAAAAAATTATAAATTAATATTTTTTGTTAATTTCTATGATGTTAAATTTATAAAAATAATAAAGTTATAAAATATTTATATTAATATAAAAAAAAATTATTAACAAGTACACTAAAATGATTCTCATTAATACTTACGGATATTATAGTTGAATTTTAAAAAAAAACTAATATATTCAAATTCTATTAATTCAAATTTTAAAAATAAATATTTTTGTTTTTTTTTTTTGTTTTTTTAAATAAGTCAATCGATCAAAACCTAACAAAAATTAAAAATTTATATAAGTGATATGTCATATATATATATATATATATATATATATATATATATATATATATATATATATATATATATATATATATATGATAATCTTATCAAATTTGAAAATCTTGAAAAATTGAGAATAATAAGAAATAGAGAACTTTGAAAAATCTAGTGTTTGAAAATTGAAAAATTGAGAATTGATAAATTGATAACTGTGAGGTGAGTAATTGAGAACCTTAAGAAATTGAAATTCGTGAGAAAATTAAATTGAGTACTTTGAGAAATTGAAATAGATAATATTGAGAATTTGAAATTGAGAATCGTCAGAGATTGAGAATGGTGAGAAGTTGAGAAACTCATAACCATTAAAAATTGAAAATCGTGAAAAATTAAGAACCACGAGAAATTGAAAATCGCGAGAATTTGAGAATGGTTAGAAATTGAGAACCTCGAGAAATTGAAAATCTTAAGAAATTGAGAATCTTGAGAAATTAAAATTGAGAACCATAAGAAAATGAAATTGAGAACCGTGAATATCGAGAACTGTGAGAAATTGAGAACTTAGAGAAATCGAGAACTCGAGAAATTAAAAACCTTTAAAAACGAAGAACCTTGAGAAATGGATAACCTTGTGAAGTTGAAGAACCTGGAGAAATTAGATAACCTTGAGAAATCAAAGAACATTGAGAAATTGAGAACGGTAAGAAATTGATAACCTTGAGAGATTTAGTACCTTGAGGAATTGAAAACCATGAGAAATTGAGAAACGTAATAAATTGAAAACATTTAGAAAATGAAATTGAGAACCTTGATAAATTAAAAATGGGAATCGTGAGCAATTGAAAACCGTGAGAAATTAATAACCACGAGAAATTAAGAACCGCGAGAAATTGAAAACCGTGAGAATTTGAGAATGGTTAGAAATTGATAACCTTGAGAAATTGAAATTGTGAACCTCGAGAAATTGATAATCGTGAGATATTGAGAATCTTGAGAAATTAAAATTGAGAACTGTGAATATTTGAAAACGGTGAGAAATTGAGAACTTAGAGAAATCGAGAACTTGGAGAAATTAAGAACCTTTAGAAACGGAGAACCTTGAGAAATATAGAACCTTGAGAAGTTGAAGAACTTTGAGAAATAGAAAACCTTGAGAAATTGAAGAACCATGATAAATTGGAGAACCTTGAGAAATCAAAGAACATTGAGAGATTGAGAACAATAAGAAATGGATAACCTTGAGAGATTTAGTAACTTGAGGAATTGAAAATCATGAGAAATTGAGAACCGTAAGAAATTAAGAACGATGAGAAATTGAAAACATTTAGAAAATGAAATTGAGAACCTTTAGAAATTGAATTTGGAAATCATGAGAAATTGAAAATCGTGAGAAATTAAGAATCACGAGAAATTGAAAATTGTGAGAATTTGAGAACCATGAGAAATTGAGAACCTTAAGAAATTGAAATTGAGAACCGTGAGAAATTGAGAACCTTGAGAAATTGAAATTAAGAACCTAGAGAAATTGATAACCTCTAGAAATCAATAACCGTTAGAAACAAAGAACCTTGAGAAATGGAAAACCTTGTGAAGTTGGGGAACCTTGAGAAATTGGAGAACCTTGAAAAATTGAAGAACCTAGAGAAACCGAGACTCGTAAGAAATGAAGAACCTTGAGAAATTGAGTAACTCGAGAAATTGAGATATGTGAGAAATCGATAACAATAAGAAATTGAGAAATGTGAGAAATTGAAAGCCTTGAGAATTTGAAATTGAGAACCTTGAGAAATTGTTAATCGTGAGAAATTGAGAATTGTGAGAAATTGAAAATCTTTAGAAACATAGAACCTTGAGAAATGAAGAACCATGAGAAGTTGGGGAATCTTGATAAATTGGAGACCCTTGAGAATTTGAGAACCATAATAAATGGAGAACCTTGAGAAATTGAGTACCTCGAGAATTGAGATTTATGAGAAATTGAGAACCTTAAGAAATTGAGCACCGTAAAAAATTGAGAACCGCGAGAAATTGAGAACTATGAGTAATTAAGAATTGCGAGAAATTAAAAACCGTGAAAAAATTGAGAACTGTGTGAAATTGATAACCTTAAGAAATTGAAATTACAACCTTAAGAATTTGAAATTTAGAAATGTGATAAATTGAGAACTGCGAGAAATTCAAGATCGTGAGAAATTGACAACCGTGAGAAGTTGAGAACCTTGAAAAATTAAGAACATAAGAAATTACGAACTGTAAGAAATTTATTAGTGTAAGGTGTATTTGGTAATGATGGGTGCAGGAAGCACAAATAGTTAATAAGCCAATGAACATAAAAGCCCAAATATGCATGGGCTGGAATCATGGAACAGCCCATGTGCTTATGAAATCATAAAATATTGTTTCGTTAACTTCGTGTGTAAATTAAGAAAACCTTTAAAATCAGTACGTCCGTGAAAAACAGTATCGATTGAGAAAAGAGGGGGTGTAGGAGCATCGATATCAGAGGAAAATGATCATCCCAGTTCGTTGCTTCACCTGTGGAAAGGTATTATCTTTCTTCCTCTTTTCATTCCACATGTCTCGTGCTCAATCAAAATTAATTAAACATTTTGGATGCTTTTGCGCTTTTAGGGTTTAGGGTTTTATTTTGCTAATCCTCAAATTTGTTCCTTTTCTCCGATTTAGGTCATTGGAAACAAATGGGACACCTATTTGGACCTTCTGCAGGCAGATTACAGTGAAGGGTTCGTGCCCTATCTCCTCTCTTTTATTCATAGTTTCTTTTTTAAAAGATTAATCCTTAGTTCTTGTTCTTTAGGATGATTATAGATGTTACTACTGTGTCTGAACTTGATTCACGTTAGTTGTAATATTGCTGTATTAACATTTAACGTAATGATGGATTGCAGAGATGCATTGGATGCATTGGGGCTGGTTCGTTATTGTTGTAGGCGCATGCTCATGACCCATGTTGATCTCATCGAGAAGCTACTCAATTACAACGGTAACTTCTGTTCCCTCTATTATGTTTTTTATGTGTGTTAATTTTCTACTGTTGTTATTCTCTCTGTGCTGAATTGAACTGAACTATATACATTTGGTTGCAGCGCTGGACAAGTCTGATCCCAGTTAAGGAATACCAGATAACCAAAGATGGTTCAGTGAATTCCATGCCCCGTGGACATGTACCAGTTTTTCTTCTTGTTTTTTTTTTTTTCTTGAATTAATTGTTTTTGCTACAAGCAGGGTCATGTTTTTGTGTCGGTTTAGATCAAATATGTTTGTTGTCTGTTCTTAAGAGGGGCTTTGGCAAGACACCGTTTATGTTAATTTCATATGCCTTGTTATGACAGACCAAATTTTTGAAGAATGTCGTAATTGATGCCAATGCATGTCCTAATTTTGTTTTTTTAGGAACATTGTTGTCTGATATACATTGCATGTTGCAATTTAGCCTGTGTGTACAATGCGTATAGAATTTATTTGGGATGAGTTTATGAAAAGAGACTTAATCAGCCCGAAAGTTAATATAGTATCAGACTGGCCCTTAACAGATCAAGCCTTAACACCGATTGTCTATTGTAATATATAATTTCTATGGTGAAAACAAGAAACAATAGCTAGTGTACTCAGTTTAGTTGGCACCTTAAAAGTTCACAGTTATTTTTACTCTTTCTTTTTCTCTTTCAGATTCTGTGAAGTGCTTAACACAATTTCAGTCAACCAGAGAATGTGAATTAAGAAAGAGGATGCTGTTTAATCATTTATTCCTAAAAATCTTCATTTTTTTTTTCTTCATTGTATCCATTTCAATATAGTTTCTAAACCATTAACTGTGATGAAAATAAGTTAGCAATTTTGTTCCTGTTTCAGATTCTATGAAATTTATGCGGGACTGGAGAATTTCAGTTGAATTAAATGAATTATTTTCATTTATTAAGATATATTAAAGTTTGAAAAAGAACAAATTTTAGTTTTACCCCTAAATTTAGGAACTTCAAACATATTTAATTGTTTAAAATATGTCAATTATAAGTGCTTATTCTATTTCCCATCCCATGTTCATTTTTTAATATAGGCCAGATATTTTGTTTTTAATAATTTCAAGATTTTATTGTTCTATACTGATCCATATTGGGGGAGCATGTTAGGAGAAATAGGTCAGGGGTTAGTGGAACATGGATAAATAGATTATGAATGGTTAAATATCTTTTTTCATCACAAGTTAAATGCACCAAAAAAAATTAAAAGATTCTTGTGTTGCTTTTATCCTTATATTTATTGTAGGCTTAATTTATTTTTAAAACAACTAAATTTGAAAGATTCTTTTTTACTTTTCTTTTACAACCAACGTCAATAAATCCTTAACCACACGCATATAACCAAATATGAACATTGTGATTCTCTTAAACATTCAAAGTCTCCACAATGCTACTGTATTTCTTATTTGGAAGTATCGAAATTTTTGGGAAAGAATTGAACTTGAGTTTAACACTTCGCAAGTGTATGTTGTAGAACACAGATGGGAATAAACTAGATAGTTAATTCAATAAGCGAAAGCACTTAAAGTTTTAACATATTTTTCAAGGTAAGATGAAGAATTTTTGTGAGTATTATCCTTTAGTGTGAGGTGCATGAAAGACTAATAATTTGCAATGTATGATTTTGTGAATGCGGTTGGAATTCAATCAGAAAATGTAACGATCCCCATGTGTAAGAGTGGTTGATGAACTCAAACTAAGATTTGAACCTGAAGTTCAACAAAATATCGACAAGTTGTTAAAGAGATCAAGATGAAAATGTTTTATTGATAATGATTTGAGAGAGTAATGGATAAATTGTAGTAATAACTAAAATTTGTGATGAAAATTATGACATAAGTGATGATGATAAAAATGTATAACAAAAAATAAATAATGCCTTGTATTCATATTTGCCGTCCCTTGTTCATTTTTTAATCTAGGTAAGGTATTCTGTTTTTAATAATTTTAAATTTTTATTGTTCCATATTAATCAAGATCTAGTGGAACATGTTAGGAGAAATAAATTAGGGGTTAGTGGAACATGTTAGGAGAAATAAATTATGGATGATTTTGTTATATTATTTTTATGTAGTATTTTATGAATGGTTAAATATCTATTATCACAAGTTAAATGCACCAGAAATTTTGAAAGTTGATTGTGTTACTTTTATCGTTACATCTATTATCTATTTTAGGCTTAATTTATTTTTAAAACAACTAATCTTATTGCTGGTTTCAATTCAACTACAACAATTTTTTTCCTTTCTTTTTTACAATCAACATCAATAAATATTTAACCTTGCACACATATGAACATCTCAATTTTCTTAGACATTCAAAGCCTCCAAAATGCTATTGCATTTCCTAGTTTGTAACACCGAAAATTTTGTGAAAGAATTGAACTTAAGTTTCACACTTTGCAAGTGTGTGTTTTAGAACACGAAGGTGGGGTTGAACCAAATAGTGGATTTAACAAGTGAAAGCACTTAAAACTTTTATATAGTTCTCAATGTAAGATGAAAAATTGTCGTGAGAGCATTATCCTTTATCCTGAGGTGCATAAGAGAATAATAGGTTGCAATAACCAAATGTATGGTTTCGTGAATGCGGTTGAAGTCTAACCAGAGAATGTAACGATCCCACAAAGTCAGATATTCCTTTACTGAACTTGTGTAAGAAAGGTTAATGAACTAGAGCTAAGATTTGAATGTGAAGTTTAGCAAAATGTTTACAAAGAAGACGTTGTTAGAGAGGTATAAACAAGTAGAGAGGTGAAAATATGGTCAAATATTTTTTAGTGAAGAGATTGCATATGAAGTTGAAGAGTTATTGTTAATAGTTTGAGAAAAAAAATTAGTAGTAATTAAAATTGGTGATAAAATTATTACATAAGTCATGATAATAAAATTGTATAACATAAAAATTAAATGATACGGATTAAATTAAAAAAATTTGAAATGAATATACGACTAAACAAATTATTAATAAAGTGAACATACTCATATTCATTATGAACATGAAACTTAAATAAATATTGTATTATTTTAATATAGTTTTTAAATAAAAACTAATCTAAATATTTAGTTGTTAAGTATTATTGATGGATTGATATAAAAGATGAAACTGATTACACTGCAAATTATAAATTCAAATTTAAACTGGATTACTTTAAAATTGATTTAAATATTTGGTTATTAAGAATTATTCAATCAATAAATTAGAGTAATTTAATTTTTTGTAATTTAAATTAAATTGGATTTGTTTGTCTTAATCCATACGATAACTTAGTCTGAGTTAATTTTTTCTGCAATTTAAATTGAATTATCTTTTGTCTTAACATATGGATAAAAATAGTTATATTTTTAAAAGATAAAAATAATATTATTTTATTAAAAGATGTACATATACTATAATTTATATAACAAGTTATGACACTCAAATTAAAATTACTTTTAAAGATACATACTTTTATTTTATATTTTCAAGGTTTATTTTCGTTTATATTTTTTAAAGCAAGCCAAAATAACATGTCAGTCAAAACTAAGGCTAGACTAAAAAACACACAAAGAAAGAAATAATTGTTGGTTATTCGAAATTGTAACTAATATAATTTTAGATAAATATTCGAGAGACATTTTATTTATGGAATGATCATAGTTAAATTTGCAGTTAATCTCTATTTGAATGTAAAATCCTAATTATAAATTACTATGGAGAGCACGTGCACATATATGTCCACTTTTGAACATTCCACTTTTACATTGTGATTATAAAAAAGATGAAAAGTTGATTATTCTAATTATTATTAAAATAAAATGTTATTAAATTTTATAAAAAAATATTTTAAAAAATAACTATTAAAAAAATAGATATGAAATCGAGAAGATAAAATAATTTAAATTAATAAAAGTGAAATGGATAAAAGAAAAAAATTACATCACCAATCTAAAAAATAATCTTATATATGCATGTACAGATACACTGAGATATATGTTCAATAATAAACTCCAACAATAAAATCATCATATGTATATTATGTGTATCAGGGGTTAATAAAATCTTCTTATAAAATGTGTGTTTGATTAGTTTTTCTAATTTTTTTTCTTAATTTTAAACTGTGTTTAATACTAATAATACTAGACATTTTGGACAAAGAAAATTTGAATCAAATAGGTTTGGTTTCCCTCCGCAATTCTTCAATTGTTTTGTTTACGTGGCACATGGCGATTGGTCTTGACCAGGTTAACGTTACAAATTTAATAGACTCAGTGTATCTCACCCAAGAAGTTTGAGGTTGAATTTGGGCACAATCCATTTACCTTCATTTTTTCGCTCCCTAATTCTTCTCTTCTCATTACTTCCTTCCAAAGAGTATAATGAAGAAGACAAGTCGCCGATCTAAGCAATCGAGTCCAGTTCATGCCCCAACTTCAGAGTCGAACGAAAAGCAAATCTACGAGGAGAGGATTCGCAGTCTCGAAACAGAAAATAAAGCATATCAGGTTTGTCATCTCTTTAGTACCGATAAATTGCTTGTTATAAGATCTGATTTATCATATGTTTGTTCTTAGCAAGTTGATTGAGTTTAGAATCAGTGTTGCGTTTGTATCGGAATAAGTTCATGGTTCTTGATTTTGAAATGGAATCATCTGTTGCTGGAAAGTTTCGAGTCATAGGAAGTTATTTCTTCAATTGATTTTTCACAACCTTTGTAGTGATTATGTTGTTGATCTGATAATATTTTAATGAATCGGTTATTTGACAGAGTTATTACTGCTGAATTTGTGACTTGTGATGTTGAGTTGATGTTACTGTTAACTTGCTGTTTTGATTGCAGATTGAGATTGCTGAACTAAGGCAACAACAACTGGGGAGTGATTCGTCGGCTTCGAAGAATGGAGTTGAAAAGCTTAAGCAGGAGTATCTTCAGAAGCTGAACTTGCTAGAAGATCAGGTTTTTTTTGTTTGTTTGCGTGTGGTAGAATGGAATTGTTTTTGTTGGGGTGGCTGTGATTTGAGGTTTGTTTTCAATATCCTGCTGTTACAGGTTTCTGAATTGAAGATGAAACTGGGTACTCGGTCCCAGTTTTCAACTCAAAGAAAAAGGGTCGATGAATCAACTAAGCAGTTGCAATTTGAGATTCAAGGTTTGAAGGCTCAAAAGGTGTCATTTCTTTTGTGGATGAATTATTCTATAAAGTGTTGCTTTCGTTCTTATTCGTCCCTCTTTTACTTTGGATATCAAATCAACCTATGTTTGCGTACAGGTTCAACTGCAATGTAAAATCAAATTAGAGTCTGTGCAATTTAGATTATCCAAGGCTCTACTTGAAAAGGAGATTCTTCAGGTTTCTGTTACATTCTCTTGCGTCCAAAATTTTGAATGATTTACGATTTCATTTATAAAAATTTTTTTTTTTTTTTTTTTTTTTTTTCTTTTAATTGATTGATGGGATACATATTTGATTAGTATTTTCCTCCCAGTTAGCCTTTTTATCTTATGAAATATGTTCATGTATGATTAGCTTAAGAAAGATGGAAGGAGGAACGAAATCAAGACCCAAAGTTTGCTGGATTCAAATGAGAGGCTTAAAATGGTTGGTTCTTTGAATTATCTGTGCTTTTATGACCTTTTATTTGTTTTGGTCGCTGCTATATGCCCATTGTTTTTCTTTCGGTAATTACTTTTCTCTCCATATCTTTTTGTCAGGTATTGCAGCGGAAGACAGAGGAAGCTTTTGCTGCTACTAAAATTTTAAAAGACATGATAGCAACTCGAAAAGCTATTTCACACAAATCAGCTGGTTAGGAGACCTGAATACCTCTTTCGTTTTTATTTGATTTGTGTTGGCCCCATCACATTTATGACCTCTTTTATTGCCGGTTTTCATGTAGGTGCTAGAAGTAGAAATGATAAACTAATTCAGGTAATTTTAAATCACTTGAAAATTCTTGTTCATTGGTCCTGTTGATGAGGGCTGCGTGGTTAAGTTTTGCTGACTGATGACATGTTTTACCAACTCCTGCTTATTTCCTTACAACTTTGGCTGAATCTTTCTCATATCCTTAGGGCAGGCTCTTTATTAGGCTCTTTATTAGTTTGCCTGAAACTTGTTTGTGGGTCCTTGTCTCTGTATTTCACTGGGTGCTGTATGGTCATATGTTGTGCTGAATTGTAACACATTTTACCTCCCACGCCTTTCCCTTAGGCTCAATCTTGCTCATAATAGATCCTGCATTATAATGTCTTTATTTGCTTCATTATTGAGGTTCGTGACCCGTTTTGTAGATTTTATCCAATATTATATTGTCCATCCTCTATTTTCTTCAAATTTGTAGTATAGATTTATGGTCTGCTGCAGAATGTTATTTTTTATTTTTTGAACTTAATCAGTGGTTTCTTCCTTTTGAAAATGTATATTGAATGGATTTGATTACTGTTTTGTAGCAGTGATCTAATTTATTAGTTAGCTCAACATACTAAAATATCATCAAAATGTGGCTGGTGCAGGATGCCGAAGAAGAACTTGATGTGACAACTAAGTTACACAAGTTATGTTCACAATATGAATCCAAAGTGGAAAAGTAAGTCCTTTGTCATTTCTTTCGTTTTTTTTTTTTCTTATGGCCCGTTTTCACATGTCTTTCAAATGTTCAACTCTGTTGTTCATTTCATATTTTATTGACTTTGTAAGGATGAAATTTACTTCTAATGTGGCAAAATTGATTACTAAACACTGTTTGAAAGCACAATGGTGTGTGTTTATGTATGTTTCTTTTGCTATAATTAATATTGTATATGGTAGGAATTTTACATGACAACAAGTGTAAGCGAAAGTGATGTGAACTCCATTTGCACAAGTGCTGACTTAGGATCTTTAGGGATAGAACCTTGTAGGAAACTTGAAAAATTAGTGAAAAGGTGAAGTGGAAAGTGGTTGAAATTCTAGTTTGGACAGTAGTTTAGATAAGTTGATATCTCGAGCTGTAGAACTCCAATTGAGGTGATTCCAAAACGACGTGAAAGTTCACGTTCTGAACTTTAATTTAGGCTTAACAATCACTAGTTTTTGTGTGAGTTGAATGAGAGTTATGACCATGAGATAAATTTGGGTAGAATTGGGTTTTCTGAATATGGGTGAAGAAGTAAGAACAACAAGTGAATATAAAAGGTGGAAGGAAAGAATCATTCTTTCCAAGGGAGGCAACACACAAAGGATGGGAAAGTCTTTTGATACAGTCAAGGAATTCTTGAATCACTCAAGAACATAGAAAAATAAAGAGATAAAACTCTAATATTTCTGAATAAAACTCAACTTGTTTTCATTGATTAAAATGATTGAGCTTATATAGAAGCTTAAGCCATCAAAATTAGAAAAGATCCATTAATTGCAATTACTTTCCACTTAAGCTAATAATGATCTCACTATTTAATTACCGATTGTAACTAAAATTGTGGTAACCCAAAAGTTATCCAAAAATATTCAGTTTTGCATCCTCTTGATCTCCAAAAGGTTGATGACTAAGTTGTCAATTGGGCTTTTATTACAACTTGAAATAAAACCAAACTAAAGTCCATTAATTGATTAATCCAAAACATAATTTGGTCGGCCAATTCTACAAAGGATTGAGCCATTGTTTAAACAAACTAATAACTTGAAAAATTACAGTAAAGTGGCGTGTTAATCCTTCTCCATTTGGGTCATGATGTAATTCACAACCTTGGTATTTTCTTCTTGAAACTTGGGCTTCAACAAAAATCTTGTCACCTTTTTCTTCTACCTGATTGGATTCACATCAAACAATCCAGAAGTTTGAGTAGTGAAAAAACTTATTTAACTATATGGAAGCTAGCACAAGTGTTTCAGATTTTACATGCCTTTAGTATGATATGATATGACTCTAATGCTAGCATATATTTTGGCTTGAAATGTCTAAAATATAAGTTAGGGATTAACATTGTATCCATGTAGTTCATTTTTCCAACATCGAATCCTTGTTTAGTTCAGGTTTGAGGAGGAATATCCGTACTAAACGTTCCTAATTCTATGCTGCTACTATTTTTGAGTCAGCCATATAATTCTGATTATATGATTTGTGAAACAATCTTTTTCATGTCTCATTTTTCCGAGTAGGCTAGTATTTACTAGGTGCTTTATTAGTATCTGCATGAACAGTATAGAACTGAATAGCTTCTTTTCTTTAAGAGCATTCAAAAGATTTCGGATTGATGTTAACAAAATTATATAATTTTGGTTATGTCTCACCATAGTTTGCTTGCAAGAGTATTCCTGTCAGTATAATTTTTGTGAAATGCATATAAAGAGCCCTATTCTAACAATTTGACGTTGTCAGGATGGCTGGAGAAATTGTACAGCTGAAGGAAGAAATTGAGATGCTTAGGCAGGAAAAATCAGGGTGAAAACCGTTACTCAATTTTCTTTTGCATTACCATATAGTCCCCTTACTTAATATTTTGTTTGAAATTTTTGTTACTTCAAGGCCTGAGTTACAGGAGGAAGAGTATGACAACTTGGAGAAAGATCATGACATTCATGATCTGAAAGAGCAAATGAGCAGCCTTGATTGTCTACTTAGGGAATTACAATCGCGAAAGGAAAAGATTGATGTCAAGGATAAGAAGCAGGTGAGTCATTGACATCAAATTAGAACTGTACTAGGATATGCCAAGTTAAAACAAACAATTTAGTATGGACATTTAAAAAAAAAAATATTAAATACATTGTTAATTTCTTACACTGTCAACATCTTATCAGGGAAACCTGGTTCTGTCTCATCTCTCTGAAGAGACTAGTGACAAGACAAAAGTGGGTACACCTGAAATGAGTAGTGCAAGTGAAAATAGTGTTAAGACGGAGAGAACAACTGGAGGGCTCTGTTGTTCATGCAGTAAGAAGTCGTTGTGCAAGACCAACAAATGTAAATGCCGATCCAGCGGTGGGAGCTGTGGAGCATCATGTGGCTGCACTCGTTTTAAGTGCACAAATAGGGAATCAAACCAATCAGCAGGAAACGAACCACTAAAATCAAATAACACAGAATGTTCTTTGGACGAAGATGGAAGTGTGATTGCTTCTGAATGTGCTAAACTACTCCAAAGTGCACTTGTTCAGAAACCAGCTAGTTGCAAGGACAACCCGGTGCCCATAAAGAAGCCATTACGTGACATTCAGAACTCCATGGTATTCTACATCTAAAGCTCTTTGCATTTAATAATATCTAATTTGATGACCAGACTCAGATTTTCGTATTTTACATTTATATATGTAACAGTTTTCCAACTAGCTTACTATGCCATTGGACAATATGTGATTACAGGTGAGATTGGACGATCAAAAGCAGGGAAAGAAAAAGAAAGCGCGAAAACCAGTAATTCAGTTAGTCACCAGGGACCCAATGTCTTCCCCTCCAGAAAATAGCAGCAGTACAGAGAGTGATCCAACTAGGTTTGACAAGATGGCAAAACCAGATACAGAGAATGATTCTGGCCAGTCAAATGAATTGGCTGCATCCATTACTAATGCACCTGGATTTCGTCGTTTAAGAAATCCGTCCCGACAAGCCAAATTTGTCGTTGGGAAAGAAAAGTTTTAGCAGCTGCAAGCATTCCTTTGTTCTTCCAGAGCGTTGAAAAATCATGCCAATGCTGAATTGACATTCCTTTGTTCTTACTGAGCGTTGAAAAATCATGCCAATGCTGAATTGACGGGTGCGGTTAGGTTGTTAATTTGGATCCTTTTTAACTCCATAATAACGTGGTTTCCTTAGAGATCTCATGGAAATTAAAATTAGTGGAGGAGTCATATAGCTCCTATTTTTAAGGTTTTTCTTACATTCATTGTTTGCTTTTCTATTGTATGAAACCGCGAGTGTAATGATAAAAAATTCCTTGTGATAAGACAGTCAGAGGCATCTAATTTGGTTTACTAACCAAGTGCTCCCTGATGTCTTGATTAACTTGTATCATATACTTTTTTAAAGGCATTTTACAATGAAATATAATTTTGTTTTGGTTTGTATTTATTTGCCCATATTATTATTACCGTGTTTTATCGGAGAAGGGAAATGTAGGAAAAAACGTAGCGAAACTAGAAAAAAACAAAGATGAGAAATAATATGAAAAATATACTGTTGAAAAAAAAATAATCGCAAAAAAATAAAATTAAAAATCATTTGAGATTATTTCACTTTAAAGAAGAAAAATAAAAGCAAATTATATGATTTGATAATAATAATAATTTTTATAATAATAATAATAATAATTGCTAACTTTCAAAAATTCATGTTTATTTTGATGATAATGTATTCACGTGAATACTTGACGTCTGATGGCTGAAGATGACTTGATTTCATTAAAAGCCATAAAATGTAAGATCATTAGAAGTGTCACGATTTTATTTTGAAACTACTACATATTCAGAAAACCTGACTAATTTGCATATAAAGCTTAATGCTCTTACATACACTTCAAATACTCAAAGCTATCATCTTGGTAGATTCCAAAATTACGCGTTGCAGGATCTTTGGCATGTGTAATTATTCCAAGTTTTTGGGATTGGCTTTCCATGACACACGTTGAGAATAAATATCACGACAATCAGAACAGTCTTCACTCCATTTCAAGTTTTTTCATCCAATACTCAATTTGGCTGGCAACACATGCTGACCCGGTGGAGCCGTAAGAGACAAATTTCTGGATCGCATTTTCTACTCCAAGAAAATCATACACATCCTCTTCAAAAACTGGATTTATACTTCTGAGCTCATCAAGACTTAAGTCCAACAGTTGGCAGTTCTTAAGTGTACATAAAGCAACAGATTTTCCAGCGATATCATGAGACGTTCTAAATGGCACACCCTGAAAATGTGAAAGAAAAAGAAAGAATGAGGCTTGCACGACTAATAGAGGATAAAAGATAAGTCGTAATTTAAAAATTAGAAGTTATTAGTAAAAGAGAAAGAATGATACAGTTGGAACATAAAAGCAAGCAGAGCCATGGCACAAACGCACGATGACTTGCGACAGAACCATCACACTTCTACTTAATTTTGACAATGACTAAACAAAAGAAGAAGAATTATTATAATCAAACCCAAACTTGGACAATGCAAATTGCTATTAATATCTTGCTTTTCAGTCAACAAATTTGTATAGCAGAAACATAGTTAACTCAGAGAAGGCAAACCAGTAAATGGGACTGACCTTATTAACAAGATAATCAGCTAGTGTGGTTGCATCAAGATGACCAGCAGGTAATGCCTTTTGTATTCTTTCGAGATTGAAGGAAATATTGAGAGCAAATTCTGCTGATACCTCAAGCATCCCCAAAATAGTTTTCACGCTGTCAAATACTGGTTCTTTGTCTTCCTACTTCCACAAAGGAACTTTTTTTAGTGAATCCCAGACAAAAAAAAAAAATGCAGAAATAAAACAAATGAACTAAAGAACAAACCATGAAAGAAAACATGCAATTCAAGAAAAGTTACACTTTTTATTTTTTACTTTTTAGCTACCTGCAAGTCACGGTTGTAAGCGTGAGGAAGACCTTTGCACAATGTGAGAAGAGTAACCAGGTCCCCTATGACTCTGGCAGATTTCCCACGAACAAGTTCCATGGGATCTGGATTCTTTTTCTGAGGCATAATACTACTTCCAGTTGAAACAGAGTCGCTTGGTGTGATAAATCCAAATTCCTCTGAAGCCCACAGCACCCACTCCTCACCAAGCCGAGAAAGATGCACAGCTGTGATGGCATTTGCAGAGAGAAACTCCAGTACAAAATCTCGGTCCGAAACTGCATCTATACTATTTAATATAACAATATAAAATCAGTTAGCATATCACATAAAGGGATGCATATAAAAACTTGACACCAATTACATAGATTGACTTCACATAAAATAAAATGAAGTGAAATACCTATTCCTCAAGGGAGCCGTAAATCCTAAAGCTTCTGAAGTCATGAATCGATCTATGGGAAGTCCTGTACCAGCCAAGGCACAAGCCCCTAAGGGGCAGAAATTCATCCTAGCTCTACAATCTACCAAGCGCCCAGCGTCACGCTCAATCTGCATAATAAATAATAGTTCTAAAACTATACCCAAAATCCAGATCGCCTCCTTAATTAAGTGAATGCATAAATCAGATAGAACATACATTTTCAAAACAATAACAACGTTAAACACATCATATACACAGTGCTGACATAAATAACAACACCATTGAGTGTTGAATCCCTCTCCTCTTCTATTATTAACATGAGATATCTTAAAGTTGGCAAGACACATACACTTGATTAACAACACTGTTTTCTAAAGAAACTCCACACTACTCAACATCAATTTGTCATCTAAAATCTATCAAGTCTTGAAAATCATTTCGGAAACAAGTACTACAATATTAGAAAATACAAGAAAACTTTTCGAAAGTAGTAAAGAAAGAAGGCCTAAACTACGATCAAACCTCCTCAACATAAGCCAAGAGAAGATGCTGCAGCAAAACGGGCTGCGCGCGCTGCAAGTGAGTGTAACCAGGAACAATGAGACCCTCGTTCCTCAAAGCCAGGGTCAGCAGCGACACCTGAAGCTGCTTCATACTCACGAGGATCCCGTCGATGGCGTCGCGGCACCAGAGGCGAAAGTCAGTCTGAACCTGATCGTTCCTACTCCGAGCGGTGTGGAGCTTCTTCGCAGGCTCACCGATCATGTCGGTGAGCGCAGCCTCGATGTTCATATGCACGTCCTCTCTATCAGCTCTCCAACTGAACTCTCCATTTTCAATGCGCCGCTCTATTTTCTCCAAACCTTCGAGAATGGAGTCTCTGTCGCTCTCGCTTATCAAACCCTAAACAAAGAATAGTGAGTGCTTCACTGAGCGTCGAATTGGAAGCGTAAAAGATTTCGTGACTGACCTGGTGAGCGAGCATTGACGCATGCGCTCTGCTTCCCTTTATGTCTTGCTTGTAGAGCTGTTTGTCGAAGGAGATCGACTCCGTGAACCTCTCCACGGCGTCGGTTACGCCCTCCTTGAACCTCCCGCCCCAGAGCTTGGCCTCCTTGGCCTGGGCCTGGGCTTGGGCTTGGGCCGGAGACGGTCCCGTTCTTGGCGTGGCGATTCTGCGTGGAGGAAATGCACAGTAGGAGGGAGTTGTGGAGAAGGAGAAGCGAGAGGAGGAAGAAGGTGCGAAACTTGAGTTCGACTGCATAAGCGGAGATGGAGAAGCTGTGAAAACCATGCCGAACTTCAGATTTCAGGGTTTCTGCAACTGCAGAAGTTTCTACTTTACTCGTAAAAGATTTATACATATAAATAAATATATATATATATATATAATATATATATATATATAATATATATATATATATATATATATATACACACATGCATATTAATATTATTTTTCTAAGAACTATTTGTTTATAACTCACCAGCGTATCGTTGATCTAATTATTAGTATAGGAAAAAATGTAAGAGAAAAATACTTCATTAAATATTATTAGTTAGGTTTTTATCTTTTTTATAAAAACTATTTATTAAAAAACTAAAGGATGATTTATATTTCTGGAAAATAAATGATAATTTATAATTTCTTTTGGAATTATATAATATATATATATATATATATATATATATATATATTTTTTTTTTTTTAATTTAAAAAATATATCTCTTCTTAAAAGACTAATGAACCCATTTAAAAGTTCCATGAGAGGGGGAAACATTGTAACAAAGCCTTCCAAACATTTTGCTCTTGAAAGGATCTAATATATCAGACACCAACGATTACGGAGAAGTATCCTCGTTTTCATGTCTTGTTTCTCTCTTAGCTAAATTTCTTTAACCGCCAACTAATAAAATTGCAGTTATTCTAATTAGACATTCTGGGATTCCTTAATTTCTTAATCTTTATACTACCTATTGGTTTCATTTATCTTCATCATCAAGGTGTAATCTCAATGGATTAAATGTGTCTGATCGTTACACAAAATAAAAATGTTGCATAGAGCCGCAACAAGTGCATATTCATGGTGGTGGGCGAGCCACATCAGGACAAAACAATCAAAATGGCTGGAACAAAGTCTCCAAGGTATTATATAGCTTCATGCTTTTCTCTCTTAGTTTTCAATTATCTATCATCAATTCAATCAAAACATATAATATTTTTATTCAACAAAATAGTAGGTCTCTATTGATAATATTCACATTTTCATTTCTCTGGATTTCACAAACCCTTATTAATCATTTAGAAATGATGCAGATTTCCACATATAAACACTTGCCCCCTTTTTATATGTTCACCATTTTCTGATTAGAAAAATGAAGAAACAAGGTTTGTAATGTGAAATAAAGGACAACAACACTACAATGGCCTGATTCATATATACATTGATGACATGAAGAACAAGAAGCAGAAAAACACAGATGATAATCACATAACTCTCACAACTCCAACCCACATTTCTTATTGCATTACTCTGTAAAATAACAAACAAATAACTTTGTGAATATGCATACAAAAATTCAACAGATATGGAGAATGTGGTGGCCGAAACTCTCAACATCATTCATAATGAAGGAGAGTCATTTACCCAAAGGGCAGAAATGTACTATAGGAAAAGGCCACAGCTGATAGGTTATGTAGAAGAAGTCTATCGAGCTTATAGAGCATTGGCACAGAGATATGATCATATATCAAAGGAACTTCAAAGTGCCAACCGCACCATTGCCACTGTTTTCCCAGAACAAGTCCATTATGGAATAGATGAGGATGATAGTGAAGAAAGTTTCCCTGGACCAAAGTCATCATCATCATCATCATCATCTCAAGACCCCATCAATCAAATACCAAAAAAGGGCATTCCTAAACCTCCAGATATACCAAAGGATTTTAGAAAACAATGTCCAGTTAGGAAGATTGCTAACTCTGCAAAATCTCCTCCAATTAGTCCTACTTCAGGTCTGACTACGGCTGAAGCACTAACAGCAGTTGACAAGCTTCAGAAAGAAATTTTGGCATTGCAGACTGAGAAAGAATTTGTTAGGATCTCGTATGAGCATTCCTATGAAAAGTATTGGAAAATTGAAGACAAGATTACAGAAATGCAGAGAAGAGTTTGCAATTTTGAAGACGAGTTTGGCATTAATAATATCATAGAAGATAATGAAGCACGAGCTTTGATGGAAGCAACTGCTCTAAATTCATGCAAAGAAACCCTGCTTATGTTGCAAGAGGTAAAGGCACAATCATCTGAAGAGGCTAAAGAATCGTATGAAATTATTAAGGAAGCTCAAGGCAAGCTTAAAATCCTCAAAGATTGGTTCTTTTCTGAAGATAAAAGTGAACGAGACCCAAAAAGCACAGAGGAAGAAGATATGTTTAGCATGGAAAAAGAAATGCATGAGTGTGAAGTTGGTGAAAAGCTTGAGAAAGATTCAGGTAGTTCCCTCACTCTGGTAGAAATGGCTGACAAGATTGATGACCTTGTAAATAAGGTTGTTACACTAGAAACTGCAGTCTCTTCTCAGACTGGCTTAGTTAAGAGACTGGTATCAGAAGCAGAAGAACTTCAAAAAATTACACTCATGTTGGAAGAGGACGAGGAAAAGCTGATAGAAGATACAGAAGAAACCAGAAAGAAGCTGGAAGAAGTTGAAGAAAAGTTGAGGACAGCTAAAATTCTCAATCAAAGAGTCAAAATGCAAGAGAACAGCCTCCAAAGACTCTTTACTAGGGCTAGTTTTGAGCATGAACATCTTTCAGGAAAAATAAATAATGTGAAGCACGATGAGGAGGGAGAGAACTTGCTACTTCACAAAAACAGAAGTGCATCAGATGTAGAACTAAAAGAGGAGTCTGAAAAACCAGGTGATGATAACACAGAAACCAAGAAGGATCTTAAGACTAAAAAGAAGAAAAAGGATGATTATAGTGTGAATCTTGGTTATGTTAGAAATGAAGATAACAAGGACAATTTGAATAAAAGTATTGGTTTAATGATTGAAAAGGATCTTAAGACTAAAAAGAAGAAAAAGGATGATTATAGTGTGAATCTTGGTTATGTTAGAAATGAAGATAACAAGGACAATTTGAATAAAAGTATTGGTTTAATGATTGAAAAGGATCTTAAGACTAAAAAGAAGAAAAAGGATGATTATAGTGTGAATCTTGGTTATGTTAGAAATGAAGATAACAAGTACAATTTGAATAAAAGTATTGGTTTAATGATTGAAAACATTCCAGAGTTAACTCCGGTGAATAAGGATGATTTTTCTGAGTCAAAGAGTAATGTTGACACTGAATCACTTGATAAGGTAACTGGTGAGAAGGATCAAACTAACTGGAGTCAGATGTTTGCAAGTGGATTGGATGACAGAGAAAAGATTCTGTCAGAATTCAATTCAGTTGTAAAGAACTACGAGGATGTAAAGGGCAAACTCAATGATGCAGAGAAGAAAAATCAGGACAACATTTTGGAGTTAGCACTTCAGGTAAACATCAGTCTATATATACGTCTAAGATGTAAAAAATTAATGAATGGTTAAATAAATATTTGAGTTTATAATGAACTTCAATGTTAACAATTTAAAGCCAAATTGAAGGAGCAATACCTTTTTTAACAAATTTGATGTATAGATTTAGTTAATCCCCTCATATAGAATAACTTATATGTGCAATGTAAATTCAGAAACGAAAATCTGGTTACAAGTATGTTTAAAAAGTAAAAAAAATTATGTATAATGAGAAGTGCAACATTTAATAATACATTAAGGTTCTAAAAGCTTTACGTTTCATTTTTGAATTTGTTGCAGCAAGTGTCCTTCCAAAGAATAGTTGTTAGCATATCAGAATTTTCACATAATTTTCATGTGAGAATTTTAGTCATAAGCTAATTATAATTACTCTGAAATTTTAGTCACAAGCCTTGTTTTACGTTTAGAAGTTGTATATTAGGGTAAGCATTTCCTGCAATCCTTAGAATTAATATCTATTCTAGCAGATAAGAGAGTTGAAGGATACTGTTGAAACAAAGGAAAAACAGATCAACATTTTACAGCAGAAGCTGACCTGCTCTGAAACAAATCCTGAAGAAAGGCCTCGCATCACTCTCCCATATTATAACTACACATCACCACTTCTTGGAATTGCACCTCATGAAACAGAGAAACAGGACACTGAAAATCCAACTTCAAACACAGATGCAGGTGCAGGTGCAGTTAGTACTTCTGATGCAGATCACCACCAACAAGGTGTTGATAAAAGAACAAAGTTTGGCATACTAGTGAAGGTGACATCTAACCAGCATAAAAGGAGCCGTTCACTTTCAATCTTGGAGAAGAAATTTCGTTCAGCCATTAATATATTGCTAGAGGAGAACCTTGAGTTCTGGATGAGGTTCAGCACCTCAATGCACCAGACACACAAGTTCCAAGATTCCATAGAGGACTTAAAATGTGAGGTTAGAAGCATAAGGGACGACAACATGTCCAATGAGAACTCAAATATCATGCAATCTGAAATAAAAGCAATAATTAAACACCTGAGAGAGATAAGATCTGAGTTATTACTATGGCTGGAACACAGTGAAATTCTGCATGAAGAGTTACAACGTAGGCATCCATCACTGTGCACCTTACAAGATGAAATAGCAAGAGCAGCAACTCCAAATTCTGCGTCGAATATGGCAGAACTGAGTGGGTTTCAGGCTGCAAAGTTTCAAGGTGAGGTTCTCAACATGAAGCAGGAGAACAACAAGGTTCGTAATCAACTGCAAGCAGGTGTCGTTTTTGTGAAGGGATTGAAAGCTCAAGTTGATAAGATGCTAAAAAAACTGAGTATAGAAATAGGGGTTAACAATCAAGAACAAATTACAAAACAATCCACAAATCGTGCAAGAATACCCTTGAAGTCTTTTCTGTTTGGTGTCAAGTTAAGGAAGCAAAGACAACCAGTCATTGAAGGTGAGAGTCCAACAGAGCAGAGACAACACAGTGATCAAGGAATTGTTGATGACCATGACTAGAATCAAAGACAAAAATCATTAATCAAATACAGGTACAACCATATTACACAAAGCATCAGTTGCAACAAAGGAGAAAGAAACAAAAAACTAGGAATCCTTCTCATGCATGATACTGCATAAATATAAGAAAGCTGATGCAAATAGAGCATAAGTCAAAGTTCCGGATTAGGTGCATGCCCTTGTTAAGATTGTGCCTCAGTAGCTGTTTTATAAATTTAAATTCCTGTAGCTGGTTGTTAGGTGTTATTTAAGTTCGAATCAGTCTTAGCTAGAAGTTTGTTAAAGTTCTTTGAGTCTGTTTTATGTTTTGAATTGTGAATATGTGGTGCAGTATTTTTAGCTTAGTTTGTTATCTATGTTGTATTTAATACATGTTGATAAATGAAAAAATTGTCTTCTTCCAGAATAACAATTCTTACTTTCTAACGATTAAAATCCTTGTTGAAAATAAACATTCTTTGAGTTAATCAAGCTTAAAATTTTAACAATATTACATTAGAAGATAAGGAAAAATAACCAAAACTATAATTACACTACAATAAAATCTTGTTAAATAGAAAATTACAGTATCTTTCTCTAAAATCCAAAATCAATAACAATAAAAATAACACTCTCTAAATCCAAATAAAGTGAATATAGCATGCACTATATTTTCAAATAATAAGAGAATTCAACTAAAAAATCCAAATAATTAGAGAATCTTAAAAAGAAAGTCTTAATTTTTCTCACAAAATATTTTATTACAAGGGAAAAAATAGAGCTGATTTTAAGTTATCTCTAAAGCAGATTTAGAGGCAAGAAAGACAACCCACTATTAATATGGGACTTTTGAGTTTAATTCTTATACTGTCACATACCAACCAAAACACAGCCGAAAAAAGTTGCAGACTATGGATTATAAAAATATCACTACACACAAAATTGAATTCTATTTAATATAAAAATTATACTTGATTATGATGCATCTTAAGCTTTTTTATGATAGTAACTTCTAAATTAAATTGGTAGAATAACATAATTTTTCATCAAATAATAAGCTATTTAAAAAAAAAAATTGAAATGACCCCAAATAACTTCAGCGAACCAAAAGAATCTCCAAAAGTCTTCGAAAACAAATAGTACTTCAGAATCCAGTGTAAAAATAATTAAAATATACATTTCTGTTGATTTTTATGGTTGAGAAATGAAGTGAGAAAGCACCACATAAAATAAAATAAAATAAAAAAGAAAAAACAATGTTATCTGAAAGAAACACAGAAAGAAGGGAAAGAAGAAAAAATGGCGATGTTAGCATCACCATATGTAAAACTCTCACTTCCATTTCCACTTTCCTCTTCCAAACCCAACCCCCGGCGCCTCTTCATTCTCCGAGCCACCGAACCTGAAACCCCACCCTCTGGTTCGGAGTCCTCCGAGCCTGAACCTGATGCCGCCGCCGACGACTTCGACAGCCGTATCAGCCAGCTCCGCCTCCGGAACCGCAGCGGCATAGGCAAGAAAGCGGAGCTCCGAAAGAATCGAAAGTCGAAGAAAGGAAGCTCCGGATCCGGGTCGAGCGTGTTCCTGCCGCCCGTGGCGCTGAAGGAGCCGGTTTCTGACGGCGTGAAGGTGGAGCTAGGGTTCAGCCAGTACAGCGAGCGGTTGAACGGTCGCATTGCAATTCTTGGCTTGACAGCGCTGCTGCTGGTGGAGCTGGCGACGGGGAAGGGCGTTATCAACTACCACTCGCCGGCGATTATTCTGATTCAGATCTATTTTGTGGCTGCCGTTGGAGCTATCTTTGTTAAGTATGAGAAGGAGAAGATCAGTGTTTGGCCTCAAACTGATTCTTCCACTAACAAGTGATTTTTCGCCCAAGGCTTCTGTTTTTTGCTGATCAAATGTAATTATTTTGTTTGGTTCTTGAAATGAATGTTATCTTCGGCATAAATTGTGATTTTCTAGATTTGCATTTGTATTATATTATACTATATGATATATGATTATATGATACTCATTCTTATTTGAGATAAATTGAAATTCAAGGTCCTTCTTTTGTTTTAGATTAAGCATAAAAATTTCATCTCCCTATATTCTAGATCCTTTTGTTTTTAGCTTAAGCATCTTCTGTGGTAGCTCTTATCTCCTTTATACAGAAAATGCATGTTGCATAAGTATGAAAATGATTTCAATAAACAGAATACGAGAGAGTGTTCATGTGCATAATCCTAAACTATTCAAGCAAATCTGAAAAAACTTGAAAAGCAAACGATCTATATACTCACAATAATTTACAAGTACCAAACGATATCCAGAATAATATGTGTGAATATAAACCCACATTAAATCTAGGTTAACTTTTTTTAAAATGACTAGATCTCTTGGTGAGTTCTCTAAAAAAATAACTATATCTTTCTAAAGTTTCGTTTATATACCTCACACTTCATTAAGAAGTACATGTAAGAAAAATTAACATTTATTTGAATAAGGGGTTAGGATAGTGTAAGAGTTGCTTCATAATTATTTTAAAAATTAAGATAGGAAAGTTTGAAAACACCCCACAATAAAAAAAAAAAAAAAAAAAAAAACTACTTATGGATGTTTTAGGAAAAATACAGCTATTAAATATATATGCATCCAATTTTTACAATTCTTGAACGAAAAACTTTCTATTTCCAATGTAATAGCGCCAGTCTTATTTTGCAAAGCTTTAAAAATTCTGAAAAATTATATACTTTAATGAGAAGGATACATGTACCATCAATCTCTTATTTGAAATTTAAAAAATTAAATCTAAAGCAAGTGATTACAAAAATATATCTTCTAGAAATCATTTAGTAAATCATGAAAATTTGCAGGTCGTCAAAATATATTTACTACTAAGCAAATTTTTCTTCAAAAACATTACATTATACTGATGTGCTACAAATTCCTACAAGAACTTCAATTTCATCAAAACTTTAGAATTCAATCGAAAAAAAAAAAAACTACTCATTTTCACAAACTAATCACTCAACGTTCTCCATCAGTTTTTACCACCTTGGCACTTTGGCTGCCTTCATCTTGTACGGGCAAATTTACATTTTTGTCATTCATGTTTTGATTGTTTGAACTTTCATTAATTGAAGTTTTCTTCTTGTCTTGATTAGAATTTAAGCTTCCCTTGTCAAGGTTGCTATTCTCAGTAGCATTCTTAACACTTCCTTGGTCTTCGCACACCACTGCATTTGCTTTAGTAGCACTTGGTTGTTTTTCATCTGCGACTGGATTTGCTTTATCTTTCAAAGTTTCCTCTCCATTACTAATAGGCACGATCTTCGCTTGACCTATATCTAATCTTCCCTTCTCTAAGTCGTTATTGACCTGGCTTCCAATAGTAACTTTAGGAGGTTCATTTTCTTGTGTCTGATCTTTCGGTCTGGAACTGGGATCGGAAGCTCTAAACTCTTTCGTGGAATTAGCATCTTGCTCCGATGGAACTTTACCAGCAGCTAAAGGTGTAACCGGTTTGTTCTGTTGAGAGAATATAAATAAAGTGAGTGAATTTTCAATTTGTCAAACTATTGCATAATGCAAGAGATTTGCAATTTATAGTGTAAATGAACCTTTGGGTCAGAAGGCAAATTGGTTGAAACGGATGTTCTTGTCAAAGAGCTCACTGCAGGCTTAGTGTCTATGTTGTGTTTTACTGGAGCAATTTTTAACTGTGATACAGTATTTGTTGAAGGTGAATCAATTCTTGTCCCAGGAGCAGCTGTGGTAGATTTTAGCACAGGATTTGAAATTATGTTACCCTTGGAGACTAGTTTTTCATCTACTAATTTAGGTTTTACATGAGAATCAGATCCCAACAAAGAAGCTTGCTGAGATGGCTGTTGAGGTGGTACGAAACTACTGGCAACCTTCTCCACAGTATTTCTAATCTGCACTTGATTTTTAACTGATGTGGATGTCTTAGCTGCAACCATATATAAAACGAGGTTATTCAAATGCCTTGCGTAAGATTGAAAAATAACATTACTAGAACAATAAACTATAAGTAACATTACTAGAAGATTGATCAGTCTTACATGTAATGTTCAAGTAATAAACTTAATAAAACAGGGAGAACTACTAATGTGAGAATGGAAAGAATTATCAAAATAAATTAGAGATTGAAATGAATAGTTTAGACCATACAAATCGTATTTGTGACTATGTAACTTTCGTTTAAACGTTGGGGTTACAATTTTTCACTGAAAGAGTTTTCTAGAATATTCTTAATATATTCCTTGAACATTCAAAATAAAATACAGTGCTTGACAATAGGGAAATTTTAAAAGCTTAAGGACAAAATATGTTATTAAAGAAGTAAATTTTAGAAGACACTAAAATTTCAATGTTACGTTATTTTTCAGTCATTGTTAGTCAATATTTCCTTCATCAACATCAACAGTCTTTTTTAGTTAAGTCAAACGCTAATCTTTCCTTGTTTTTCCATTTCATCTATTGTTTCTTGTTTCTTTTCTTGAATCGAAACTATAATGAGTCATTCCATGATTATTCTTGAGTTTCTTGGATTGAACATGTTAGATCTTCCACATCCCATAGACGACCGTATCAACTACTAAATAAAACATCCTCCTCCTTTGGAGAAACCAAGACTAGAAGTTCCAGCCCCAAACATTTTCTCCTCCCCATCGTTCAACCCATTGGATTGGTTTCCTTCTCAATCCTCACTTCCATTTTATTACCTGAATCTGAGTTTTCTTTTCAATCTGCAACCCAAAAGGTGGTCATCACAGTGGCAACCTGCATATTTTCCTCTGTTTTCCTTTTATGTTGCTTCTCCATCTGGCTATTGGCTCATCAGTTTCTTCCTCCATATTCTTTGTAAATGTTTCTCTTATTCCCAGTAATCTCTTACTCCGCAGATTCACAACACTTCTCACAGGATTGACAGGAAATTTTGTTCTTGCCATTATCAAAAAGGTGGTTGTTCTCAGTTTCTTTTGTTTCCTCAATGTTTTTTTCTGCACGGCCTGATTCTGATTCTTGATGTCTAGATTTGTTTCTGTTTCTGGTTCATTAAGGGATGTTTTCCCCAGCATGATGTTCCTTGCTTTCCTCCGTATCAACCATAGGTGTTCTCCCAATCCTCTTAGCAACCCCAAAACAACCCATCAGACTCATTTCTGCCACGATGATTCTTGATCCCAAGAACTTCATTTTTGCTTCTATTTTCAGATTTCTGGTCCAGAATTCCAATTAGTTGTTTTTGCCGGATTTCTACTTTCTCCTAATTCTTGTAACTTTCTTATATTTTTTTCTTGCTAGTTCTCTCCAAACCTTTATCTTGTTATGCTTTCTTCCACCCAAGATTCGTTATCTTTGCTCCCAGTTCTTATGACCAAAATCATACTTCAGTTAGTATATTTTGACCAGCAGTTTCACAAATGTCCACCAGGCTGCCCTCAGATGGTTCCATCTCCATGTTAGCCACCAGCTCAGAACATGAGCTCTGGAAGAGCTTTCACTGGCTTTGATAGTTTCTCTTCTTCATATGCACTATTGGCTTCAAAATCATTGCTCAAACCACCAATAAGCCTATTTTCCATCAAATGTTGGAATCATCTTCAAAAACCAGTACCCACAGCTCCAAGATAAAAATACTAGCTGATAGAAATTCGATACTACTTAGAAAGAAAAGAATAAGGGAGTTCTCCTGCATATAATGCCTAACTAGCAGAACTTTGAGGGTCTATGCGTTCTATTGACCAGACGCCTCAGTTCTCTCGCATATCACAAGACAATCTCTGTTTCAACCTTCCCTCTTATCTATAGACAATTTGCCTTAATTCCTCTCTATCTCAGCCCAACAAACTAACATATATCAACAACTTCCTAACTCTCTAAATCTCTCACTAATACTATAAACTAAAATGTATTAAAAGACCAAATAAACATTATTATTTGATAGTATTGAGAGATGGCAGAAGGAAGATAGTATTGATGGTATAGAGAGATTATATTTATAAACACGGGAAGCTTGCGAAGACCATTAAATGAAATTATAGAAGGCAAGATACATATATCCCTTGAATTGGTGAATTTGTACCCCAACTAAGTCATACTCAAGCTATTTGGCTATCCCACTCCAGCCATGAAATGCAAGAAGTCCACCAACAAAATGGTGATTGATAGCAATGCACTAATTCAACGTCACTCTGAATCTGTGCTTTTATATTAGAAAATTGCTTCGTTGTATTAAATAGTGCTAGATAATCTAAAAATAGTCATACTTTTAGGGGGGAGGTGACACAGGCAATACATTAATTAAGTTCGTGGTCTTTTAGGTTAAAACAAACATTTCAAATCACATTTGCATCTTGCCATTCATCTGAAAGATCATGAACATTTCAAACCACACTGGCAAATAATATTCATAATCACAGTACACAACATGAAACAGGGGACTATAACCAGTCCCATGGAAAGTGCGTAATTAACTAGTGTTTCTCTGATTAGGCACTAAACGTGTCTACAGTTATCAATGAGAATCATCCTAAAATAAATTTAAGAATCACCTAAAATTGATTTGAGAGTTGTAGAACTTTGAGAGTCAGTTCAGGATTTACAATTTGTTTGGAACCAATGATTTAGAAGAGGAAGAACTGGGTTGGGAACATAAGACACTTCCCAAGAAAATATTATCGCATTTGGAACAGTGAACAGAGACAAAGAAAAAGAAGAAAAATGTTGTGCAGATAGCAAAGAAATCGAGCTCTATTTTACAGAGAGAAAGGTGAGAAGAGGGGAGAGTTTGATGTAATGACCAAAATATCATAATGTTGATTTTATGTTTAGCGTAAAGGCAAAAATGTTATTTGAGATGAGTATATTTTCTTTATTCTTTCCTTTCTATCTAACCAAATAAGGGGAGATGGAGCAGTTTATTTGTTTCTTCTTATTCTCTTAACCCAAACAACCTAAAATACCAACACAGTTTTTCTCTTCTCTCTTATTTCTTTCCTCCCTACTTCTCACATCCAAACAAATGGATGGAGAAAATAGGAGGTAAAATGGAGCAAAATCAATGGACAAATATAGAAAATCCGAATTTAACTAATATGAAGATACATAAAAATAAACAGAAAAAGGTCCAGTACAATTACCAGGATCTGACAATCCAGGAGCAGTTAACTTTTTGAATGGCATATCAAGGGCTAAAGATAAAGAGTGTCGGGTTGCCAGTTGTTCAGCAGCAGTATATTGTGTGCTGGTTGATATGGTTCCAGAATTGACAGTGCCATCTTTCTTTCGTAAAATGCTCCACCTCTGCAAACAATTGTAGTTAACCCATGAGAATTAAATAAAACAAAAAGTAAATAACAAAGGGTAAAATGGTACGGTGCTTAAATCACATGAATATTCAAAAAGATACAAAGTAAAATGGTCCTTTTCTGCAAGTGTTAGGATAACCTATGCCAATATGTAGAATATAAAGTAAATAACAGTAAAGGTGAACAGGACTGGATCAGTTATCAAATGACATTAATATTCATAAAAATAATCAGTACACAAAAGGATACACAGATTCATCCATTACAACTAAAAATATTACAAATGAGAAGTTCTTGATAGAGTTGGACGTGAAAAAATTCATTAATGGGATTTGAACCTAGAAAAACAAGGTGATAAGCAGACATGTTACATGGATAGAGGATAACAAATAAAAATAGACTCAGTGCCATAAGTCTTGTATTACAATCAAACATAGCTGACAACTTTCGTTTTTCCTTTACCATTTTAGAAGGGATGACACACCAAAAAAAGGCCAGTTTTCAACAGGCCCAACTTCAACAGCTGCATAATCAAGCTAAAGTATCCTCTCCCAATAATAAATTTAATGGGTATAAATCTGCTATGGTAGATAAGGGTATCAGATTTCAACTAACTAAAGACCATTCTTTGCATCCACAGATCAAGCATATCAATGGAATAACAAATATTATGGCCTCCTATCAATAGGTAACTCATCGCTACTTAATTTGTTAATTTTACAATTCAGAATTAAGGTCTAAATCCTACAAAATCAACTTGTAAGATAAGAATTGTCAAGACTAGCAATGATGTGGGATCTCAACACATTGTCGCATACCTGATTAAACATCTAGAGTGTGGAAATATGCAAGTGCTCCAATAACAACATCCCTTATGCCTGGCAATTGACATCTATTGTGTGTACAAATATGAGTGACCCATTAATGGAATTAAGACAGACTTTGATAACAAATCAGAACCTAAGCTTAGGACATAACTCAATCCCAAAAACTAACTAATAATGTGAGGACTGCCTAAGCCTAAAAGGGACAGCATTGTTCATATATGATATATCTCCATTCAATGTGGAATCTCAACAAATCCCTCAAACGCAAAACTGCAGCATAGATAAATGTGGGCGGTTCAACAACAAATCTAAGATGGGTTTTAATAAAATTAAAATTTGGGATTAAAACTAGCTTGCAATACAAGAGTTACTCAAGCCTTATAAGGACAATATTGGTTATATTTTTTGTCGATGTGGGATCTCAACTAGTTAATGTAAAACAAAATATTTTTAATAAATATTCACATTTTAACAAATTGAGTGTTTTGAAATAGTCCAGAATAGAGGATGAACTTTTGATGAACTCATCACAGAACAAGCACAAGCACGAGATTAAACCCCCTAAAATCCCAAGAATCAAACAATAATTTTAAGCTGTTAATTTTGGATTTTACGAAAAAATAACACCGGTTTTCAAATGTAATGACATATCATTCATACAATGAATCTTAGTGTCTGTCTTTTACGAACTACCAATGAAATAGTCACATAATTACTAAGAGAACTGGTATTATAAATTTTTTTGATTTGAAAACCACCTGTGCTAACTGTGTAGGACTTCTCTTAATAGGAAAGTTGTCTCCTTTTGCCATGGTTGCCCAATTCCCTTCGCCCCATCTCTGAACAGCAGCTCGTAGTTGTATGTCCTCTTCCTCTGACCATGTTTTCCGTTTTCTTTTGGACGCCAAATTACCACCAACTAACCCCTTAGATTCGATACCATCTGTTGGTGGTACAGGGTGCGTTGGCAATGTTTGTCTCTGAACAGTGACTGGAAAAACAATGTTTGTCCCTTGCATCAAATTAGAGGGTTGTGAACTTTCAATAAGAGTTCTAGATGAATGGCAAACTGGAACATTTATAGTCAATGGAGCCTCGATTGTTGAGCTACTAGGGGCAGAGTCACTGAGTGTGCGAGAAGCAATCATTACCTGATGAATAAAAATTCCCAAAAACAGGCGGTTCAAAATTGAATATCAAGAAAAAACACAATTTAAAGTTTAAACAATGGACCGTAAAGAGAACTCAATTATTCTTCACTACATGGTACAGTCTACATAGATGAATCAACATCATTGAATACTACAAAATACCAAATTTTCAATAAAATTTAAAGGCTTTTTATTGTTTCCCTCTAATAAATTTTTAGGTCTTCCCCTATCAATTTTTAATCAAAAAAACTTTAACTAGTTCTAGTTTTCTCAATGCAGACTCCACTGGTCTTCTCACATGACCTAACCACCTTTGGGGAGTTTTCCTATCATCTTCTTTACAGGTGCTACATCAACTTCCTCTCATATACATTCCATTCCTAATCCTGTGTTTTTTTTTTTTTTTTTTTTGTATATTCATTCTCACTTTACTACATCTATTTGTTGCTCTTACTGGCACTTTACTGCCTACCATTCACAACCACACAGCATTATAGTTCTTATAGTGAGTCGTCTAGTGAAGGCAAGCTAACTTGCAATCATGTATTTACTGATAAAATTATTTTTGTTACTATAAGTAGAAATCTCCCCTACAATCAGAATGAAATTAGTAAAATTTACACTTGTGATTCCAGCCATATCCTTATCCAGCAGCATAAGGCACAAGACCCGTTTTGTTGATAGTTGTTGATGAATCTAACAAACAATAATTATACAACTACCCAATGCATAAGATATTGAGATAAAATGTGTAATAACTAGGGCAAGCACATGTACCTTCACACATGCAGCCGCCTCTGATGCAGATTCCACACTAACAGGAGGTAATGCTTCTAGCTCACACTCCAAGTCACTGTCATCATCCTGGAAATGAGGCTCCAAATAAATATGAACATATCTAACACTAATCCAAAACCCTAAGCAGAAAAATCCAGTAAAATATGGTAATACAGCATGTTGTGAAAAACTAATCTGGGATAGAAATTTGAATAGTAAAGGATACTCCACTAATATAATCATTAGTGGAGTGACTATTTAGTCATTGTCAGTCATCTGAGTTTGTCAATCTGACCCATAAAGGAACTCATGGTAATATTTATGAATTAAAATTAAGCCAGTACCTTCTACCCGGATTTTCATGTACTCTAATAATATTGGCTATTTGTATTTGGACACACGTCTATAAGGCCGAAGATAGGAGACGCTGTAAAACATGATTGCACTCAGGACTTCTAAATCATAAACACAATGATCTTGCACTTGTATATTATAAAGTAACCAAACTTCATTCTTCCTTATTTAGCACCAACTAGAATCATCATATTGCAAAAGTAACCACAAAACAGTCACAAGGAACTTCGATGCTGACACATGACCGAAAACCCTTTTGAAAATGAATGACCAGCAAATTCACCATGAATGCACAAAATTGTACTGAGATGGACATACATAGCATCTGTGTACTTGTTTGTAAAAATAGCTTCATTAAGGACTTATTGAATAGAGCTACATTTGGATATACAGAGAAGACAAACTGAAATAAGTTTTTCACAAGTTAATTAACTCATGTATAAGTTTAATATGTTACAGGAAGAAGATTAATTCAATTTACATTCTTATTTTGGTGGTTCTTTTTAAGAGTTCCTAAATATGAAGATTAATTCAATTTACATTTTTATTTTGGTGGTTCTTTTTAAGAGTTCCTAAATATTGATCGTGTACGCACTTACGTTTAAGTGAGTTGTTTCTATACTTGAAAGAGGGAGAACAACCAAACTGTTCTCATACAAACTATAGCTATTTTCAAGAGTTATCATGGACATTTTATAAGTTCTACCAAACTATCCATTCTACAAAAGTCAATGTTCTTTCCATTACTAAAAAGTATCTCCCTGTCAAACACACACTAATCTAGCTTAGGGTTTGACAGACACCAAATAGGTGGACATCCCAACCAGGTTGAGTCAAACTCAAGCACTTTGATTAAGCAACATAGTCTCTCCCATCTCCCCAACTCGCCATCCATATCAACCGAAGTTGGGTCTATGTTGTAAGATAAGTTCCAAAAAGTTGTAAACAAGTTCTTTCAAACCTACCCTAAACTAATGTGCAAAAGATATTTCACCTAATAACATATTAGCATATCAAAGAAATTTCAAGAGTATTATACTGACCAGAGGTTCAGCCCCAACTTCAAAATTTTCCGACAAAGAATGCCGATAGGCCAAATGCCGCCACAGCATTTGATATTCCCTAACATTAGAAATCCCAGTTGCGCTTTTCTTCACCAACTCGCTCCAATCAATCTTTGGCTTAGCGTAATGCGCAACTTCTTGAAGTAGAGTGAACACTGTAGTTGGGTCGTACCTGCACAAAATCCCAAATCGTTTGAAGTATTTGAAGTCGCAACACAGAATTACAAACAAAATTATAAACTTAAATAAATAAATAAATACCTTTGCATCAGCGCCACAGCATCTTTTTCTGTAAAAGACACTTTGGTCTTCTTCTCCGACATTGCCGTGTCTTAGTAGAAGCAGAAAAAAAGAGTGAAAAAGAAAAACAATCCCTAGCAACAGATAGATGAAACAGAAGGGAACTGCAGAGATGTTGATGGAAGAAGAAGAAGAAGAAGAAGAAGTGTGCAGGAGAAAAATGGAGATTGAGAAACTGTGTCTACTGATTGAATACTTATAGAGATGATTCCCTTCTTGACTGGAATCATGGGGACCGATAATAAGAAATTAAGAGGTGGAAAAGAAGACAGAACAAGAATACAAAATCATTGGTGTTACTTTATTTATGGAACTATATTAGCAAAAGTTGAGTGAAAAAAAAATGCTTCAATTAGTACATATTAGCAATATTCTTTGACGAAAAATAATTATTTCCCAACTTGTCTGAGTACTTTATTGACATGGTATAGAAAAACAAAATTAATCTTATTCATTAATAATAGGTATATGAAAGTATGTATGTTATGGAAAACAGATGTGAATTAATAAAAATATATGATTACATTAAAAATGTTATTTGTTACTCTTTAAAAGGGTTCTAAGTTGTTGATAAGTATTTATTAAGACTCATTTTGATCTTTAATATTTTAAATAATAATTTTGGTTATTTACAGTTTAGATGAAATGAAAATGAAAACAGTCCTTTCAAATTTGTTACTATCTTCAATTTTTGAACTGTTTTAATACTTACTCAATAATCTATATAATGGTATATGAAAATTAAGAAAGCACATCCTTGAGAGAAGATTTATACATAAAAATGTGTGCATTATATTCCTCGTGTGAGTTTTATGGCTCTCTTGGTTTGAAAATAAGTTTATATGCAAACAAATCTAATAAAACAAGTTTCATATTTTGAATTGATCAAATAGATTTTGAAAATATTAAAGCCATGATCAATTTTAAAAACTAAAAGAGATTTTAAAAATATCATTGAAATCTTAATACAGAATATCGAAATGTTATATAAATATGTATAAATCGTTATGATTAGAAAATAAATGTAATTTTTGAAATGTCAACATACTATTAAATATTTTTTTATTTTATATACATAACTCTATTATCAATCTAGAGTTTCAATTTTTCACAATATACTATATTGGCATTACTTGATATTGTCCACAAATGAAAACGTTCTTTCTTTAGTTGACGTGTTTTAAGACGTTTATTTTAACTCATATCGGACATATTCTGTCTTTATTATAAATGAAATCCCACATTTAAAATCATAAAAAATAGTAAAGTCATGATAATTAATATTTTAAAGTGTTTACCTCTCAATATTTGTCATCAACATAATCCAAAAATTTGTATTTATAATTTGTTTTCACACATGAAACTAGTTCCTAATGATAAATTAGTTATTTTAGTGTATATATATATAAATAAATAAAAAGATTATTATATTTGTTATACACATTTTTTAAGTTTATCGTTTAATAAATAATTATTACCAATTTTACCATTTAAGTACTATTTTTAAAATTTAACTTTTTTTAATTCAATCATTCTTTTTTAAATTTAACTATTTAACACATTTTAAGTATTATTTTAACTAAAATAGCTATTTATAATAAAATATCATTACAAAATAAACAAAAACTATATTCCATAAAAATATAAAAAAAATTATATTTACTTATTTTAGGTAATATAAGCCATTCATAAAGGTAAATGCATGACCTAGTAATTCCTGATCTAGGTAAAAGTTTAATTAAAGAAAAGCAACTCATTAAAAAATATGCTATTAAGTTTTAACAATCTTATTTGAGAAATTAAAATTGTAACTTAATCTTTTAGACCAATTGTTTTCATCTATATGCAGAAATTACATGGATCTCAACTGACTACTCGTCAAATGCTTAAATTTAGAAGAAAACAAACAAGATGTTAGTTTCTAGTTTTACTTGTCTTTCAATCTCATATGACATTAAATTATTCTCCCACTCGTTGGATCATCCCATTGGATTGAAGAAACTTAAACGTTTAAGTATTTGTTAAGAGATCCAGTCTTAGTTTTTGAAATTCCCCAACACACAGCAAACTTATAACATTATTAAAATATTATGGCACCAGTAATATCAAGATCTTGATATATTACATTCAACCTTTTTAAATAAATTGTGTTCAACACAAGAACATAATATCCTCTGCATTAAAAAAAACAAGTTTCATTAATAAAAAATAATTATTCGTTACGAATTTCTACACTTAAATGATACACAATCATCCACTGTAACCTCTATGTGTTGACCGATTTCTGAGACTAACCATCAGAGTCCCCCTAAAATTAATCCTAGTTTAGAGGGATCCATCCAACCTATCATAAGATAATGTAAAGACAATAGAAAGAAAAAGGGCAAATGTCCAGAAAAGCATTTCTTCTCAAGGAAACCTGATAAGCCTCCACTGTCGGTTCCTAAATTTCCGTAAAGGCAGCTACTAATCTCAAAAATATCCTCCAGCCAATCTTGAATTTTGCATACCAAATAGCAAGGATACCACAATCAAAACAGACGAACAACAAGAAAAATCACCATACATCTCTAAGGTAACGTCCGTCCGTCTGGAGTTTTTTCACTATAGCTTCAGCTTTTGTTGAGTCCACGTTTTCCTGTAATTCAATGCAGAAACGAAGTTTTTAAGAAAGTTTCATTACATAGGTATGGAGTGTATATTCTAGTGAAAAAAAGAAATCATCAGAACTATAGCATTTCTAAATAAAAGTTCTGAAAAAGATTTAAAAAGAAATAATTTAGAGACGAAAATTTACATTGTCGAGTCTCTTCATACACTAAACACAACATAAATGTAAATGTAGACAGAGTGTAACCAAGCATGCAAGAATCAGCATACGATTATGGCTCTCTCACACCCACTCAAGTTGTGAAAGGTAAAGTCGAGTCTAAAAATAGGAAAGAAGAAAAAACTAATGATATCAATACATTCATAAGGTTAGAATGAAGTCGATAATGATTTTCCAAATTGATATTTTAAAACCCTTCCAGGTTGGAAGAGAGAGTTCCTCCAAATGGCACTGAAAAACAAAATTGAGGCATTAAGTAGGGGAATCAACCCGTTTTTAAAATAAGCTAAACAATATTTTTTCCAAATAATAACTTTTGTAAAAAAAGAATAGCAACGTTACTATTTATTTGTCAACCAATTTCTTCAATAATATTGCACAAAAAATAGTCCATAATTTTCTCTCTACCATTGGATGTGGTAAGGAGAACTTACAATAATTTTTTTAATCACAAGCACAAAGGCACAAAAGTTCACATCCTCACAAACACAAGAATGTTAAAATCCCCCACATTTGAAATACTAAACACCCCAGAAATACTATAATAAACTCAATAGAAGAAAAGAGCAGAACAAAGAAAAAACGAAGTCAATGTAACAAATAGCTTTGGCTCCATTGAAAAATTCAAATATGCTAATTCAGCACCAAATTTTTCGAAAATCCAACCAAATTCTGTGTTTGTAATACAAACGAAAAGGCTTAAAAATTAGTCACACCTCTCCTATCACATAAATATATTATTATACTCACTGCTTAGCAATATAATTATTGGCATCTGTTCCTGGTGAAGAGACAAAAGCAATAGATAGAAAAGCTTCTTTTATTTTCTCATACTAGTTTGGCTAAGTTCGTTGAAAATCAATACTCAAGTATTTTGTAAAAGGGAGGGAGGATGAAAGATAATCAGCACCTGCTCCTGGACAATGGAATGAAGAGTTCGATGAACATCTCTGGCCATGCCCTTGGCATCACCACAGACGTAAAGATAACCTCCTTGAGAAATCAAACTCCACAGGTGCGCAGCCTGCACGTATAAAATTAATGCAGGTAATAATTTGTCCAGTTTCATTTGATACCTACTAAGCTGCTATTTGTACTTACTTTGTCCATCATCTTGTGTTGAACATATTCCTTTTCAGCCCCCTCTCTAGAGAATGCAACTATCAATTCTGAAAGAGAACCTTGTTCCACAAAATTCTTTAGCTCATCCTCATAAATGAAATCCTATATAAACAACATAATTGGAAAATCAAAAATTGCTCTGAAAACCCATTTAAAAAGCACAAAGAGAAATTAATTTACCATTTGACGATTTCTACATCCAAAGAAGAGTAATGCAGGGCCAAGTTGAACACCATCCTCTTTGAGAGCATATCTTTCCTGGTAAATCAAAGATAGAGTGAGTAAGCATTTAGAAGTATAGGTCTCTAATAATTCAGTTTCACCTGAACTTTCATTTATGAAATGGATTGGACAACAATTTTTAAATTTTTGGTATAGTGTTGTTAGACGTCACGGGCTTAGGCCTATCTTTTTGTACTTTCTTATTTATAAATGCATAACCCTATTTGTTCTATACACATTAAGGATTCAACCTGTGTCTCTCTCTCTTTTATTTTAACAAGGGTAAACTAGGTTTTTACAACAAACTAGATACCTGTTCGCAAATGATGTGAATTTTCTGCTTTAAAAAAAATCCTTAAAAGATACACCTTAAAAGAGCACTATGAAAAAAAATAAACAATTTGGATTTGGAAAAGTAATCCACTTTTGTTTCATTTGACAAGCACAACTTTCTAGCCTCTTGTTAAAAGCAGATTTTCACCTTCAGCTGTGACTTGAAAGCAATTTAGCCATGTATCTTCAAGAAACTAAAATAATTTCATTTTTAAGTGCTTATCGCTTTAGTTAATTCCACAACACAGCAAAAGAGCTCAAAAAGACAGAAAAGTGGATCTTTCCAGCTGAAACAAAATAAAGAATAAGGTGCTTTGAATTTTAGTTCATACTCGTAGTTGATTATTACATAAGTACTTATTTGATACCTATGTTTCTTTTTATATTCAATTCAACTGTTCAACCACCATCCCTTCTTCATTCTATATAGTTGTTTTCTAGCAACCTTACTTTTATAATAATTGCAAAAATACACACATAACATATTTCACAAACCTGTAAAAATCCCCTGAAAGGTGCAAGACCGGTACCAGGTCCAACCATAATAACAGGTACTGAATGATCAACTGGAAGCTTGAAATTTGATGGCCTAATAAAAATAGGAGCCGAGCTACAGTCTTGACTTTTTTCTAAGGGAATAGCATTCTGATAATTCATAAGAGATTTAAGTTAGAAACAAAATGAAAATTTTGGGTAATGCACCCCTCAGGAAAGAAATCAGAATCACAAACACAATTAGTTGAGAGCAGCGAGTCCAAGAAGTTAAAAAAGAGGACCATGTGATTGCACGAGAAGTGTATAAATTGCATGTTGATACCTTCATCCAAGTTGAACATACACCTTTGTGAATTCTACCAGTGGGAGTTGGACCATACACCAAAGCACAAGTTACATGTACCCTTTGAGGAGCAAACCTGGATAATCAAGTAATACAGTATTATTTGTTCGCCAATTATCTTATAAGGGTCCATTTGATACTTTAAATGAGATATGATAACTACCTAGGAGAGGATGAAATAGAATAATAACGAGGCTGTAAACGAGGGGCTATTGCAGCAAAAAAAACACCAAGAGGAGGTTTTGCTGATGGAAACTCGGCCATCACCTCAATGAGACTCCTCTGGCTTCCAACCACCCATTTGGAGTACTCATCCTGAAAACGAAAATTTGAAAATCATCATCAAAAGAGGAAGGGGAAAAAAATAAATTGTGTCAGTAAAAAAATGACAAACAGGAGTACAGAATTTTTACCTTCCCCTGAGGAGATGAAAGGAACTTTAATCTTTCTGCTTGGCTAGGTTCAGAGGCATGAGCAGCTAATGCAACTAAAGCAGCCTGGAATAGAAGCACGTGTAATTATTTCTTTATTTTCATTTATATAAAACAAGCACAAATCCCTATTGAATCACACTCTTATAAGCAGTAAAACCAAACAAGTACAAATTTCTATTGGATCAAACCCAAACAAGTACAAGATACAAAAATAAAAAGAAATTGTAAGCACATAAAGAGAAGATAATATTAAAACCTTTCGTGGGGGGTTCAAGAGATCAGCATAACGTGCTAATGCAGTTCGCAGTGAGCAAGGGCCAGGGAAAGGAGGTAGGAGAGAACCACCTAGGGAAGTGCCATCCTCCTTGTCTGTGTGAAGAGAAAAAAATAAATCTAAATTCTGACCCAACAACTTCCCAGTTTCTTCAACAGTTTCATTGCAGTTCTCAGCATAAACACCCACATGGTCTCCAGTTTCATATCTGGGAAATATCACGCAAAAGCCATCAACAGATTTATTGATTACTTTAAGGTAATTGGAACAGGATATTCAATTTGCCATCTAGTTAAGCATGAGAAAACCTCAATCCATAAAGAGAAATGTTGACAACACACTTTCAACAAATTTTTCCCTATTGTCTGAAATTTCTTAGAAATTACAAAATTATGTGAAACTCGTTCCATATTTAATGAACCTCCCTTGTGATTTTGAAGGTTTCAACAAATTTTAAACAATGAGAATTTTGAGAGGAGTATGCTAGAGATTTCATGATAACTCTGCCAATATTTATGAGAAACGCCATGCATTTCACATCAGATATGTTTGAACAGATCAAAATCATTAACAATAACTTCATCAGAAAATCTCACCCTCAATTTCATAGTCTTCCCGTTTGGGGAAGAGTGGGGAAAATTGGATATCGGACAAGCTTTCATTACTCTATATCTCTATTTACTAATCAAAAAAACATTTAATATTTCGTAAGAATTATAAACAAGTACAAAACCTTATACCAAAACTCAATAACATAATATAATCCAGCAGGACTCGATTATTTTGAATAATAATTAGATAAAAGTTTAAACATATATACAATATTTACTAGCATAACGTATTTGAAGCCTATATAAAACAAATTAGTAATAATTGACCGATGCAATTGTTCTACATTTTCTTATTTACCAAGAAAAAATGATACGGTTATTCATCAGGAAGTATAACTAACTTACGTTATGCCCGTCCCTGATACATCAAATTCCAAATGTATGCAAGAACGATCAGACACAGGTTTGTGAAGCTCCTTTTGTACAGCAACATTCACCCTTCAAGAAATGAAACAATAGGGTTGTTTAACAGACTGAACTAGTAAGAACAACATTATCAGTGTATAAAATTCCAAGCACCTGCAAGGATGATGAATATCAAACACAGCATTCCCATTTGCCACGGTTGAGTGATTATCATAGTTTGATGTTGCAGTGGGATCATGAATCACCACTCGGTATTCAAGAATAGCAGCTGTATAGGGGGTAGAGACAGTATTAGCATCATCCTCATCTCTGAGCAACTGATCCAACTCAGGCCATAAACTTTCTTTCCTGTAAACCCAAGACAACTCATGGTGTTTGAAATGTCCAAAAAGTAGTACACATATTTTTCACAATTTTATGGGTAGCAACAATATAATTAATAGCTAGATAGCAGTGATGAGAGGAATCAGAGGACTATCGTTACCAGGCAGAAAAATCATCTTCAATGGATTGGTCATCGTCACCTAATCCAAGTGCAACTAGACGCTTTGCACCTGCAGCGAACAGAACTATGTAAGAATATATCTATTAAAAGTCAATAACTACTTTAATTCCATTCTCAAGTCTAATTTACAAACTTCAGAACTTTATTAGAACGTGGTTTTACTAATATACATCTCACTTCAAAGGACTAAAACAAATCTGCAGAAATAAATAACTTAATATTACAGCGTTTTCCTAGATTGTAAACAACCAAGTAACATAATTCCACCAGTACTTCCTAGTTTGTAATAAGATTGACTAATAAATGACTTATTCTGAAAGTTTGATTCAAACATTATACACCCATTAGACTTTTTGAAAGGCTTATCAAATACATTGAATCTAACAATGTAAGGCACCATTCGACTAAGCCAAGAGAAAAAGAAAGTAGCACTAGTACATTACCTTTACAGTTAAGGAGGACAAAATTAAAGGAAACAAAATTCAAAAGCACACAAATGACAAAAATGACGAGATGTATAAGGCAACTTAGCTTTGACAAACGGCAATGATTCTATGCAATCATAACGAGGCAGATAACCAATTTAATACTTTCGAAAATACAGGAGATGGAACTACACACCTTGTTCAGCAAGATCTTCATCCACAACTTTACCTATCTGTATCAGAAAAACATAATAGAATCAAATGATGAATTTTTTTTGTTAAATAAAAATAAAATCATCTGATTTTACCTTATTAAAATGTTCGTATTGTCTGTTACCTAGGCCAAAAACTCCATATGTGAGTTTTTCAAGCCAGGTTCCCTTCTCATCTTTCCCCTAAAATTAATGTCCAGTGAAACATAGAATCATTTTATGTAGGCCATGTGAATAATGAAAATGCGAGGAGAGAGCAAGGCCTAAGATGTAGGATTTACTTAAAGTGAAGTAACTACAAACCTCAGTAAACCATTTGTAGAATCTTGCAGCATTGTCTGTTGGTTCTCCATCCCCATAACTGTCATGTCAAGTCAAAATGCATCATATTCACCACACATTTCAATAAATCAAAAAATAAATACATTTCATCCATTTTTATGTACATCAATCTTACGTTGCCAGCATGAAAAATACAAGACTCTCTTTCTTCAGCTTCTCCTCGTATAGATCATCATCAGCTGCATAGTCATCCTAGTTCAAATTAAATAGACATCAGACATTAGCCAAACTTAAATTTTAAAATTAAAATTCTTAACTTTCTGTACAATTTCACCATAAGTTTTCTAGAACTCTCCTAGTAAAAAATCAAACATTTAAAATAAGATGTTTGACCCATATATCTATAACCAGAATGTAGACAATGCCAAAACTTCCTTTCAATCCCACATACCAGGTCAACAACTTTGACAGCCGCTTTTTCATACCTTGCCTTGATCTCATCTGCCAACGCCTGTAATTAAAAATAAATATTAGAAAAATGCAGCAATCATACAAAATTGGAACATAACTTCCTTCAGATTTAAAGCTGCGGTTGTCCCAGGGGTAACCATTTCAAGCATTATAGAAAAGAGGAAGTAAGCATCATCTATACACAAATTATATTTGAAAAACATGTTACAGTTACAGGAGGGACAGCTAGCCAAGAAAAGAGGCACGAAAGTTCAGGATTTGCTTCACCTAAGAGAGGCGTCAACAAAATAGGAGGAAAACATAAGTGTTAGATTATTTTGAACTCATTTCCCGTACTAATTACTACAAGGCACAGAACTCATAGTTTTCGACAACTTCACACTATCCAACGTCACAGAAATTGCGGCACGATTTAGGATTTTCCACAGGTATCAATAAATAGAAAGGCACGCCATGCAGGGTGAGGCACTGTCAGCTCATCACCGTAGCCACGCCTTTTAACTATCACGGCGAACTATCAAATTGACACTAAAATGTAAGAAGAACACGACATCATTCCTCGCTCCTTGGCGTTTTCAATAACAAAATGAACACAGTCACATCTAACAAAAATCTAGCCAAACAATACGCGCCATCACAAATATCATCATTATCATAACTTATGATTAACCAAGTCATCGCACAAGTCAAAACTACAATATCTACTCCATTCATCAAACTTAAATACGCAGCACGAGAAAATCACAATCATTCTTTACACGAAGAATATTCCTATTCTATTTTAAAGATCCATAACATTCGATTGAATTCTCCTTGATCCAGCAGATTGAAAGAAAAAACACAGCAATGAAGAGAGAAATATAACCTTCGCAAAGCCTTCAGCAGTACCGGTCTGAGTACCGAAGAAAATGGTGACCTTAGTCTTGCCGGCGGCAACGTCAACTTCCTCCTCCTCCTCCATCAATAACCCCTTCGGCACAACCAGCGGCTTCACCTCCTTGCTCCGATCCGAAGATTTCTTCCAGAAAAACACTAGAAGACCGATTACGACCGCGGCGGAGGTGGTGGCGATGAGAAGCAGCGAATCCGAAACGGAATCTCCGAGAGAAACGCCGAGGAACGACTCAACGGCGCGCACCAAATCGGAATTGGAAGCCATCGCGTCCACAACTCAATCAAATTCGGAGCACAGTGCGGGAGGTGAAGGAGACAGTGACGAGTGCCTGCGTGATCGCGTGAGAACTAAACCAGTAACGACAGAAACCTAACAGGCACCGGTAGTTGTAGTGAAAGACTCTAGGAGAGAGAGAGAGGGAGGGGTTGGGTGCAGTGGTGAAAAGAAGAGAGAGGAAAGGACCCAGGAAGAGCTAAACCAGACAGAAACCTTGGGCCACTTTCAATCGATGTCAATGGGTTTACTTTTCGGTTTGTGGGAATTTGCAACTTTGCCAAACGATACTGATAATTAAAGCGCGAGATATCGCGGCGCCCGCGTTGACAACGACCCCCAAAAGCTCCTTTTGTGTTTCTTTCCCGTTTCTTACTTCCCTCCCTGCTTTTACTGTTACTTTATCTTTAAAGATCTCGCGAGAAAATAAATCAGCAACACAAATAGTGCAAATGCAATATTAACAATTATTTTTGTATCATTTATACCGTACTTTTCTGGCTTTTACTATTATTATTACATGAGTTTAACATATGCACGTCCATTAATTATTTCCTTCTTATACATCCGTTTTTGTTTGATTGGACTAAGGTTGGAGTGAAAGAGGAAATAAAGGAAGATATAGAGAAAGAGAATTAAAAGTAAGGTTCTTTATTGAGAAGCTATGATCCACAAATACAAAATTATGATCCACGGATATTATTATTGTATCAGATTTGATACGTATTAATACGTTAATATATTATTTTGAAAAATGATATCATACGATACTTTATATATTTATATTAAAAAATTATAATAATTTTTAAAAATACAATAAACATATAAACATATGTAAATATATGATTATTAACATGTTAATTCAAATTAAATTTATATGTATCGAAGTTGTCAATATAAAAAATTATTAATTATTATCGTAAAACTAATACTATTTCATTATTGTAAAATTAATACTATTTTATATATTAGATACTTTATTGATAAGTATTAAAGACAATATGTGTTAGACATCGATCCAAATTTCAGATCAAACGATCAATGATTCATAATTAAAAAAGATTAATAGAAAATTTATAATAATAAATAATTAAATTAATTGTATTACCATATTATTCTTAGTTGTAAACAAAGAAGAAGTGTATATTTATTTAAAAAATTAACTATGAACGAATTAATGTATGTAATGAAAAATATTAAAACAATAACAATAATTATTTACAATTAATAAAGCAAGGTAAGAGTGTATTAAAACATTGTAATATTTAAAATTGGATTTACACGTAACATTTTACCATATGTCTAATATATTAGTAGAATTTTTCATTCTTAATGATTTATTTTTTTACAAATTTGTTATAAAATTTTGGGTGAAAAATAATTCTTTATTTAATTGGTAAGTAATTTTTTGTGAACAATTATTTTCTACAAAATTTAAAAACTTGAAGTTTTTATTTGTTACAAAAGTTTATATAAAAAATATTTGGCACAAAATATTTTATAAAAAATATTTGTAGCAATTGTTTGCAAATTGTTTTTTATATCAAAATTTATAAATATTTTCTAAAAGGAAAATATATAATTATCAAGAAATATATGTTTTTTAATATGATAATATCATGATATTGAGTGAAATATGTACTTGTGATTTTTTTTATGTAAACTTTCTTTACAAAAAAGGCAATATTTGATTTTATGTTTAAAAATGAATTTTAAATATAATATTATTTCCAAAATTTTATTTATCATCAAATAGAATAAATCTTATTTTCATCATAAAAGAATATGTGTCCTCCAAAATGATGTGGAATGGTTTATCCCATATGAGAAAGGAAGTCATCGATATATGAATATGTAGACTGAGTATATATGAGAGTAATTGAGTGGACGAAAATGTAATTATTACAATATTTGCTATTTATTTATTATTTATGTTAATATCATATATTAATGAAAATTGTGACATATTATATTCATAATTATATTTATAATAATGTGATATTTATTATGAAAATAATATATAGACATTATATTATAAAATGTTTATATCTATTTAATATTATTTTCTGACTTGAACGGTGAATTACATATATTCTTAATTTTGAAATTCTATAAGGTGAGCGAACTAATTCGTAAGTTTGATTCATTACAATCGAGTTGGAATGAGCGAACTGATTTGTAAGTTTGGCCTGTTGGAATATACTTGTATACTTTTTAATTATTCTTGGTCATTATGTTTAGCTTAGTTTATTTTTCAAATGATGGGGTAGTTCGGTTTTGAAAAAGCTTTTGGCCATGGTTTATTATTTTTCAAAAAAATTCGAATTGCATTATTGGGTGATATATTATCGGTATTCAAATATTATTCAATCTTGATTGGTAGTTCGTTTCCCTATTGAACATTCATTCATTTGTTATTTCTAAAATGAAAAATCTATTTTATTTTCTCTTCAAATAAACTAATACATTTATACTTTATTTCATCTCGTTTTCTTTCATTGTTTTTTTCGTTTTTCTTATTCGTGATATAATATAATGTAAAGAAATATTACGTCTTCTTTACATTAACAAAACTATTATACTAAAATTATTAGAAAAATGAAAATATTGATACAATGTATGTATCCATAATAATTATTTTGCAAATCAATGTCACTTCGAAAATCATTGATATCAGTATTCTGAGTCCTCGTGGAATGCAATTTTAGCATTGGTGGTGCTACCTTTTTCTTTTCCTTGTTCAGAACCCTTATTGGCACTTTTTATTGACACTCCCCATGCTATCAACTTCCACGCCTTTCAACACCACCTAGCTGACACCCTGGTCTCGTAGGCATTTAACCGAACACCTTCAGCATCTGGTTCAAATCTCAATGACACAAGAGCCAGGTTTCAATGTTGTGTCAACATCATTTTTTTTGAGTCACTTTGGGAAGGATCTTACCACAACAATCACATGCATTCCATCTAAAGAATCACATCCATTCCATCAAAATAAGGTTTCATGTTTGTTTGCTTTCGATCATCGATTTGAGGAATAGTAAACGAATAATTTTGAAGAGATATAGAAAAGTAAGTAAGATTATTTATGCGAAGGTACGAAGATGTAAAAATAACTAAGGTAAATTTTGTTAATGATAAATATAAAATAATATTTTAATAGATAAAATTATTAAATTACAGTTGTATTTCGTGGTTTAAATTAATATAATATGATTATTATTATTAGTTTTAGTAATATTTTTATTGTTATTATTATTAGTTTTAATATTAATAATATTATTATTATTATTATTATCATTAATATAACTAATATTATTAAGTAAAAGTATATTTGGTAAGTTAGAATTTAAAAAAGCCAATGATTATTTAAATATTTTTGAATTGTTTTTTTCTTTTCGTTTCTTCATTGATGTAAGAATGATAATATTTCATTCGTCTTTAAATTCATCTACACAAATTAATTATAATCTATTGAAATAAACAAGGTTTATTTATCCTCTTAAACATTAAGAGTGTGTTTGTTTTACGTTTAAAATCCCAAAAGATAGAAAATCTTTGAAAGTTGAGTCTACTCCTTTGATAAAATTATTTCAAGTTTAATTAAATACTAAAATATACAAAACGTCATTTGATAAAATTATTTCAAGTTTAATTGAATACTAAAATATACAAAACGTCACTTGCATTGAAAGTAATTTTAAGGATGTTCTTCGGTTCAAAGCAACTTTAAATCTCCACTATCATGCATTCATTCACCTCCATGAATTATAATTTTCTTCTATTTGATTTTCTGATGGGTCTTTTGGTTTGAATTATAATGGTGTCTTTTAGTTTTCCCATATCCTTTATTATGGGTTAAAACTTATTGGAAGACACATATCAGGAGAGAGATGTGTCAATTAAATTGTGAGATTCATCAAATTCGGATTTTTAATAAATTTCAACTAATTATAGAGAATGTGTTCAAAAAATGGAGTGAAGCTAATTTAGGGGACTTTTACGGGAGCATTCCAAAATATGTGAAACTACAAGTAGACTTATTCAAATACACTTATAATGAAATACATATATTAAAATAAAGTTGATTTTATCTTTTTTCACCTTGCTTATTGTAGTAAGTTGATTTTTCATTTTATTTTTAATATAACAAAATTATTAAAATAAGCTTCACTAATAATATTAATATCAAATTACAATAATATTAATATTATTATAAAATTCATACCCAAGTAATTATACATATAAAAGTACTTTTCATCAATATTATCCAAAAACTATCATTTGAATAAAAATACTTTTAAAATAAAAGTATCTAAAAATAAATCAAGTTATACTCAATTTATTTTTTACTGAATTTAAGTTCAAAAAGATAAGTTGAACCAAACTTAATTTCTTTCAATTTAAATCCAAACATACCCTAAATCCCTAAAAACTACCATATACACTTCAACACTAAATTATATTCCCTTATTGAGATATTTATGCCATTTTACATATATTTTCACTTTTTGTTTTTACCAAATAATTTTACAAACATCCTTGTTTTCCTTTTCTTGTACTTTCCTTCCGGTCTCTCGAACATTTTCTCCATCAACCACGAAAAAAAAAAAGTAGAGAAAACCAAATAAGAATTCATTAAAAGTGTTGTGAAATGGGTGGAATGTATTATTAGTTTCTTTGAATGGCTTGAATATGATTGGTTCCAAATGCGCATTTTTCAAGTTTCTTGTTCACCCAGAAAAGTGTCGGGGGTCAGCAGAAGTAATTAGTATGGTAACCTCTTTCTTTATTGTGTGGCAAATTTGGTCAGAGTTGAGTTGTGCCTTTAATTTAAACACGGTTTATATACCAAACTCGGACCCACATCATTTGATTCCAATTCATGTGCCTTCCCAATAAATAAAATCAGTCTATAGAAGGAGGTAGATTTTTCGAAACTCAAACACTTCATTCTTCATTTGTATGAATCGCAATTATAGTTGTAAGATGTTTTCTTTTTTTATTTTATTGTTCTTCAACGTCTTAACGATAATTAATATATATTAAATTTATAAAAGTATGTATGTAAAATTTATAAAAAAATATATTAAATATGATATTAAATAAAATATAACATAATAATTATTAATATAATTTTTTTTTATTTAAAAGATAAAAATGTACATAAATATTATATAAGTGTGTTTAATATTTTATTTAATATTTATAAATAAAAGTTAAAAATTAATTAAATAATAAAATAATTATATTTTAATGTTGTTAAAAATTATATAATTAAACATAAAAAAGTTTAAATTAAAAAAAAAAAGCAATTTAAATAAACATAAGATCCTACAAAGTTTAAATTTGAGACTTCATTGATTTTTTTTTTCTTTTTAATAAAGACTTACAAAGTTCTTATTTTGTATTAGTAGGTTATTGTCTACAAATTTAAAAAGGTATTTTTGTCTTTATAAATTTTGTTATGTGCATTTATACTATTTTAATTACTTTACTTAATTATTTTAGTTTTTAATGTAAAAATATGGTACAATACATATTAATTATTCCTTAACCAATATTCTCAAATTACAGTTAACATATTTTTTAATCAATATGAGATAATCTACTTTTAAAATTACGAGAATTGTGTAATTTGAAACGAAAATTAGAGTCGGATAATACATTGTCATATAGACACGGTTTCATAAAAAAAAAATTAAGTCTCAAATTATTTGGTTGTATTTGATTCGAAGTCGTTAGCACCATTTGTTTAACTTAAAAAATCTTAAAATATTGTATCATTTTTATAAAAGTTTAATATGTTTTTACTCTTTAGAATTTAATATAGAATTAAAAATTTTAATATAATTTTGATCTCAAATTTAGAATTAAAAATTTTAATATAATTTTGATCTCAAATTTAAAAGTTAAATAAATATAATTCCTAACTTAATTATGTAAAAAAATACGTATTAAATTACCTTTTAGATTGACGTTGAACTTTTTATATTATTTAATATGTTTTGATATAATTATTAATTTAGAACATCGTTTAACAAAAAATGTTATTAATTTAAAAGGATTATATCTTTTTATTTGTTAAATTTAAAAATTAAATATGCAAAATTTTGAGAAATGAAAAAATATTCATTTTGCATATAGATTTAAAGATTGAAAATAATATTCAATTGATTCATAATTTTATTTATAAGCAAATTATTTCGTATCGGTGGAAAAACCTTCATAAGATCATGGTCCTTGCAGATGGTGTAAGGATTGCTAATTCATAGTCATCGATACTTGATACATTTAAATAGGTAATGTAGTTTGTTGTATGCTCCGATGAGATCATTGGAATTAGGTAACAATCATAAAATAGTAAAGCTGAATAAAGTAAGAAAATTGAATAAGTTAATTTTAATAGTAAATATGCAAACGAACTTTCAAAATAATTTAGTAAATTATTTCATACATATTTGTATTTGTCTAAAATAGACATGACTATATAAACAATTATAAGCTTAAGTTTAAAAAATGATTAAATATATTTTTGTTATTTAACTTTCAATAAATTTTGAAATTAGTTAATTTTGAAATTTTAGATCAATTTAGTTTTTATCTTTTAAAATTCAATATTATTTTATTTTCTTAACTGAATGTTGCAAAACTATTTCTTGATTTTAATATTTTTGTGTTTTATTTTCCTTTTGGCAAATAAATATAATAAAAATAATCTGAATTTTTCATAAAGATATTAACAATTATAATAAATAAATTTTTTATCACATTTAGTTTATGGCATGAACTTGGAAATTTACATGGATTTATATTTCTTAAGATGAAATAATCTTGTGTTATTGTTGACCATGAAACAGATATTTTGTATTAATTAGCTAGTAGGAAACTAATTAAAGTCTGTTTAATATAGAACAAAATGGAATATATTGATGAAATTGAAAAAGGCATTTTATATTGTTTTGATTTAATATTATTTTACATTATATTTGACATCACTTTCGGTTCCTTTTTTCTACTCTTGTACATGAAAAATAAACTTGAAAATGTTAACTTAAATAGATGAAGGTGACCAAACTCATTATTTACAGTAATTATTGCAATATCTTTTAATATTTTTGTAGGAACTGACTAGAATAAAAACATTCTTAACAATTTTATTATTTTTTTGCATAACAAGTTTGTTGACCTAGTATTTGTTTCAAACATAAGATCTATAATGATCATTTTTTACATGTTTGTCACTCTTCGTATCAATTTCCTAATCAATATGTTTCCTCCAACCATTTAAAATAAAGTATTAATACTGCAAATGAATGACTTATTTCTTAAATCATAATTAATTTAAATATAAGAGTATATATTATATTATAAAATTGTTCACAATTAACATCGATTTTAGTATTCATATGAAAAGTTAATGAATAGATTTGGAGAAAAAATTGTATAATTTTTTAACAACTCGTGTTATATGTCATTATATATTATGATATATATGTTAGGAGACATCGCAAAACATACTAATCATTTATTATCATATAAAAAAATATTATTAAAAAAGACAAATAAAAACAAAAAATGCCAGGTAGCAAACCAAACTCATGTATCAAAAATACATATCGAATTTCCTTCAAAATCAGTTAAAGAACTTCGAAAACTGGAAGTTTATACTTATGAAAAAAAAAAACCAAAGGGCAATCTTAGTTGTCATGATTCATACCAATTATAATGATTTTTTTTTTTCTAATACTAAAGAACTCAACTTATTTGCACAACAAATCTTATCCTAAAAACATAAGAAACACTCAAACTCCACTATTTTACATATCTCGAAACATTTTTTCTATTTTCCTTTAAAATATCCGGAATAAATTGAAATGTAAAAGAAGTCTTATATAACAATATAAAATCACTTTCAACCGAACACATCTAAAGTCAACATTACGAAAATACTTACTAATAAGAATAATTCTCATAAATTCATCATATAAAGATTTGCATCGAAAAAATTCCGCAGAAACTACTAATTTATTTCACCGATATTATTTCTGAAAAAATTAGCACAAACCGCAAGACTACGAAAATGCTCACTATTAAGAATAATTCTCATAATTTCATCATATTAAAGGTTTGCACAAAATAAATCTGTAGAAACTACCAATTTATTTCACCCATATCATTTTAAAAAAATTAACACAAGCCGCAAAACTAAGACTTTCGAAAATTATATCTTAATATTCACCTTCGTCCAATAAAAGTTTGAAAATTATAAAAAAAAAAACTTGTACATGATAAGTATTTTTCATACCACAGTAGTTGTTATATCAAAAGATTGAAACATAAAAAAATTGTGCACATATATATGGTTAGGAATCCAAATGTGAGTCTATATCTCAATTGACCATAAATGAGAAAGTAGAGCACTATATAAGAATAAAGACATAAACTCATTGCCTTAAGGTATTGGGTTGAGAGTGGTGTTAATACCTTATATGGTTAGGCTTAGGTCTCATTGGTGTTGTATCTCCCAAGTGAAACCCCTCTGTAAACCTAACAAGTGGTATCAGAGTCGATGGTTAAAACTGGGTCAGACGAGTACAGTATGGTCCTAGTATCGAAAGTCTTCCTGACATAATGAGTCAGGTAAGCGTGTCCCGTTAAAAAAAATAACGACGATATAGAGATGGACAAAAAAAGAGTACTCGTAGTCTTAATGAAACCTACTCTGTAAAACCTAATATATATATATATATATATATATATATATATGAATTAGTCTTCAAATTTCTTTATCATTTAGTGTACAATAATTTACGATAAAATACTTTGCAGAAATATGTTGTATTTCTTATACTCCAACTCATCAAAATAATATAAATTACAAAACTAATCAAATGAGTTTTAATCAGGACCATCTAAGAACTTAATAAAAACAGTTAAATGATTCATAAACAATTTATGCAAATCGAAAGAAATATTCTTCAATACCAAATATATAAGTAGTTTGCCATTCAAATAAAATATACTCAATAAACTCTTATTTATCCTTATAAAGAAAACACATTAAACATAAATTCAACCATTTATCCTATACATCTTCATCAATCGAAAATATATTATGCCAAAGTTTCCACATATTATTAAACAATAAAAGAAAAAACAACAACTTACTTTAAATGAGAGCTTGAACCACAAATTATATTTTTATATGCTAGTCAGTAAAATCCAGGTAAGAGAGATAGTTATTTTATGAAAGTTTATTTAAATAATTAAGTTTTTTTTTTACTTATAATTTATTCTCCTTTAAATTTTTGTTTATTTTAAATAAATTAACTCGGTTTTTATTTATAAGAAAATAAAAGCATAATTTTATATTGAAAGTAAAAATATTTTATACTTAAAATTTTTAAAGCACTGTCTATAATTAAATACAATAAATTTAAAATTTTTCATTTACTTTTATTTTGCTTGGCCTTTGATAGGTTATATACCAAGTTTGTAACATTACACCCAGGATAAGCTAGATATCCCATTTTGGTAATTTTGTAGTAAAGTTTTTTCTATAAGTCAATTAGTCATGTGCATATTTTTTTTTAAGTTTTAAATTGCTAGTTAATGCTTTTAATTGTATTAATTGATATTATTTCTAATATATTAAATTACTTAATTCCAAACAATAGTTGAAATTTAATTTACAAATTTGCATTATTTAAATTATAATCATACTGTCATCTTTTAAATAATAATTTAAAGAATAATGAAATGTTATCTCATATCCCTCCACTAAATTAGCAGTGGATTGGGGATCAACTTGCTAGGTTTAACCCGTTTTACCTGCTATATCTGTAAATAAAATCACAATTATTAACGATACATTTTTTTTTTACTTATTTTGAAAAAATAGTATTAAAATTTATTAAAGTTATAAAATATACCAATTACACTTATTTTATTAATACTTTTATATATAAATTATTAATTTTAACATGTCTCACACTTTAAAATATTTTTTCCCACGTTAGCAATAAAATCTATCAAAGTTAACGATTTTACAATAAAACAAATGAATTTTATCCTATTTAACGAGCAACTTAAAATCCTGAAATATGTAAAGTGATGCCGGATCAGTCTTTAAAATCATAAAAATATAATTTAGTCTATAAATATTTTTTAATTTTTAAAGATATTAATTATGTAGTTTAATAATTGATAATACATGTCTGAAAGTCGTACGCAATTTTATATACACACAATATATATTTAATGAATTAAAAAACTAAAGGGAAAGAATGATGGGAAATTATCTTAGACGTAGAAATGATATATTGGTAGGGGAGGGACGGAAAAAAATGAATATTTAAATGAGAAGAGTTCATACGCATTGTAATGGATTTTTTTGTTCATTTGTACGTTGAGATTTGTTAGTGAGTGAGTGGTTGTAATATAGATGTCAAAAAAATTTGTATTCGCGGGTATCTGCGGATAAAACTCGCAACAGGTATGAAACGGATATTAAAAATGGATATCTGCTATCCACGAGTATGGATATTTTTGATACTCGCATGTTAACGGGGCAGGTAAGGTATCATAGTATCTGTATCCGTGGATACCCGTTCCCGCAAAACTTTAATTCAGAATACCCTTATATATATATATATATATATATATATATATATTAGTAAAAACATTATGAGTCTTCATTTAATAATGATGGTCAGATTCTTACCCCACAACAGAGTAAATTACTTTCAGATACTGTGGAGACATTGATGTGTCTCTAATATAGGTTATGGACCAACATGGAGGGTAATGAAATTAACACTTTTACTTAGATATTTTAATTAAGTGATTGTTAGAAATTTTTATTGACTTCTTATGTTTTAAGGCTCTTCTAGATTAAAATTGGACAACATGAAACTTTATACAATGTTGCAAGAGGTGGACATGGGTAAGTTAGTAATTTCTTTAATATTTTATTCAAAAATAAACTACATTATAAATTGGTAGTTTATTTTTTATTTGTTTATTTTTCAATAATCAATCGGAGAAAGAGGATTTGTTGATCCAAACACTAATTATAGTTAAATATTTATTTTTTTAAAATATTTTTGTAAATACCCGCGAATACCCTTGTATACCCGTGGATATGGAAAAAATAGACGGCTACCCGCATAACGGATACCCGACAGATATGGGTACGGATACGGGACGAATATTTATTCGGGTAGCCCCGTTGACATCCCTAGGTTGTAATATGTTTAACATATATGAAATTGTATGGATAAAAAATAAATTACATAATAAATGGCGTCATAAAAAAGTGTTTTAGTTTTTAAAATTTGGCATAATTTTAGTTTTGGGATTTTAATTAAAAAAAAAGTACGATGGTTAATTGAGTGATAAATTTAAGTAATTAAAATAAAAGTGAATGGATGTAGAATTCTTGTCTTACATGCCCTCCATCTTTTCAAATACGTGACTTTAGTCATTTTAATTAAATTTTGTTAAGTTTATTTGATGAAACTATTATGAAATTTACGTGCTTGAAATGTCAAATCAATTTAACAAAAGTTGATTAAAATGACTAAATTAACGTATTTCGAAAGATGAAAGACTAAATTGGTCTAAAATTTTAAAATAAATTAATTCCAAACTTTATTGTCAAGGGACAAAAAATATATTTAACACTTATTTTTTCATTTTTTGTATAGTTTCATGTTACATTACGTATAATTTAGTCTATTTATAAAAGGATTAAATTGTATTTTAATGATAATATATAAAATCTATTCAAAACATTGTAAAATATGAAATTAATTTTGAAGAAATTTTAATTGATTTAAATATTTAATGACTAATTAGAAAAATACACGCACCTTAAACAGGAAAAAATCATTCAACGTTTAGAAAACTTGTTTAATCCTTCAAAATATAAATACATAAAAAAAATCTAAATATTAAATTTGAGAAGGTAAAACGAGTTATTTAAATTGTATGATTTTGTGATGTAAATTTTAGGGATTGACATTATTTTTTACACGTTGAATTTAGTGTTTAAGGATTTACTTTTTCAATTGAAAAAACTAATTACTTCAAATTCCAAATACGTTTGTGAATATCCAGAAAGGAAAGGATGATAATAAAACAAGAAAGAGAAACGTCTTTCCTAGGTTTTTTTATTCTTGTATTTGGATTTTTTTTTTCAAATAGAGTATCAAGTTTTAAAAGATGTGATTCCTAGATTTTTTTTATTCCTACATTTATATTTTTTGAATAGAGTATTATAGTTTTAGAAGATGAGAGTTTGATTTCAATTTATTTAAAATGAGTTAATGTATCATTTTATATTAAATTTATATTGATGATGTAGAGATAATAGTGAGATAGAAGAATAAGTATCTAATGTAGTGAAGAAAATGTGAATTGGAAAATACAAAATCAAGAATATGTGGACTAAAAAAGTGGTGACAATGAATAAGAATGAATATACATCAACGCGGAATCGACAACATATATAGACTAAAAACGCGGTTATGAAAAAAATAATATATATGACTGGAAAAAATAACATGCTAAAGAAAATCTTTTTAACCTATTTTTTGTGACAATAAAACAAAATTTCCCCTCTGAATAACAATGACGTGGGAGGGTGGGAGTGAAGTTCAATTTTTTTGTTGGGTCTGAAATGTATAAACTCGTTATTTTTCTCATGTGAAGAGATGATATAGTGAAAATTATATTTTCTTCAATGATAAATACTTTTATATATATATATATATATATATATATATATATATATATATATATATATATATATATAAATATAAATGATGTACAACAAATAAGAATTTGGTGGGTGTTGACTTTTAAACTTTTGTGACTTGTTGCATTGTGTCTACACTACGGTCCCATATGTACTTTCTTCGTATTCTTTCGTCTCTCAGAACCAAAACCTGTACATTTTATCGTTCTCGTCTTTATCTAAGACCAAAAAAATACATTGTAAGAGAGTAATTTAAAAATAGGGATGATGATATGTAAATATCCATTTTTTTTATTCAATACTTTTCTAACATGAATAAAATGTATTTTTATTTAAAAAAAATTGTAAGATGAATTAACTAAAAAAATATAAATACTAATGTTTTAGTAGATGATGAAAAGGTAAAGAAATGGAGAGATGTACATGTAAAACTTTTAAACTCTATTTTTTTTTTAGAATATAGATTTGGGAGATAGAATGTAAATAAATTTATGTGAATTTGAAGATGAATTTTGTAAAAATTAATAAATGTTTTGAGAAATGCAATAGATTAAAAAAATTGTTTTAATAAATAGAATTTGAGATTACCAAAATATAATGGATCATAAAAATTAAATTAAATGATTATTGGATGAGTTTAAAATATTACAATTTAGTAATTTCAATTTAATAAATTGTAATACAAATTTAAATTGTTTATTTTCACAATTTCACGTACACAACATTGATTAAGTAATAAGTGCACACATTATTTTACACACACAACATTTATTATGTAATCGGTGCACACACAATCATCACTTCACATAAAAAACACGGTCACACAAATATGTACAGAAATAAAAGGGTAAAATGTCATTCTATATTCTCAAATGTTCGTATCATATTCATGATTTGGGAATTTATGGATTCCGCTTTTCTGCACTTTCATATAATCACAAATCAACCTAACTAAATATATTTGATTTTCACAATCCGTCTTAGCAATCTCCTTTGAACATTTTAATTCCTTCAAACAAACATAACCTTAGAGTTTAAGATTTAATGAGTTGAATGCTGTGTTATCATCTTCGATAAAAATAAAAATCATGACATAAGGAAAATTGATTTAGGTTTTTTTCTTGTTCTTCTGTGTATTTTGATATTTACTAATTTTAAAATTTTAAAATATATTTTTCTTTTTAAGTATTGATATAATATATTTTTAGTAATTAATAGAAGACATCACAAAAATATCCAATACAGAATTGAGCTTGAAGAAAGGCGTGATTTAATATGGTACTAATAATGAATGATTTTATTTCTTGTGTGAAGCGATGTTTCCAGAGCATTCTACCTAAAAGTGACGCAAGGATACTTGGAAATTAATAATAGTAGTTTGCAGTTAGTTATTAAAAGCAACTACCATTCAACATCAGAAATTTGAAATTTCTAGTTAATTATGATAGTACCTTTTCTATGATTTAAGATTTAGGATTTCTAATTTTTGGTTGAAGATGGTAAGTGGATTTGACTTCTATTTTATTAATGTTGTTTTTGCCAAACGAATATCCTCTGAAGACCATTAGAATAAAATGTTACATCTTAGAGTATAAGTATTCGAGATTGAATAATTATGTATTCTTGTTGATTGAATGATGTTGTATTCTTTCAATCACTTATTAATTAAAAGTTTTTACCAGGATCTTTCACATGTTTATAATTGGCATATTAATAACCAAACTGTTAGAAAAAAAAATTATTTTAATAATTATCTATCATATTTCTTCACAATACATTTTAAATAATATAATGTAAATTTGGATGAATTATATTTATTACATTCATAAATTATAGCCTATCACAATATATATATATATATATATATATATATATATATATATATATATATATAAAAGTAGTTAGTTAATTAAATTAAATTTCAAGTCTTTTTATAAATTTACGTTTTTTAGTTTTCTTAATCAATATTTTTTCTATCAGATAAATAAATTTTTCTATTTTTTAATTATTTGTTTTAATTGAATGATATAATTATTATTCTGCACTTTCATCTTATTATTTTTTTTCCTCTTCATAAAGAAATATGAGATTTTATGTGATTAATATAAATCAATATTATAGTTAACGTTTCATTAACTTTAAAACCTCATAATTCTTACAAGTGGTAAGAACAAGAGCAAAAAATAACATTTTGATTTGACAACCTAATTAATGAAAAAATTAATTAAAAAATATGTAAGTTTTAAATATTCAATAAACAGAACAAAATTAATAAAAATATGAGAAATTTTAAAACTTAATTAAGTTTTTATTATTTGATGCTTTTATATATATATATATATATATATATATATATATATATATATATATATCGGATTCATTTCAATGAGTTATCCTAATTAATAAAAACCCTCAAATATATCATAAATCTAACGCAAAGTGTGTATTTTTTTTATCTTATGCTGTGAAAGTATCACTCAAAATGTGTATTTTACCTCTTGTTAGGAAAGCATCACTATCTTGCATGGTTTCATCCCAGTTGAGTCTTGATAAAATAGTCAACTCAATAAGAAAATATTGACTTGTTACTCCAATACAACACATCCATTAGAACTATGTGAAAAAATGTGAAAAAAGTTTAACGTTTAATTATATAAATTTTTGTGTCTTTTTAATAGGTGATTTATGTTAGGCTGTAATTCAAAATTCAGTTAGACAATTTTTTTTTACTGTTATTATTGTTGTATATAACTATGTGCTCATGCTATTTTTCATTTGTAAGTATATTGGACATCACTGCAAACTTTTATGTTTTTTTGTTTGTGTTATTTTCTTTGGTCTATGTTATTTTTACGTTTTGTTTCAACAACTGGTATTTAGAGCCAAAGTTAGAGAATTAAATCAGATGTAGCATGCTTTGAGAAGATTGTAGGGTTGCAAAGAAAGTTACTTTTGTATCAAAGTCATTTTTTGTATTCCCTGATGCATGGTCATGGACTTAGATGCATATCTCTTCTTCATTTTGGTAAATTTGAATTTGCACTTTGTCAAATGAGTATTATTTTCACTTCAAGTGTCTATAACTTCACCCCATTTGTAGATCTAGGTTTTTTGTGTAAAGAGTGAGAAACCTTTTTCACGTTGGATTAGAATGATAAACACAAGTTTGGCTCTTTCTTCTTTTATTTTTTTTTTCAACTAAATTATGCAATTCATAAGGTATTTTCAAATCTGAAATTACTTTTTAGATCGTAAAATTCACAAAATAATTTTTAACTTAATTCATTTCAAAATTGTGCAATCTAAAAATTATTTTCAGATTTAGAATGATGTTTTGAAATGTATATTACTAAATGCATTCAAGAAATATATTCCAAAATATGCATTCAAAAATATATTCCAAAATAAGCATTCAAAACTATATTTACAAATTAAAAAAAAATTGGAATTTACGATAGAAAGTACATTTTAAAAAGATGTATTCCAGAATGCATTTAAAAATACATTCCAATCATTTTCCATAATCACAGTAAATTACCTCCTCAATCAGTCAAAGGATGCAGCAATATCACACACTACTAACTAACCAATATAGCAAAAAATGAAGAAGAAGAAAGGTGGTGATGGAGTAGTCTGCGCAACACACAGAATGAAGTGAAAATGGTTACATTTAAGATTTTTAATAGAATTTTAATAGAGTAAAATTGAATTATTAAATTTTATAGGGGTGTATGAAGTAAAAAGAGATATACAGGAAGAAATAGCCCAAGAGTTGACCCAAATTGAGAATTCAATATGCATATTTGAGCCCAAACTTACAAATATCTTGTAAGATTGTTTACTATTTCCTTTATAGAATTTCCTGACATTCTTTCAAGATGTTGATTATATTTTCCTATAACCAATGAACCAATCACTTTTTTTTTTAATCACTGTATTCCATGTTAACATCGTTTAGTCTTGTGATATGAGGATTTAGAGAATGGTTAGATGATATATATATTTATTTATTTTTTAGGGTTAAAAGTATTTTTATTATGTATTCTTCATCTCTTTGTTGTAAAAATTGTTTAATTAGTTTTTTTTTTTAAATTACTAGTTATAACAAAAATGCTTATAATATTATCCACAAACAAACTCTTTGCATCTCAAAATAGGATTAGACACACACAAACTCTCTTAATAGGAGTTTGAGTATGATGTTCAAGTGGTTCACACAAAGTCAACTAGAGACAATTATTGTCACTTTCTTCCTCATAATATTTGAGCATCTCAATTATAATGTCTTTGTCAACATAGTGTTTCACTCCTAAAATCCACATTGTTAGGTCCATATGATTCCACTACTAGTTAACCTTTCCCTTCCATTGATCCCAAACATTTTGCAAAAACTATAATTGAGAACTATTTTTACATTGGGTTGACTTTTTAGTACAATAATTGAAAAGAAGTTGATACTGAATTTTCTAATAATATATTTTTACAAATTTTATACTCATTAAAGAAAGAAAAGTATTTTGTATTATTGAAATATTAAATGTATCTGTTTTTCTTGAATACACAGCATATAGAAAACATTAAAAATGGCTTAAAAAGATCCAATGATTGGGATGCAAGATTACAAAATTAAATGTATGGTCACTACTTAGAATGTTTTCACATTGTTATCATTAAATGAACTTTCTTGCAACTTATTTATAATCAACAAATTTGTCCTTTTTTAATTGAATAGAGGACAAATATTATGGTCAGAGTAGTTTAGGTTTTATGATTGGATTGGAGGTTAGCAAACATATACTGAACTTTATAAATTACAAGAAAAACTAAAAAACAAAAGTGGTTATAAAATAAAATACAGTTATAAGAAAAAAAATATACACATTATAAAAAAAAGAAAAGAAAAAAAGATCACTATACATCACATTGAAAAGTGATCAAGAATCCATTGTTGTCTAAGTATGGGCCATTGGATTGTGCAGAAAGAAAAATCAAGGAGTGAAAAATGGCATCAAATGGACCAGATGAATGGGCCTTTTCGGGTACTATGCACCCGAATTAAACGCGTCCTAGCCACTTAATAAAACGAGAGCGGCGCAGATTCCGGCATTGCCTCCCACATGTACTTCACACACAAACCACCTTTTTCTTCTTCTTCTTTTATCTTCTCACACCGTTTTGAACATTCATCCACGCTTTTTCCGCTCATTAAGTTTGAGTGAACCAATTAGAGTCTCAGAATCACTCACTCAATCCTTCTGTAACCGTCACCGATGCTCACTAACGACGATTTCCAAGGTATTCCCTCTATTGTTTTTTAAATTTAACTGAATAATCGGAGACAAAGGTTTGATTTCTTGCTTTCATGAATCATTCTGTCCCTCTAGATGAGGGAGTGAGTTTTTGTAAAAGAATGTAGGGTTCAAGAGAAATGTGCTTTATGCTTAAGGGGATTCGTGAAGGGTGTTTGATCAACTAGGTTTGAAGTAATGAAGTAATAGCTTGTTAAAAAAAATGTAAACTTTGATAGGGTTCGCTGCAATCAAAGGTGGATCGAAACTGGCTTAGTTGTCACGCCATTTGTATGGGTTGGGATATTACTATGTGTTAACTATTTGCATGTGTTTTCCTATACGTGTTTCAGGCGTTTCAAATTGCTATGTGTTTAAGAGTCGATTGCAGGAGTATGCGCAGAAGGCGGGGCTACCTACTCCTGTCTATGAAACTATCAAGGAAGGACCTTCCCATGAACCTTCTTTCAGGTCAACAGTGATAGTGAATGATGTCCGGTATGGTTCTTTGCCTGGATTTTCCAATCGGAAGGCAGCAGAGCAGTCCGCTGCCGAAGTTGCTTTGGTTGAGTTGGCCAAATCTAATGCTGTTAATCAATCCATCACTCAACCTGTTGTAAGTAGTCTTTAACTATTATCAACTTTTTTGTGCATGCAAAGTGTGGATTTTCACATGCTAAATGTGGCGCTACCATTGTATAGGTTTCTGAAACCTTCTTTGACCCTTGAAATCATGTTGTTTAGTTGTTCTTTTTTGGGTAAAAGTATGCTTTTTCTCCCGTTTTCTAATGCATTTTTTTGTCAGACAAAGTGACTAAAGCCCAATTTAAGTTGAATTCTCTTGAATGTAATGCATTTTTTGGGCCTAATGCATGTATTTAAATCTTTTTTCTTGACCATTCTACATGTTAGAATATAATTAGCGGTTACAGGTTTTCAGAAAATGGTTTCTAGAAAATCAACCGTTACATAATCTCGTAAATTATGATGATTGATTCTATATTATTATGTACTTTTATTGTAATTGACTCTATTCAATAGTATAAATACATATTGTGTGCTCTGTATTGTAATGGATTCTATTCAATAGGATAAATACATCTTGTGTGCTCTGAATTATGCACACAATACATTCAGAACATATACAATTCCATACACACAATACATTCAGAACATATACAATTCCATACTGCAAAACAGTCCCCTTCACGCTTTTCGGATATACTAATATGATGCTCTATTCCTATTAATTTCACCACCAGCTTTCATTTTTACCTCATTACTATGTTCTTATTTTTCTTAGATCGATTGTTATTGTGCGCTTAAACTATGATGTATTAGTTATTGTTTATCATGAATTTCTTTTAATCTTTTAATCATGTTTTCTAATGCATTTTTTGTCGGACGAAGTGACTAAAGCCCAATTTAGGTTGGATTCTCTTGAATCTAAGCCTCAATAACTAGAGCGTTACGAGGGAATTTTTGGGCCTAATGCATGTATTTTAAACCTTTTTTCTTGACCATTCTACATGTTAGAATATAATCAGCGGTTACATATTTCCAAAAAATCAACCGTTACATAATCTCATAAATTATGATAATTGATACCATATTATTATGTACTTTTATTGTAATTGATTCTATTCAATAGTATAAATACATATTGTGTGCTCTTTATTGTAATTGATTCTATTCAGTAGTATAAATACATATTGTGTGCTCTGCATTATACACACAATACATTCAGAACATATACAGTTCCATACTGCAAAACACTCCCCTTCACACTTTTCGAATATACTAATATGATGCTCTATTCCTATTAATTTCACCATCAGCTTTCATTTTCACTTCATTACTATGTTCTTATTTTTCTTAGATAGATTGTTATTGTGCGCTTAAACTATGATGTATTAGTTATTGTTTATCATGAATTTCTTTTAATCATGTTTTCTAATGCATTTTTTGTCGGACGAAGTGACTAAAGCCCAATTTAGGTTGAATTTTCTTGAATCTAAGCCTCAGTAACTAGAGCGTTACGAGGGAATTTTTGGGCCTAATGCATGTATTTTAAACCTTTTTTCTTGACCATTCTACTTGTTAGAATATAATCAGCGGTTACATATTTCCAAAAAATCAACCGTTACATAATCTCGTAAATTATGATGATTGATTCCATATTATTATGTACTTTTATTGTAATTGATTCTATTCAATAGTATAAATACATATTGTGTGCTCTTTATTGTAATTGATTCTATTCAGTAGTATAAATACATATTGTGTGCTCTGCATTATACACACAATACATTCAGAACATATACAATTCCATACTGCAAAACACTCCCCTTCACACTTTTCGAATATACTAATATATTCCTATTAATTTCACCATCAGCTTTCATTTTTACCTCATTACTATGTTCTTATTTTTCTTAGATCGATTGTTATTGTGCGCTTAAACTGTGATGTATTAGTTATTGTTTATCATGAATTTCTTTTAATCATTTTTAGTGTGCATTATTATATTTAAGATAGTAGTCATCCCACTTCCCACTATAGTGTTTTCAAAGTTTGCAACTACACACAGCCATCTGAGACTGATAACCATTTTTAGTTAATAGAATATATTTTGGCCCAGTAGGACTTCACTTTGCAGATTATATTTTCACCCACCTAAATCATTATTTGATTCTTGGAATATGCATGATTAGTAGTTATCAGATCTGACACTTTTAAGAGCTTATAGTCCCGTTGCCCAATTTATCTTGGGGATTTGTGTTTGTTGTATTGTCTCTGGACATCTAGTACTTTTAGTTTCAGCATTTTGGTCTCCTTGAGCTGTACAAGTTATTGTGCGTTTGCTGCCTCTGACCATGTTGGTGGTGTTACATCCAGCATGAAACAGGATTATGCAAAAATTTACTTCAGGAATATGCCCAGAAAATGAACTATGCAATGCCTATGTATCAGTGCAAAAAGGATGAAACACCTGGTCGAGCATCAGTATTTTCATGTACGGTGGACATTGGAGGTATACTCTATATTGGGGGAGCAGCAAAAACCAAGAAGGAAGCAGAGATTAAAGCTGCCAGAACTGCTTTATTAGCTATCCAGACAAGTGCATCGCATGCTTCCCAAAACCAGGCTGGCCATCCACAGTTGACAGTCCTTCCATGCAGAAAAAGGGTAGCAGAATCTGTTTTGATAGCCGACGAGAATTCGAATCCCCCAAAGCCTAAGAAAGCACGATTTAAAAGGAAATCTTCTAAGAGGAAAACTCCTAGAGATAAGATAGGCCTAATTCATACTGAAAACGTGGGTATTGAAGCAAATATTGATCATGAAGTAGAAACACAAGCAAGTGTTAATGGTGAATCAGGTGTGCAAGAAACGAAATCTGAAAAATTCACTTCAGAAGTCATGAAGAATTTAGAGAATGGAATATCATTTAAGTATCCCGAGAAAGAAGCATATGCTGTGGAGGGTTCTCTTGTTTTTGAAAATGGAAAGTCAGCAGAATTATACTCCAAAAGTCTTGGGACTGTTGTTACAGATCTCTCTTCCGTGTCAAATGGAGACATATTGGAAACAAGTGTGGAGAGGAACAAACAGTTATACAACGGAGAAATGGTTTCTGACCATTGTGTTGTGGGGGGTTGAGGCTTAAAGTGTTAAATTATCAGACTGCAAAGATTAAACTATTAGCATGGAAGATGAGATTCAAGAATGCTGGTCATTTATTAATAGGAACCTTGAGGATTCCAACTCTTTTTCTTTGTTGGGTGTCACTCAATTAGGAAAGTAAAATATAGGATGTGATGATTCTCAAAGCATGTTGATAATTTTCATGAGTGATCTGATGAGGATGTGTAACACCATTTATTTATATTGTATTAGAATATGTGAGTTATGTTTCATTTGTTAGCGACACGGGACGTGGATTTGGACGGGTTTGAGTTTATATGAAAAGTGCAGTTTCCTTTTGGAGTTTAACTCTGAATTTGAAATGTAAAAGATTCATTGCATGTTTTGGTTGGTGAAAACTCTTTAGAATGTGTTTGGTACGATGGAAAGAAATGCATTTCTTTTTGTACACTAAAACTTATTTTGAATTCGGTTTAATGTTAATTTATTTTTTAATTAAAGATTTTAACAAGTTGTGGCTTTAATTTTATTATTATATTTATAAAGTTACCTACGAATGAAAGAGAAACAAATATTTCATTTTGATGATTTAATGTCGGATACATATTGGCCTTAACTACATGTCAGGCCAAGTACTAGATTGGAATCTCATGCGTCGGGAGGTTAAAAGTAATTGATGATTGATATGTGATAGTTGAATGTGATTAAGTGATTGGAAATAACCAATTAGATAAACTAATGATGCAATCCATCAAGGGTTGACGGACCTATGATGCCTTGTTTGAAGAATATATCTCCAATGACGTCACACAATTTAGCTTTTCACTAGTTAATGATGGAGTCAAAATGATAACATATTGCATATATTTTCTAATAACTTATTCTAGGGTCATCATTCCGTTGAGGTGCTAGATGACTTGTTTGTTTCATCTTTCCAACACGGAGCTCTTACATACGATGCTAGAATGTGATCATGAAGGAGTCTGTCAAGATTTTTTTACAGTATTTAAGCTATGTTCACTTCAAGGGAAGTAACTATTCATAGAGAATGACAATGGAGTAGAGGTGAAATCTGCATTCGTCTAGGTGGGTGTAAGAGTAAGAAAAGGTGACGATTTGCGGGATCTACTGATTTTGCAGTCTCCATTAAATTGATGTCATTTGAGAGGAATACATATTTAAATACATTTTTACCCTCAAATTAAATATGTTTTCTTCATGTGCATGTGTGCGGCTGGTGGAGAGGGATCCGATCCCATGAGGGCGGAACCAATCCATGAGAAAATGTGAGAGTAGAACCGATCCATGACAACTGTAATCAATCCATGATATTTCCAAATACACTTTTTATTAAACTAATAGGTCTTCCAAATCCATTGAGTGAATTCGATCCATGATAATATGATTTTTCTTCCTTTGGACCATGTTTGTTTTTTAAAAGCAAATAATAATAATAATAAAAAAATATATAAATATGTATATTAATTAATGATAATTACTATATTTTTAAATTTTAATAAATTTAATTCATCTAATTATCATTTAATTTAATTTTTACCATCAAGGATATTTTAGTAATTTTCAAATTTTTATCTATTATTTTTTTTAATTTATTACATTAATCAAATCACTCACTAACTTTTATGAAATTCATTTTCAAATCCACTCTTTTTACCCTCTAAATCCACTCAAAAAAACACACATATTCATCCACTCAAATTAACACAAATCCATCTTTACACTCTCTTTTAAATGTATCCTACCAAGCGAACACACCCTTAAAATACTAGTGAAGGGTTTGAGAGCATATATGTACGAAATTGAAAGATGATGTACTATGCTTGAACAAGGTGAAGTCATATGAACGAGGTGAAGTTACAAAAATTAACCCTTATTTTTTACACTAGGTGGCTGGCTTGAAAAAAAAAACGCCAAATAAGATAGACAAATAAGTGAGGTACAATGAGCAAATATGTGGGGAGTTGTGTTCTAATTTTCGTACAATTTTTTTAAATTTAGTAATCATATTCTTTTTTTTTCCATCCAATGGGATGTACTTCTTATGTACCACGAATATTATTATATGTTATCCAAATCAACCCTTGTTACTTGCAATAGGTGGCTGACTTGAAGAAAAAAATAGGCCAATAAATTGGGCACAATAGGTAAATAAGTGGCGAGCTGCGTATTATTTCTCGTAATATTTTTTAAAATTTTATAATCAATATTTTTTTATCATCCAATGTGATGTACCTCTTATGTAGCATGAATTTTAAAATATGTCACAAAAATCAACCCTTAATTCTTGCACTAAGCTTGAAGAAAAAAAATAGGAAAAAAATGAGGCTCAATAAGTAAATAAGTGAGGAGTTGTGTATTACTTCTTGTACAATTTTTTAAAATTTACAAATCAATATTTTTTTGTTATGCAATGGGATGTACCTCTTATAAGTTACAAAAATACCCCCTTATTGTTTGCACTAGGTGGTTGACTTGAAGGAAAAAATAGGCCAAACAAGATAGGCAAATGAGTGGACCTCAATTAAAACATAAGTGGGAAGTTGCATGTTACTTTTCGTACAATTTTTTAACATTTAGTAATCAATTTTTTTTTCATCCAATGAGATGTACTTCTTATGTACCATTTATTATAAGTTAACTAAATCAACTTTTGTTGCTTGTACTAGGTGGCTGGCTTGAAGAAAAAAATAGGTCAATAAATTAGGCAGAATAAGTAAATAAGTGGACAGCTGCGTATTAATTCTCGTATAATTTTTTAAACTTTTATAATCAATCTTTTTTTGTCATCCAATGGGATGTAGATCTTATGTACCATGAATTTTAAAATGTCACAAAAATCAACGCTTAATTCTTGCACTAGGTGTGGCTGACTTGAAGAAAAAAATAGGTAAATAAATGAGACTCAATCAGTAAATAAGTGGAGAGTTGTGTATTATTTCTCGTACAATCAATCTTTTTTTGGTTATCCAAGGTTATCCAATGGGATGTACTTCTTATGTACCATGTATTTAATTATTTTTTATATGTAGCTGACTTGAAAAAAAAAATAGGCCGAATAAGATAGGCAAATAAGTGGACCCCAATGAAAAAATATGTGGGGAGTTGCGAGTTACTTTTCGTATAATTTTTTTTTCATTCAATGGGATGTACTTCTTATACCACAAATTTTATTGTAAGTTAGCCAAATCAACTTTTGTTGCTTGCACTACGTGGCTGACTTCAAGAAAAAAATAGGCCAATAAATGGGGCACAATAAGTAATTAAGTGGAGAGCTGCGTATTACTTCTCGTATATTTTTTTAAACTTTTATAATCAATTTTATTGTCATCCAGTGGGATGTAGGTCTTATGTACTATGAATTTTAAAATATGTCACAAAAATCAACGCTTCATTCTTGCACTAGTGGCTGGCTTGAAGAAAAAAATAGGCAAATAAATGAGACTCAATCAGTAAATAAGTGGAGAGTTGTGTATTACTTCTTATATAATTTTTTAAAATTTACTACTCAATCTTTTATTGTTATCGAATGGAATGTACCTCTTATGTACCATGTATTTAATTATAAGTTACAAAAATCAATCCTTATTGTTTACACACTATGTATCTGACTTGAAGAAAAAAAATAGGCCGAATAAGATAGACAAATAAGTGGACCCCAATGAAAAAATATGTGCAGAGTTGCGTGTTACTTTTCGTACAATTTTTTAAATTTAGTAATCAAATTTTTTTTCATCCAATGGGATATACTTCTTATGTACCACAAATTTTATTATAAGTTAGACAAATCAACCATGGTTGCTTGCACTAGGTGGCTAACTTGAAGAAAAAAATAGAACAATGGGGCATAATAAATAAATAATTAAATGGTGAGCTGCGTACTACTTCTCGTACAATTTTTTAAAATTTACTAATCAATATTTTTTTGTCGTCCAATGGGATGTACCTTTTATGTACTATGAATTTGATTATAAGTTACAAAAATGAACCCTTATTTTTTGCACTAGGTAAGCTTGAAGAAAAAAAATGCGCAGATAGACAAATAAGTGGGGCACAATGAACAAATATGTGGGGAGTTGCAGTTTACTTTTCCTACAATTTTTTAAAATTTAGTAATCATTCTTTTTTTCATCCAAAGGGATGTACTTCTTATGTAGCACGAGTTTTATTATAAGTGATCCAAATCAACCCTTGTTGCTTGCACTAGGTGGCTGGCTTGAAGAAAAAAAAAGGTCAATAAATGGGACACAATAAGTAAATAAGTGGGAGTTGTGTATTATTTCTCGTATATTTTTTTAAACTTTTATAATCAATTTTATTTGTCATCCAGTGGGATGTAGGTCTTATGTACTATGAATTTTAAAATATGTCACAAAAATCAACGCTTCATTCTTGCACTAGGTGGCTGGCTTCGAGAAAAGAATAGACCAATAAATGGGGCACAATAAGTAAATAAGTGGGAAGCTGCGTATTATTTCTAGTACAATTTTTTAAAATTTTATAATCAACCTTTTTTGTCATCTGATGGGATGTAACTCTTATGTACCCTGAATTTTAAAAAATCAACTCTTAATTCTTGCACTAGGTGGTTGGCTTGAAGAAAAAAAAAAAGGTAAATAAATGAGACTCAATCAGTAAATAAGCGGGGAGTTGTGTATTACTTCTTGTACAATTTTTTAAAATTTAGTAATCAATATTTTTTTGTTATCCAATGGGATAACTCTTATGTACAATGTATTTAATTATAAGTTACAAAAATCAACTCTCATTGTTTGCACCATGTGACTGACTTGAACAAAAAAATAGGTCGAATAAGATAGGCAAATAAGTGGACCCCAATAAAAAAATATGTGGGGAGTTGTGTGTTACTTTTCGTAATATATTTTAAAATATTTTTTTTTCATCAAATGGAATGTACTTTTTATGTACCACAAACTTTATTATAAGTTAGACAAATCAACCTTGTTGCTTACACTAGTGGCTGAATTGAAGAAAAAATAGAATAATAAATGGGGCACAATAAATAAATAAGTGGTGAGTTGTGTATTACTTCTCATACAAGTTTTTAAAATTTACTAATCAATATTTTATCATCCTCCAATGGGATGTATCTTTTATGTACCATGAATTTGATTATAAGTTAAAAAATGAACCCTTATTTTTTGCACTAGGTGACTGACTTAAAGCAAAAAATACGCCAAATAAGATAGGCAAATAAGTGGGGACACAGTGAACAAATATGTGGGGAGTTGCACTTTACTTTTCGTACAATTTTTTAAAATTTAGTAATAATTTTTTTTTCATAAAAAAGATGTACTTCTTATGTACCACGAAATTTATTATAAGTTATCCAAATCAATCTTGTTGCTTGCACTAGGTGGCTGGCTTGAAGAAAAAAAAAGGGTCAATAAATGGGGCACAATAAGTAAATAAGTGGGAGTTGCGTATTATTTCTCGTACAATTTTTTAAAATTTCATAATCAATATCTTTTTGTCATATGATGGGATGTACTTATGTACAATTTAAAAATATCTCACAAAAATCAACCATTAAAGAAAAAAAATAGGAAAATAAATGGGGCTCAATAAGTAAATAAGTGAGGAGTTGTGTATTACTTCTTGTACAATTTTTTAAAATTTACAAATCAATATTTTTTAGTTATCCAATGGGGTGTCCCTTTTATAAGTTATAAAAATCAAGCCTCATTGTTTGCATTAGGTGGCTGCCTTGAAGAAAAAAATAGGCCCAAAAAGATAGGCAAATCAGTGGTCCTCAATGAAAACATGATGGAAAGTTGCATGTTACTTTTCGTACAATTTTTTAAAATTTTGTAATCAATCTTTTTTTTTTCATCCAATGGAATGTACTTCTTATGTGCCAGAAATTTTATTATAAAATCAACCCTTATTGTTTGCACTAGGTGGCTGTAGAAAAAAATAGAACAATAAATGGGGCACAATAAATAAATAAGTGGGATCTGCGTATTACTTTTTTACAATTTTTTAAAATTTACTAATCAAACTTTTTTTGTCCTCCAATGGAATGTACCTTTTATGTACCATGAATTTGATTATAAGTTACAAAAATTAACCCTTATTTTTTTCACTAAAAAAATCTGTCAAATAAGATAAGCAAATAAGTGGGGTACAATGAACAAATATGTGGGGAGTTGCGTTTTACTTTTCATACAATTTTTTAAAATTTAGTAATCATATTCTTTTTTTTCATTTTTCATCCAAGGAATGTACTTCTTATGTACCACGAATATTATTATATGTTATCCAAATCAACCCTTGTTACTTGCAATAGATGATTGCCGTGAAAAAAAAAATAGGCCAATAAATTGGGCACAATAGATAAATAAGTGGAAAGCTACGTATTATTTCTCGTAATATTTTTTAAAATTTTTTAATCAATATTTTTTTGTCATCCAATAAAATGTACCTCTTATGTACCATGAATTTTAAAATATGTCACAAAAATCAACTCTTAATTATTGCATTAGGCTTCAAGAAATAAATAGTAAAATAAATGGGGCTCAATAAGTAAATAAGTGAGGAGTTCTGTATTACTTATTGTACAATTTTTTAAAATTTACAAATCAATATTTTTTTTGTTATGCAATGGGATGTACCTCTTATAAGTTACAAAAATACCCCTTATTGTTTGCAATAGGTGGCTGACTTGGAGAAAAAAATAAGTCAAACAAGATAGGCAAATGAGTGGACCCCAATCAATTAAAACATAAGTGGGAAGTTGCAGGTTACTTTTCTTACAATTTTTTAACATTTAGTAATCAATCTTTTTTTCATCTAATAGGGTGTTGTTCTTATGTACCACGAATTTTATTATAAGTTAGCTAAACCAACCATTGTTGCTTGCACTAGGTGCCTAGCTTGAAGAAAAAATAGGTCAATAAATAGGGCACAATAAGTAAATAAGTGGAGAGGTGCGTATTACTTATGTATAATTTTTTAAACTTTTATAATAAATCTTTTTTGTGATCCAATAGGATGTAGATCTTATGTAGCATGAATTTGATTATAAATTACAAAAATCAACCATTATTTTTTACACTAGGGATGAAAGTGGGGCATAATGAATAAATATGTGGGAAGTTATGGTTTACTTTTCGTAACATTTTTTAAAATTTAGTAATCAATCTTTTTTTTTTTGCATCCAATGGGATGTACTTCTTATGTAACACGAATTTTATTATAAGTTAGCCACATCAATCATTGTTTCTTGCACTAGGTGGCTGGCTTGAAGAAAAGAATAGACTAATAAAGGGGCACAATAAATAAATAAGTGGAGAACTGCGTATTACCTCCTCCTACAATTTTTTAAAATTTTATAATCAATATTTTTTATATCCAATGGGGATCTACCTCTTATGTACAGTGAATTTTAAAATATGTCACAAAAATCAACCATTATTTCTTGTATGGCTGACTTGAAGAAAAAAATAGGCAAATAAATGGGCTCAATAAGTAAATAAGTGGGGAGTTCTATATTACTTCTTGTAAAAATTTTTAAAATTTACTAATCATACTTTTTTTTATCCAATGGGATGTACCTCTTATGTACCATGAATTTAGATATAAGTTACAAAAATTAACCTGCACTAGGGGTTGGAAGAAAAAAATAGGCCAAACAAGATAGACAAATGAGTGGATCCCAATGAAAAAATATGTGGGGAGTTGCGTGTTATTTTTCGTACAATTTTTTAAAATTTAGTAATCAATTTTTTTTCATTCAATGGGATGTACTTCTTATGTACCACGGATCTTATTATAAGTTAGACAAATCAACCCTTGTTGCTTGCACTAGGTGGTTGACTTGAAGAAAAAACTAAGCCATTTGGTAATTTAAATAAATAAGTGGAGAGCTGCGTATTACTTCTCGTACAATTTTTTTTAAATTTACCAATCAATATTTCTGTGTCATGCAATGGGATATACCTTTTATGTACAACAAATTTGATTATAAGTTAGAAAAATCAATCCTTATTGTTTGCACTAGGTGGTTGGCTGGAAGAAAAAATACGCCAAATAAGATAGGCAAATAAGTGAGACACAATAAATAAATATATTTTTTATCATCCAATGGAAATACCTCTTATGTATCACGGATTTGATTATAAGTTACAAAAATCAACCATTATTGCCTTCACTATGTGGCTACTATGTTGCTGACTTTAAGAAAAAATATGTCAAATCGGATAGACAAATAATTATGACATAAAGAATAAATAAGTTGGGAGTTGTGAACAAATTTGTGAATTGTAATAAAATTTATGGTACATATGTACATTCCTCTAGATGATAAAAAAAAGTGTTTAGTAAATTTTAAAAAATTATACGTAAAATAATACGCAGCTCCCAATTTATTTATTTTTTGTGCCACAATTATTTGTCTATCTGATTTGGCCTATTTTGTTCTTGAAGCCAGCCACATAGTGAAGGCAATAAGGTTGATTTTTGTAACTTATAATGAAATTCGTGATACATAAGAAGTACTTTCATTAGATGATAAAAAAAAATTTACTAGTAAAATTTAAAAAATTATACGAAAATTAACACACAACTGCGCACATATTTGTTGAATAATTTTAATATGTAGTAAATAGTTTAAACTGTTATATTTGTTTATTACGTGAAAATAATAAAAATTTATGCTTTCCAGATAAAAATTGTGACTTTTTCTTTTAAATAAATATTGCTTGAACTTTAATTTTATTAGTATTATTTAATAATTAATGTAAAATATATAATTTTGGTAATTTTTATTTTTACCACTCATTGCTTAACATGTATTGTGAAGTAGATTTCAATATAAGTAAATGAATGAAGATAAAATAATTTAATCCTTAAATACACTGAGAGATAAAAAAGATTCACTAAAATTTTTATATGTACTTTTTTTCTTTTCTTAAGAAAAATAAGTTCTTTAAAGTTGTCAACTATGTTTCGTATTTTTACATTTATGTGAAGTATAATTTTACCAAATAAAAATATAAATTATATAACTAAAATACAGAACAAAAAAAGGACATTTCAAAAATTTTAATCTTTAAAAAAAATATTATTCATAATATATTAAAAGGTTTTCAGAACACAAATTTAAAAAACACTCTAGAAAAAATATATTTAAATTTTGTGAGGATAATTTAAAATACAATCTTGTATATTTTTCTGAACAAAAAATTTCTTTTATTTTGTAGATTTTTTTTTTTCAAATTCGCTTTGTTATAATAGAGAGGTGACTTTGTATTTTCAAAGATTTCTTAAACTCTAAAGTGAGAATTATTTTTTGAAAATTTTATTTCATAACAGCTAACATTTAATTTCGAAATACATCTTGAAATTCTAATTTTTTGATATTTGTTTAATCACAATATTAATATAAGATTCTTTTAATATATTTTAATATATTTCTAAATAACATTTTATAAGAAATTTAAAACATTATTTTGTTCATGAGAATTTTTTTTCTTACACAAACTCTAAACCCACAACCGGGTACAAGCTCCTATTATTAATTATCAGAAAACAATGAGATCTGCCCAAACACTAGAACTCAAAACGACGGCGAAGGGCAGAGGAAGTGTGAATTACGTTTGAAAATGCACGGTAGGCCTCGCAAAGCGCTTAAGCAAGAAGATGAAACTGCTTTATCAGCAAAAACTGAAAAGCTTCGTTCACTCCAAGCTCAGTTCCTTGCCAATCACCACAACCGCATGTTGCTTCTTCTTCCTTCAACTCTTTCTCTTTCTCTCTCTTTCTCTTCTCCTTCGATTAATTCCAATTGTGCAAATCTGGTTGGTTGCAGATATAGCAAGGAAGCGCTAGATGTGAGTGCGAAGCTTCTAGAAGTTAATCCAGAGTGTTACACTGCTTGGAATTACAGAAAACTCGCGGTTCAAAACCTTCTCACTAACTCCGATTCCGATCCTCATTCTATCTTCCAAGACGAGCTCAAACTCGTGCGTGTTCACTCTCAGTTATTGCGGTTCAATTGTTTGGATAAATAATTAGTTTATTTTTTTTTCTGTGAATAGATTTGCTAGAGTTTTTTATTTGTTTCTAATGGTTTAGGTGGAGATTGCGCTGAGGAAGAATTTCAAGTCCTACGGCGCGTGGCATCACAGAAAATGGGTACTCAGCAAGGGGCATTCGTCCATCGACAACGAAATGCGCCTTCTGAATGGTTTTCAGAAGGCCGATCCTCGAAATTTCCACGCGTGGAATTACCGAAGGTTCAATACTGTTTCCTTTTGATGCTCTCTTTTCAACCAGAGAAAGAAAACGATTCAATTTGAGAAATTTTTGTTTCTCCTGTTTGTTATTAATTGTCGAAAATTTAATTCTGGCGTTTTGAAAAAAAAAAAAAAACACGTTTTCAATGCAGTTTTGCGAAATAATTCTATTTAACTCCTATCGAATGCTAAACTAAACTGGTTATGTTGGTTTCCTTTTATGCGTTGATTTTACTTCCAGGTTTGTTACCGAACTGATGAAACGATCTGATGAGGATGAGTTGAAATACACGGAGGAAGTTATAGGAGCTAATTTCAGTAACTACTCTGCATGGCACAATCGTAGGTAGTTATAACTAGAAATTTACTCATTCAAAGGAACGTTCTTTTGCTTGCTGGTTGTGTGCCTTTTCTGTATGAAGCCAATTATTTAATCACCTGAGTTACATAAGTGTGTTTTTCAGAACTTGTGAATTGACATTGGACTGTTTTGCTTGTGTTTGTATGTTTCTCTGAAAAGGCATGAAATTGAAATGTTAGGAATAAAATTATCTTCGTATTGTACATCTTTGTCTACATATGTTTGTTTTGTTCTTAGGTTATGTCCTTGAAATAAGCATCGGCATTTATCAACTCTACATCATTAAATGTTTTCCATGTGAGCCTTCGAGGTGCACTTTTGATATCTATGCTTGATCAATTGTGACCAAGAAAAGTGGTTTGATTTCATGTCAATAAGAATCAATTAGCTGCTAATTTGAAGCATTCTATAAGATTCTCGTGTAAATGAAAAAACTGAAAGCATATCATTGGGTGCGTGTACTTCAAAAAATCAGCCTTTTTGTTGCTTGATATGGTGACATGCCATGTTCTATCGAAGTATAAAACTGTCCTTTTCCCACGTCTTAAATGATCATCATGATGCAATGACTTTCATAATTCCAGAAATATTTTGACATTGTAGGAAACAGTTTGTGCAAGCTGTAATGCACTAGGTACTAATACTGCCCTTGCCCTTCATTAAAATAGTGGGAAACCCTTTTTTCCATTGAAGGCTTTTGCATAGTGTTTATTTGAACCAACTCCATTCTTTAGGACTTTATTTCAAGGATAAAATTTGACTTGTCTTGATCAACCAAATTTATTAATCTAAACAAAAAGGCTGAGAAAGGTGTATCAACTAATTTTATTAATATATATTGCATTTGGAATTTTTCAGTGTCCTTTTGTCAAATTTGCTGAAAAGAAAGGCTGAGGGATATTTCCCGAAAGAAAAAATTTTGGAAGAGGAGTTTGAACATGTTCACAATGCTATTTTTACTGACCCAGATGATCAGAGTGGCTGGTTTTATCATCTTTGGCTTATTGATCAAACCGTAAAAACTGATGCTCCTCTTCTTGTTTCGTCTTGGCCATCCCATGGATCTAATATAACTGTAATTGGGGACAACAGCCTTCAAGGTTGTGGTTTGTCTCTTCTAGATGGTACACTATCAGACACGGCAACTCTACCAATCATTCTTAATTTCAATCAAGCTGTAGAAGGAATAAACTCATCCACAGTGTCTATTAAATCTGAACTTTTAAAGGAGGAACTTGTTTGGAAACCTCTTTTGACGAGCAAATCGAATACTGCTAAAGTTTGGGTTGTATATCTAAACCTTGGAAATATGGAGCTTCAATCGTCAAAAACCTACTCCGTAGATATCAGCATTGGACATTCTAAGGGTATTGTATCTTCTAATGAATATCATTATGGTGATCCTTCCCAAATTTCCTTTAAAGTGTTTGTACAGACTCCATCTATTGAACAATCTGAAGGACAGGGTGGGAAAAGGACTACATGGAAGGATACAAATTTCCATAAAATTGATCATTTTCAGGAGTCAGATCCCATTCTTTCTGCCGTCCAAAATCACCATATTCCAACAACTTCCAATTGGCCCACTGAGGAAATTGGTGAAGAAATAACTAAATTTCGGGACTTATTGTCAGAGTATGATTGGTAAGGTTTATTTTTTAAATAGATAACTTTATGATTTGAAATCCTGCTTTGGAAGTTTTATTCCCATGTTTTTGTCCCTGTTTTATTCTAAGATAATGTGTACCCTTTTCCTTTTTTTTAGTAAAATTGGAAAGCTTACACTTGCAAGACTTTTGACTGCTCTTGATTTGTTATCATCTCAACATGATGGAAGAAAATCTAACACTGAAGAAGTTCTTCAACTTTACACCGATCTGATGAAGTTGGATCCAACACATTCTCTATACTACAAAGACGAGCATAGTCTAATATCACTAAAGCAGGTAATTTACTTTTCTTCAGAATTATTATCTATATAACATGATCTTATTCGACTTTCACTGTTGTTGATAAAGATGTCAAATACTCTTGTGAATATTATCTTTCACAGTCATGTTGGCTGTTTTCAATTTGAAAGGTAGATGTGTGTGTGTGGGAAAATATTTTCAGAATTAAACTTACAAAGTCGTGCTAGACTTTTGAAGCTTTTATCTGGACACGCTGGTGTATTTTTATATTTACTTTAACTTTACAATCGTCCAATTGTCTGTTTCTTCAACAATACATCATTTTTTCTCTTTTTATGTTTTGATGATTCTGCAGATAACTTCAACTAGGGACTCTTTACTACCATACTGCCACTATTATAAAGATGCAACAGAAACAATCACCGGTTATGTTTGTCTACGATTACAAAATCTATCATTGTCACGGCTGGGATCCATTGAGAATTTATTGTGGGTGCAAATGCTAGACCTTAGCCACAACGAACTTCAATCCGTTGAAGGTAAAACTCGTGTATCTTGTAAATTTGTTGTAACTTAGTTTTTCTATGTTCAAATACAAGAAGAGCCTATCCATATTCCTTCTTAGTGGGGTCAACAACATAGCACACAATTGGGCTTAATTAAACTGTATAAAGTTATGCTCTTCTATTTTCTCTTTAACTTACTCAACAAGCTGTTTTACGTGTATTGGCAAACCACTAGTCGTCCTCATGTTTCTATCCATGTTTCCTACGCCAATGGAGCATAAACTATCATCCTTTTGAATCTATACAGCTTAAGCAGACTACTGATGTCAACAGTTTAATAAAGTTTAATAAATTAATATTAATGATTTATGTTATTTTGATTCTTGCAATATAGATTTACTTAGTTTTATAAAAAACATGATTTCCAAATTCTTATGCAGCAGAATTCAATCATGAAAGGTTGTCTCTAGCTTTGGCTGTATCCTTGGCTAATCACTTTTGGAAAATTTAGCTTTTGACGTATCTAAAATTGAAATAAATATCATGCTGAATCTTTTTGACAGGATTGGAGGCAATGCAGCTTCTATCTTGCTTAAATCTGAGTCATAATAAAATTGGTAGCTTTACTGCTTTGGCGCCTCTCAGATTGGTTAAGTCACTTAAAGTGCTAAATATCTCACACAATGAGTTGGGTTGTCACTCGGTTGACACAACGAGATACTTATGCTCGTCTCCTCTATCTCACACTGAAGAATTTGCATGGGACCGTTTTGAAACCCTCACTGGCAGTGTTAGCGCCACAAAATTCTGGGAAGCTTTCTTGATTTTTGGAAGCTTGGCACTGACAGACTTAAACATTATAGGGAATGCAGTAGCCGATGAAAACTTCAGGTCATTTCTCGTCAAAGTTTTGCCAACGCTCAAGTGGCTAGATGACGAAGAACTATCTTGACCAATCTTGGCTTTTATAGACGCAGTTTTATCTTACTGGTATAATGTGAAGATTTTGCATTTGGTCCTTGTTGGCATCAGGTGCTACACTGCTAGTGACATTTTTACTGTTTATACAAATGTCGAATGACTTCTTGGGTAAGTAGTACAAGTTCCATGTTGAAATCTCTGCTTCCCCTTAGTCGTGAAGAAGATGCAGTTTATACGATCCTTAAGCATGTCATGTATACGGTCGGTGATATTAGGCTTGCATAACTCTATTTATATAAGTTTTTATGCCAAGACACGAAGGTGTAGTCCATCCTTGTGAAGGATGAAGTATCATTTGTGTATCAATCTCATGTTGCTGTGATCTTAAACTTTTATTTTGAACATTGTATTAATGAACGGTTTTGGGATTTGCTGCCTCGCTTTGCTAGGAGTAAATTGATTTAGTAATAGAGGAAAAGACAGGTTGCGAATCAGTAGAAAAAAAAATAATTTTCAGCTCTTTGAACTGCATTGTTGTTCAATAATGGATAACGCTATGTTGCACACTAAATCTCAAATTATGAATAATATTATGTTCCTCTCTGAATTATTGGTTTACATTTTCTTTAACATGTTTACTTTTCTATTATTTGTAACGCATTCAATTCAAGTCCACTAATACATCTAAGACATAATTTAAAACCGAATGTTATTAATTACGTCGGTGCAAACACATACTGATTAAAAGTTGAATTCTAAATAAAGTAGTTTTTCTTCAATTGAAAATTAATCGATTGGTACTTGGAGAGAAGAATCTTCGTATCTTTTAGGTTCTACTTCTCGTGATTAAAACCTGTAAAATAAATCCTCAAAAACAGCTAAAAAAGGGCTCCGGTTTGATAGAATTTCTATGTATTATGATTATTGACGAGGGTTTAGGGCTGTTCTTGCTTTACATCCGAAGAAGGTTATTCTTGCAGTTGAGGAACATGCATATGGGCTCTCTTCACACTTCTATGGTTACTAAGACAGCTCCATATCCAAACGTGTAATTCAGCCCAAAACAATTAAGAATATAGTACTCAGCATTATATCCCAATTTGATTGAGATGGTAAATCTAGCAACCAAAGCAGATATGATTGTAACCATCATGCGGCATCGAGTAACTTCTATCAGTAAAAGATAAAATAGCTTGATTTTGTAAGTGTTTGCAATGTAGGCATTTTCTTCACAGTTTTTTTTTTTTCAGTAGTTCTGAATTGGGCATATTGCATAAAAAGCACTGATGTTCTCGTGTTCTCAACAACATATGCTTAGGAACAGAACATAAAAGTGTAAGAAATACAAGGCAGTGTGCGAGGTAAGAAAATTCCCCCATACTAAATATGTAAATTTTCACCAGTTAACAGCTATAGAATTGAAATCCTTCGGCGAAAATCATTATTGATGTTAGTGCTCACACTTAACATCCGATCACAGTATCCATAATCGAAGATTATAAACAACGATATTGATATTGATAACAAACATACAACAAGCAAAGCGATATCATCTCAAACCTTTGATTCGATAGCGAACGCTACGACGAACCCAACCTGTTGAGAGCTTCCTGAGCCACGTTCAATTGTGGCTCCAATTGGAGAGCCTCTTTATAAGCCTTCTTCGCTTCCTCTCCCATCTCATTTTCCTCATAACACTCTCCCAGCATGCACCACGCTTTCGGGTTCCGCGGACTCAGCTTCACCGACTCGTTCAAATCCGCCAGAACCGAGTCAACGCGCCGCTCGCTCAACGAGATCTTCAGCTCCGCTCTCTTCAGCAGCGCGTCGCCTCTCTCGTCGGCCGCCAGCGACGCCGCGGCCAGCGGAGACAGCGCGGCGTCTAGCGCGTCCAGCGCGTTGCTACGGAAGCCCTGGAGATCGAGCGCCATGGACTTCAAGAAGTGCGAGGCGGCGTCCTTAGGATCTAGCGCGATCGCCTTCTCGGCTTCCTCTAGAGCCTGTTTAGCGAGTGAGACTGTGACGGAGGCGCTTTTCGATCTTCTGGCTTGCGCGACGAGTTGCGCGCCTTTGACGAAATGGCTCTTCGCTTGGACGGCGCGTGGATTTGGGGGACGGTGGCGGAGCTTGGCATAGAGGCGCTGGGGAATGCCGTGCATCCAGAGGAAGGAGACGATGGCTATGGAGATGACGATGACTTGTAGCGCGATATCGCGAATCATTGCTTTTTTCTCATCGGGCTCCATTTTTGGATTCTCTTGTAGTCACGGATCTGCAGAGAAGTGGTGTATATAGATAGATTGATGGAAGAGAAGAGTACAAAAATTTGACAAGCTTTTCTGGTCTTCTTCAGTCAGAGACTCTATGCGTAGACCACAACGTAGCCGCCATGGTTCCTTTGACTATTCATCTACCTTCAATCCAGGTAAAGCAATTAATTCTCATTTTTTTATTGTTTTCAACTATACCCTCTACTATTTTCTAAATTAATCAAACTATAACTCAATAATGTTTTCCACTATTTTCTTAAACTAATCAAACTATAGCTCAATAATGTTTTCCACTATTTTCTAAATTAATCAAAACTATAACTCAATAATGTGTGTCACGCACTATGGTTTATGCTATTTATGACACACATTTTATACATCCTAAGATTTGGCTCTTCATCCTGAGCCTCTCTCACCGTGATAAAATATTTTTCTACATGTACAACCACCTTTTCCTTCCTATTCAAAATAAAAAGTATTTTATTAAAATAATTTAGTCTTATAACACATGAGATATGACAAAAAGAAGTTGAATTGTGTTTTAGAGGATATTTTAACAATAAAAAATAAATAAAAACAACAACAAAGGCCGTTATTTCTATATTAATTTATTTCAATGAATGAAACTACATACGGGCTTTCAGGTTTTTTTAAGACATAATTTACATAATCATTTATTATCACTCACGGCCTAATATTTTATTTTATTTTTTTACTTTTCTCTTTTGAAGATTTTTTCAAGCAAGATCATTTTCAAGTTTTTATACTCTTCCATATAGATAAAAGAAGACAGTACAGTAATGATAAGTATGAAAGATGAAGCTTTAACAGAACACTGAAAAGATAGTAAGATACTTTTTAACAAAACTTTATTACAAAATAAAAACTTTTAAACATTGTTATTATTGTATTTTCTCGTATATTGAGTTTTCGAAAAAGATAATTATTGCGTTGCATTGCAAGATATTTAGGGTATTGTTTAGAAGACATGATTAAATTTGTTATAAGGATAAACATTATTATATTAGTGTATTGAATATCGTTTAATGCATGAGATTACTCTAAATTTTTCTAACATTAATAAATAGCTCTTAATTCATCATTTTATTTTAACTTTTACAATCTATCTATTCTTTCATAAATTATGAAGAATGAAATATTAAATACTTTTTTCTTAGTCATATAATTAAAAAAAATTACATTTTTTATTCCAAAATAAACCATATGTATTATTTTTTGAACTTACACTATATATTATATGACTTTAGACTTTAAACAATACTTTATTTAAATTCTTAAAATGTAATTATTTGTATCTTTTGGTTAATTATACTAAATTTAGTCATTTCATCTAACATATCGTCCTTGACCTACTTATAATATTTTTGAATAAAACCTAAAAAAATCATCATTATGTCAACATGTTATTAAATTATATAGACTTATTTTATTTTAAACGAATATCACTATCACATGTCTTTTAAATAAATGACATTATATTTTTATAAATATTATTTTAAAATAAATCTTATAAAAAAACATTTTTATATTAAATCATTATTTTTTTATTGTTAAGACATTGAGCCCTGTCTAAACTAATATATTTTATGTTAGGACTCCCGTTATATTATATATATCAATTCATTCTAAGTAAGTCACTCTAGAGTTTTTTTATTAATAAGATGTAGTAAATGATAAAATTAACAGATGATAATAATTAAAGAGGAAAAGCTATAGTTAAACCTATAATCTATGCAGAACATATTGGATGCCCACTATTATCGTCCATAATTTATAATATTATTTTAGTAGCTACGTTATAAAATAATTTTACCGAGCTTACTTCCCAGTTTTTTTTTTGTATTAATTTTGTAAAGAAACAAAACGTTATCGTTTTCTAGATTAACACATGTAAAAAGCTAACATGAAAAGCAACTAAAGAAATACATTAAATAAAAGATTTGAAAAAATGTTATAGCATAAAAAGTAAGAATAAAAAGTTCTAATTCTAATTTTACTTTTTATGATGCAATAATTAGTTCAGCATTGAGGATTTACAATAAAATTAATGCCAGAAGAATTGGAGAGGGGAAGGCTTCCACACAAAAACTTAACAATATATTATTTTCTAAATAATGTAATCATTAGTTTTTCTTTTTCACTTAATAATTTTTTTTTATGCACATGTTAGAAGAATTTACAATCATCATGATTGAAATGAAATTTAGAAAAATACAAAATTTCAACTCTAGAAATACATTATATCAATTACTTAATCTATTTTTTTTAATTTAAAAACACATTTCAATTCAGTTGTGCAATTTACAAATATATCTTACATTTTATATAATTTAGATTATAACTATGAATTATATAATTCAAAAAACACATTCTGCTTCAGAATACTATTGCACAATTTCAGATATACTTAAAGAATCTAAATATATATATTTAAATCCCAAAAATATTTTAAAATGCGTTTTTTTTGTAAAAAATATGCTTTCAAATTGAACAATTGAGACTAAATTTCTAAATTATCCACTCTAATATTTCCAATTATAGAAACCATTTGAACTCTTCTGTAGAAAAGAAGTAGGGAAACACCGAAAGAAATTACAGGATTTATTTAACCATTGTTATGTCTCGCCCCATTTTGGTGAGACCACAGCTCAAGCAATAACTAATTTTTCCCACAATATTTTTTTAGATAGAAGGCAAATTTTGATAAAATATTACGACAAAAAATTAGATTTGTTAACTAACGCTTCCATATAAAGGGCAAGAAGTTTCAGGCGCAAGAAATTCCAATTACGCGCTGCATATATCTATGTATCTCCCATCTTTATCAGATCTGCTGGAGATTTTATCAGCTTTTTTAGTGATTCAACTATGCTACCAAAAGATGGCCGCTCACCAGGGTCACTGCCAAGTAAATAAAGCAAGCATCAGAAGTAGAAATAAATGTTTAGGAACCTAATTAACAATGCAAAGATAACAGGTGAATTATGCAGATTCTTCTAAAAGGGGATCTTTAGTCTCCCTTTGAGAGCTGAAGTGAGAAATGCTTAAATGTCCTTAAGGAAGTCTCATCTAGTTGATTTCATATCATATCTCGACTAGAGATAAATTAATTTTATATTATATAAGTGGGTGAAAGATATTACTAAAAAAATCATTTCTATGAGAAAGTCGTTTAATTTTATATCCAAACTTGGTTATCTAAATTTAAATTGAAATTAAAATCTGTTTCATGAAATAATAGCCACTTATTCAAAGTAATGGAAAATTTCAAATGAATCGGACTATAGTGTCTTGGTCAAGTTAAGATTGTTATTACTTGGATCAGTGTTCATAGAGAACCCAAAAGTAAATGCTTGCATTATTCTAATAGGATTGGATCGAGTGACACCATTATCTTCATAATTTACAAACAATGGCATGGCTAAGACTTACTCGGCCCAACAAGATTCCATGAGGGAGGCCAATGCTGGGGAGATGTTTGGAGGGATAGCAAGCCTCCTATTCTGGAAAGCAACAGCTCCAACCACCTGAGAGTTCACACGGTGATGATCATTTTACAATCTATTAGTAAAATTAGGAGATTTCATTAAGCACTTGTTTGAAATATGCAAGCTCGCATGTATACCTTTACATCATATGTCCGTTTTAAATTAACAATTTCTTGCAAATGGTCCCAACTACTGTATAAATAAACACATTAAGTAAAAGAAATTGGTTTCTAACATTTACAATTTAGAGCATATGCATTCATTGTGTTTACCTGGGCAGGGCTAAGTCCACTCCATGGCTGTTTCAAGGTCACAAGTTCCCACAGGATAACTCCAAAACTGTATACGTCAGATTTCTCATTGGAAGGTTCTCCACGAAGAAATTCTGGAGCCATCCACTCAGGCTAAAAATAAAATTAAAAGTTACACACTTATTGAGTTCGAGTATTGCGAAGTAAAGTTTCAACCTGTGAAATATTAGAGAAATGACGAAAAACCTAGTATACAGACAAGAATGCAAGTCTGTTGTTCACTTGCACACCTCCCACCCGAATGAACCAACAAAAAAAAATTTGACACTCATAAAACCAATATCTGATAACCAATCATCTATCCGAACATGATTATATCATTGGTTCAGGTAGTAGGTACCAAGTTATTAGAAGTGGCAGTGAATTAACATGCATTCACAGGTAGCTACAACATTTCAAGTTTAGAACTCTTAATTTTGAACTCGAAAGTGCTACTCCAGAAGATGAGGAAAGAAGTGGACTTTTACTCATAAGATAATTGGAAGTTATAACAAGAAATTGATATGATTAAGTTTGCAGAATGAGAAACACGAGGATGAATCTTAACTGTTCCAGCAACTGATTTGGACGGTATGAAAGTGTTTGCCTTAAATCTGGACAATCCAAAATCACAAACCTGAGCATAAAAAAATTCATCAACTCGCATAAAGAGGTTAAAATGTGATAATAAACTGTTAAATCAGTAGCATTCTACCTTCACAGTCCAATTTTTATCCACTAACAAGTTTGGGGATTTGAGATCCCAGTGCACAATTGGAGGTTTCAGACAGTGGAGATAATTGATTCCTTTAGCCTGCAATCAAACAAATGATATGTTATATACAAGATAAATAATATAGTGTATAACAATAATAATATCTGGTACAAACCACATCCAATGCCATCCGCAGTCTCTTCCTCTTGTCCAGAATTTCACCAGATGCTGGTCTGTGTATCAGGCGGTATAAACTACCCCTGTAACAAAAAATGTATAGAAACAGTAAGCCAATGAATTCTTTATGCAAGAATGTGAAATCTTATCGTCAAGGATATAAGAAGTTAGTTTTTCTTACCTAGGCAAATACTCTGTCACTATTGATAGATGGGGGCGTTTTGTAACAGATCCCATGAAGAGCACCACATTCGGATGGCGAACCCGTTTCATTATTGCAACCTAAAGCGATGTCATAACCACTTCAATATAACTATCTTCTCTGCTTTACCACATTAATAGAAGAGGGTTTCATAGACCAAGTTCTACATCTTATTGTGCACAACTAGTGTTGCTTAAAAATACTAGTTTTAAGCATGTCAGTGCTACACATAGTTCACTATTTTGCCCTACAAACCATGCCAACTTGAATAATTAGAGTTTATGACATGCAAAAGTATTATACAAGTTGGAGAATTGTTGTGTCTGTAAATACCAGGGGATGATTTTCACAAATTCAGATTCTGATAGACTGAAGCGAGGTCTGTACATTTGAACTTAAAAACGGAATACAAGTGGCCAGCGAGCGAGCACCCAATTGAAATGAAATGCTGACATGTGTGGACGAGTAGAATACGTGTATATTTAGTTGTGCAAGAAGCATACATCTCGTATGCATAACAAAGGCAGGGCCTTTAGAAATGTGAATAATTTCCACCCATCATGATGGGAAAAAAACTAGGAACAAGCATTCAAATACCGAAACTGGAAAAAAAAAAAAAAAAAAATAGACACAAAATATAGTACTTTTAGGAAAGAGAGTTTTTTCTGATCTAGAATAGGACAAGTACATAAGGATAAGCCAAAAGAATGTTATCTTGATGAGCATAATTGATTATCAGCTAATACGTATGCCTTGCCTTAAAAGTACCATATTTATAATATTTAGATGACATAATAAAAATCACAAGCAATGCAAAAATAGAGGCCTAATACATTGGTCTCATGAATACATACCTCTCTCAGGAACTCCTTCAACTGATCATCATGGAAATCCTGAACTGTTAAAACCTTGACTGCAACATCCTGCAATTTATAAAATAACAAAATAATCTCCAAAACCTAATTATATATATTCACAGAGCCAACAAAGGACGAATCAATGCTTAAATACAATGTAATGTAATCGCTTCATTTTGGTGGACAAGTGTCCTTCCTTCAATTGAAATCACACAAACAAAGAGTAAATTGTATGAAGTAATTGGAAAACTACTTTTGTAAACTAAAATGGGAATGTCCTAGATAAATTCAACATGCTGAAAAAAGTGCATATTAACACGTACCGATCCATGCCATTCAGCACGGTACACTGTCCCGAATGAACCTGCAGAGGAAAAAAGGCAGCTGCATTTAGAGTCACCTAATGAGGAAACAGTCCAAATACTAAAGTTATGTGGATTTTATATGAACAGGGGAGGCAGAAAAAGTACCAGCACCAACACGCTCTTTAATTCGTAAATCCTCCCATGATATCTCAAGCCAGTCCATTGCAAGTGATGGCTCAAGATTCACATATCTTGGAATATTCCCAGCAGGTAAACAACCCTTGTTTTCACTTCTATTGTCTACCTGTTTCAGTTCTGACTGGCTGGATGAACCAAGTATAGATCGCTTGAAACTACTTTTCACCGCAGAACTTCCATTTACAATGATCTCATTGTTGGAAATTTCTTGTAATTGTACTACATCTTCCCTAAGGCTTGGATATTCATTTAGTGTTGCCTCGATGTCTGGATGGAGAATTTTAGAATCATCTTCATGGATGGTAGGCAAAACCGAACTAATAACTGAGCATTCCTCGTCATTCCCATCTAATCCAAAAGGAATTAGAGATGGTTCTGTAACTTCACAGATCTGATCAACTGAACTATAAATGGAGCTTCTCAGCAAATCAGTTTCTTTAGCTTGTTGATCATTATTTCCGCAGCCTGCAGTCCCGATCATTAAATAGTATGGCTAAGACCAACTTCAAATTAGATTACTAGAAATCCTCTCAACTCGTTATAAAAATTACCATTAGTAAAACTACAAACTTGATTTAATGGTCTGAATAGCTCGAGGCAATATAATCACTTACGAGGTTGTGTTACTCCAACAATTAATTCATATATTTACAGAAAGTATACTAATTTGTACAAAAAGAAAAAGTGTGGAAATAATGAGACCATCATGCAAACGAGTTTAAATAACATGCATCTTGAGGCTCCAAGTATTATATACTGATGGCTACACTAATTCTTCCTTGATGTTAAATACTAAAAGGAATTTGAAGATCAACTTTCCAAATAGGTAAAACCAAAATACCTGAATACGGAAGATTTTCAGGATTAACAGGTCTGTCATTGGAACCTACGGATTCAGAACTTGCCATGTCATCCATATAAGGTGATTGTGATTCTTTTAAGTGACAAATTTGAAACGGGGAAGGCATTGAAGAAACATATGCTCCATTTATTGAGGAATCTGGTCCATGGACATTTCCTGGTTCCCCAACTAGGTCAACCACATATTCCCTGTCAAATGAGAAATATCATGATACCTATGAGAGTAGGAAGTAATGTCATATGCCTCTGATAAACAAACGTGTCTACAAGAAGTTACCAGTTCTATGTCAAAGTTCTGATAGGCAAGCAAAAAATAACAACAAAAGATTGAGGTTAAAAAGAAAAATGATTAAAACTACTGATGGAATCAACACAATTGTATTTATGACTGACAGAATTTCACGTTGTCATTACTATCACCACATAAAAGACAGAAAAAATGAGCACCAAAGTCGAGTGTTGTACTAACCTTGAGAGCTGTTTGTCATCTTTAATTTTGACTAGGCAAGAGGATCTATGATCTGCAACACAATACTTGCAACCACGAGCTATACGACAGGGCAAACCTATGTAATCTGCCAATCTCTGCATTCAAAATCCAATTAACTGTGAATAACTAATTTGTATGTGAAGAATCATTACGTCCAACTGAGTCCAAAACAATCCCAGGCAACACTAATGCACCCTCTTCACGCATCCAAAATGCTCAACAATATTCTTACTCAACTGAAATATTTTTCAGTCATACCCTACAAAACTAAATGCAGGAAAACGTTAAATTTTCACCTTAAAAAGTATTGCCCGATGCCTACAAAGCCCAGTAGACAGGCTGCCAATGGGAAGCACAACACACTTGTGCAAAGTCCTCAACTTCTTACTAACCAACTTCCAGCGCTTGTGAAGATTGCCTTGCTCCACCGGGAACATACCCCTTCAAACATTCAAACATAACCTTAATTAAAAAGGAAAAAAAAAAAAAACGTCACACTCCCTCGAGAAGAGATACGCTGCATCTGATTCTTACCCCATATAAATAGCTACCAGTTTCCCTAGCTGCTCCACTAGCACCAAGGTGTTCTCAGAAGCACAATACAACTCTTGCGCCTTATCTTGAAGCAGCTTCAACCGAGAGTCCTCGCGTCTATCAACAAGCACCACCTCCATACAAGTTTCGCTGGGCTCAACCGCTTTTAGCGCCATCAAAGTAGGAATCCTTCTACCTTCCTCCACATCATTACACATCACCCAAAGATATGGATTCATCCCCAGTATGTTATAAAACCCGTCAGATATCTTGTCCGTGTAAGATAAACATCCACTCACCTGAATCATAATAGAAATTAGACTTTATATTTGAATATAATAAAAAAAAAAAAAACTTGAATCCAGTTTCTTAATGCCTTTAAAAGTTGACTCCGATTAAAATAGAGTTTTACTTCAGTAATTTACGTAATTTTTTTTCGAAGTGTAAATATGGTTCGCGAGATAAACCTCTAATTTGAATAAGAAAATACTAAAAAAGAACATAAGAAGCTTCATATAATTTTTATCCAATGATGTTCTGTTTAGTCTTAACAATGAAGTGAGTTTTGTACCCATAGGCGGTAAGAAACGGATTCAGCATCCCAGGTTTCGGTTCCTGGAGTGAGAAAAGGTTCAGTGACGAGGCTAGCCAAAAAGTTGAGCCTCTTCGCTAACGTGAGTTGCAAGATATAGCTCTCTTTCGACTTCTTCGCCAACTTCTCCGTGCTCTCTTCCTCGACCTCCTTATCCTTGTGCCTCGGCGCAGCAATAGTAGTGAGAGTGCGAGATGACGACGTTTCCTCCTTAATATCGCTGGAAAAATTGCAATCAAACGTCGTCCCCGAAAACAAGCTTCCAGCATAGCTGCTCCCGCTCGATAGCCTCGGCAGCGAAACCTGCCGGTCAAAGCTCTGGTCAATGGAAGCGTCCTTGATGGTAGTTTCCCGCGGCAGAAGTAGGTCGCCTTCACAATGGTGGTCTTGGTGGTGGCCGGAGTGGCTGACTTTCTTGTCGATCAGCCAATCGCAGAACGCGGCGATTTGCTTTTGTTTAGTCCGGAACTTCTCGCCGGCGGCGAACAGGTCGGAGACTGCGGAGTGCTTAGCGGAGGAGAGAACGACGTCGTTTTCTTTAGTCGGAAGCGGTTTGTTCGGAGTGCCGCTTTCGACGCTAAACGTGTCATGTTTGATTGAGTTGACGATTTTCTTTTTCTCGTGATCTAACAGCTGTTTGGAAGATTCATCCAACCCTCGCTCCGGAAATTGACGCGGGAAAATGTATGTGGTTCTGTGAGGCATTTTCGCTCTCCACTTGTTCTCTCAGTCACGAAACTCTCGCACCTCACAGACACAGATATTGCACGCACTCACGTGCGAGCCAACGGAAACACAAACTACTTTTACTTTCCGTCTTCGCCGTTTCGATCCTCTCTTTCTCCTCCTCCTTCAACAACCTCAACCTAAATTGTTCAACCGATTCCACTGCTAACCATGGATAACAATACAGTGTTATGCACAGATAAATTGCATTCAACTCTTTTCGAATCTTAACGAAACCGCGATATCGAGAAACTGAAAGTTGCGGATTAAATGCGCGATCGATTTCGCCAGTTTCTGAATATAACTATGAATTCTTACGAGTGAAACAAGAAGACGGTGATTTAAGAGTGGGAGATTGAATATGAAAAACACGAATCGAGAATGTGAACTATGGCTTGTGACTTTTGACGTTAGTTGTGGTTTTAGCTGCAAGAAACTGTGAAGTTTTGTAATATGGAGTTGGAATGGCAGAGGGAAAAGGAAATAATATAAAATCAGTACACTAACCAGCGCTGGGGTATGGGTGCGCACCATAGTTACAAAGGTGACACGTAAAACTTGTGACCAATTGTAGCAAGACACGTAAGGGTAACGGTGGCATGTAACTTAGTAGCCTCTTCTGCCGCGGGTTTCTGTGTAGTATACTAGCAGGTCTAAAATTGGGAGACATGCATTTTCTTGTTCATTAATATTTTTTTATTTATTTATGAGACGATATTGTTATATTATGCATGAAAATATAACTGTGATTAAAAGACAAAAGAATGTGGGATGAAACTCTAAACAGTAATAAAAATATATTTTTAGTTTTTTTTAATTATTTCTTACCCGTTTAAATGAGTAGAGGATTTTCTTTATTTTATTTTTCTTTCATTTTCAATAATCTAATTAGTAAATCTTCTAAAGAAAGTGCCAATAAAAGTGACTCACAGAAGTGACCAAGAGCAAGGAACCTAGACAGCTCATCTTTCTTCTGGCGTAATGTTTTGTTTTTAAAATAGTGACAAATTTTTATGCTAAACAAATTGGTACAAGAGTCTAGATCTCTTACTTTTGTTTACTGTTCTTTTAAATAACAGCATGTGATGACTGTTGGAAGTTTCGACTGTGATACACTGATATTGAAGTCGTGAACGTGCTGTAAAGGTCATTTGCTTGGTATTTTTAGTGTAAAGTGTTGAATACTTTCCTCTTTGGTCCAGTGTCACTTGGTATGCGTGAACCTATCCAACTATTTATTTAACCAAACATTTCCTTTTTCTTTTTTTTTTCTTCCTCCCCTGTCATGAGCTCTTTCATAAATAGAATTAATTTGCTTGCCATTTGTATAGTATATATACATATTATCCCAATATTAGACTAAGATAGAAAAAACTTATCCAAATAGACTAGTTTATTAAAGAATTAAACATATTTTTAGTTTTTAAAGTTTGAAATAAAATTAAAAATTGTTTTACCAAATTTTATAAATAAATAGATATAATAATTTTAACTTAACAATTATTGACTTTTTTTTAAGTTTAAAAACTAATTATAATAAAGTTTAATACATTAATAAATTTTAATTTTGGATAAAGTTTAAATATTACAAAAATATTTAACCATTTATTAAATATCAATGTGCCCTGTTGCATAATATATGTCTAATTAATAATAAGTTATATTCAATGACAACAAGTGAAAATAATTAGGTAAATGTGCTTAGTAGAACAACAGTAAAATAAACTTCCTTTGGTCACAACCTTTTGATCACAAGAACTACATAATCTGGAGTTGTGTGTCGTACATGTTTCTCTCTACGTGTAAAATAAACAATTATTTTGTTTTAACTCTTGCACAATGCCAACAATTGATAAATTTTAATATGCTATCTTTACAAACTTGGATAAAACATAATAGTTTTCGTTTCATTATGGAATCTAATTATTTTGTTTTGTTAGACCTCCATACACAGAAGAAGATTGATGCTGTTAAAAACATACACGGTCTGCTAATTCTTGAATTTACCCCTTCCCAATCTTTTTCTATTTCCATTCATTATTGTAATAGTAACACATATGCTACTTGACATCGTTGTTTAGGCCATGTTTATGTTTATGTTTACAAAATTATTGCTGAAAAGTTTCTTTTAAGTTATGTTGACTCCTCTCATCATTATAGCATATGCTATTTGACTAAACAAATTAGACTTCCTTTTAATAATCAAGATAACTTTAATGATGAATGTTTTTATCTTGTACATGTTGATGTTTGGGTCCCCTTTAAGGATCTCACTCATGATGATTGTTGTTATTTTCTCACTATAATTGGTGATAAAAGTCGTTTGATTAAGAACAAATTTGATTACATACACCTTATTCCGAAAATATTTTCATATGTTGAAACTTAATAAGTAAAACTCAACTTGATTACACACAAGAGTGATGGTTGAAAAAATAATATACTTATGTTCAAGTATGTGTCTAAAGAAGACCTTCATTTGGTGGATAAGTAGGGACAATAGTATATAGAAGACGTTCATTTCGTAAATATGATCTGGATTCATTTTTATTTTGACAGGAAATCACCATATTGATTATGTATAAGTATGGGGAATCTCCAACTTTTTCAACTGAATATAGGATAAGTATGGAGATATACATATCCGTCTCGTCCCCGTACCCGCTAAAATATTTGTCCTTGTCATATATCTATCCCAATTTAAACTATGAAAATATTCATAGTCAATATATATATATATATATATATATATATATATATATATATATATTAGCGTAAACACAGGCGCCATCGTGCCTGTGTGTATGCATTTTTTAAATATGCGTGATATTATATTAGTAGGTGATAATATTGTAATGTTATTAACTTAATATATAAACTAAAATTATATTTATTAAAAATAAAGTGAAATATATCATAACAGATGAAAGAATAACCATTAATAAATAAGGAATAAAAGATTTTATAAAAGAACGTGTAAAAGTAACGGTCAATTTTTAAAAATTTAATAAATTATTATATTTAAAGGGTAAAATTGGTATTTTAAAATGTGAACACAAAAAGGGGAATTCCCTCTATATATTGTTATAGATTATTAATACATACTTTATATTTTTTATTTCTTTTAATTATTTGGTTTGTCATAAAATTCATTCGCATCTCCAATATATTTTTTATCTTATCATATAACATTTATGCAATTATGTTCAAATTATGTATCTCACTTAAATATTTTTTATGTCTCACATTTAAATATTTCTATTTTTTTCATATTTTTATTTATTGTATATTTTCCTTTCACATGATAACGTTTAACCCTATCCGTTTAAGTGTTCAATACCATAAATCTTTAATTTACTATGTAATATAAAAATTTATCTTCTTTACTCTATTATTATTAATTTTTGTTTTATTTGAAAAATTATTTTGTTTTGCTAATACAATTTTTGTTATTTCTTAACCATTGACTATTTGAAAAGTTTTATAAGATTTATATCGTATTTTTCATTTTATCATACCCTTAATTATATATTTATTTTTCTTGTGCAATTTCATTCAATGGTTTCTCAAATTGTTTCTAAGACACACTTTTGATAATTTTTTAGTATTTTTATTTGTTTTTTTTATAATGTAAAATACTATTTTTATATATTTTATATAATTATTTTTTATCTTTTAATTCATTATCATACTTTATTTTTGTCACTATATTTGTATAAATAAATTTTATTTAATAATAAGTTATATTCAATGACAAGTGAAAATAATTAGATAAATGTGCTTAGTAAAACAACAGTAAAATAAACTTCATTTGGTCACAACCTTTTGATCACAAAAACTACATAATTTGGAGTTGTGCCGTGCATGTTTCTCTCTGCATGTAAAATAAACTCCTTTGGTCGATGGAAGTCTCCTGCAACCTCCTCTGACTGATCCTATGTTTGCTAATTGGACTTGTGCGAACAACATTGTCATATATAGGTTATATAACTACGTTTATTGCAACTATACAACTATGTTTATTCCGAAAATATTTTCATATGTTGAAAGTTAATTTAACACTCATCTCAAAACCTTTAGGTTTGACCATACAAAGGAATTATTTTTCAGATTTTTTTTTTAATAAAGGTGTTTTGCATCAATAATCTTATTTTATATGTTCAAAGACCTCAACAAAACAGTAATCTTAAAAGGAAACATTTACATATTATAAATATTGTTATATCCTTAAGGTTTTAATTTAATATTCCTGTTCAATCTTCGGATGATTACATTAACATTGTTGTTTTTCTAATGAAAACTCTTGGTCCTAATTTAGGAAACAAATCCCTTATGAAATATTATTAAACAAAAATTATTGATTATTCTACTTATGAAGGAAAGAGATTGGAATTTTATGTTACGCATGAACTATTTTTTTCTTATAGACATCAATTTAGTCTTAGGACTCAGTTGCGTTTTTTTCCTATACTCCCATTTTTGTTGTTGATTCCTTGTTTATGGTTTAGTCCAATTCAATTTACTTCGACCAAATTTCTTCATTTTTTTGTACTTTTTCCGCTTTCTTTGTGCAATGGTTAAATTGTTGTGATTTTGACTATTTGTTATTTTGGTTTTATTTTTAAAATGTATCAAGATTTAATTAATTTATTTTAACATTTTTATGAACTTAACTTAGTTGCAGCACACCTAAATATATATAAAGAACATTTACGTAACTATTTTTTTTTCTTAGTCTATTATTTAATAAACTTAATTATAACAAATCTTAATTTATTTAATCTTTTAAACACAAAAAAAAATCAAGAACTGAGATTAGAAAAAGTTAAATGATAGTATAAATATGCATTCAGAGTCTTTATGCACCAGTGGCCAGTGCACCTCCATCTTCTGTGTCTATTTGCACCTCTTTCGATTTTGATTCTTGTTACACCTACTTTGAAGATGGTGATGAATGACAAGGCTTGAGGAAGAATCAGAAGGCACAAATAAGGGTCTATGCAATCCTTGAGTGAGGATGACATTCTGGATCAAAAGTTCCAAAAAAAATTTATAAATTTGAAATATCTTTCAAAATACTAAATAAATAAATATATATATATATATATATATATATATATATTCTAAATTAGATATTCTGAAAGATATTTTTAAATTTAAAAGTATATTCTAAAACACTTAATTAAAAATATATAAAAGAAAAATCCCCAAATTTAATGTCACGAAAAGTATCTCCAGACCCATAAATATATTTCGAAACACCCATCAAAACATTAAATAGTTAATTCAATTGAAAATATTATAGTTTAATTAAATAATTAATTTAATTTCCCGGTGTCATAGAACTTTGTAATTTAGTTTGATTCAACTTTTCTCGTCCACATGAAGTTATCAGCTATTGACTAGAGCACAGTTTAAGGATTAAGGATGTAAGTACACATTCTTTATTCAGGTTTTAGACCGTCAAAAAATAAATGTCAATACTTTTTTTTCTTTCTTTAATTTAAGAATATGGAAAAAATTGACTTTTTTATCAATTTATATCACTTTTAAATTTTTTTATCTAAGTAGACTATTAGAATTTTTTTAAAATTATACATTTTTACTCTTTAAATACAATTTCATTTTGCAAATATCGAAATTATCATTATTATTTGTCTAATTTTGTAAATTATTTGTTGCTGAAATCTTATTTTTTAATGAATGAATTCTTACAAATATTTTTCTCTAATTTTATAGATTTTTATATTTCTTTATAATTAAATACTTTATTAAAAATTTATATTTTTATAAACTCGTGTGAATATAAATTTAAAAAAAATTAATTTAATATGTATAAATTAAAATAAAGATTTTGAAAAACGATTATAATAAATAAGATAATTTAAATATATTGTAATTATGATAATAAAAAATTATCATAAATTTTTTTTGTAAAATTAATTTTGATAAATCTATATTTATTAGGTTAAAATAATATATGTAATTTATTTTGTATCTAATAAGTTAGAAAAATTAAATTAAATAGTAATAAGATTTTAGGTGAAATTTTTCGAAAAGAAGTTTAATATAAAATTAAAAAATAGTAATATAAATGTAAATCATTTGGATTAGTTTTTAAAATATTATTTAAAAAAAAAACACAGAACTTTTTAAAAGGGATAATAATACTTTAATCCACTTTTTTGGCAAACTTTTAACATCCTTAGATCATCTATTTTGATTTTTGTAGTGATGTGATTGATGATCTAAGGGTGGTTGAAGTGGTGGATCAAAAATGTATAAAAAAAATGCGCTAAAATATCATTATCCTTTTAAAAAGCTATTTTAATTAGAAAAAAATATACAAATTTAAAATATAGCAAAATATATAATTTCGGAATACAATTTTATAAAAAAATTAAATATTAAAGGTATAACAATCAAAAATTTAAATTTAAATTCAGATTCAAATTATATAATTTTTGTTAATGGTATTAATTATTTAAATTATATTTAATGATCACAGAAAATAAATTACTTAGTATTAAAATTTTTAGTTTTGAAAAAAATATAATGATAAATGTCTAGTAAACAAAGAATGAAGAATAAGATGAATTAAGGAACTCATTTGAATTAGAAAAATTATATTTATATAACCAAATTTTATTTTATTTTTCTAACTTATTAAAAAAATTATCATATAAATGATTTTAACTGAATAAATATAAATTCGTGAAAATTAATTTTACAAAAAACAACCATGTATATAAAAAAACGGTGTATCTCGAAGGTCGAGGCAAATCGGTCATGATGAATCACAAGTCAAGCCTATCATGACCGAAGGTTAAGATAAGTCAATTTGCTTGAAGGTTGAGACAGATTGATACAGGTCGAAGATCAAGACAGGTCATCGCAAACTGAAGGTCAAGACGAGTCAGTCGTGTCAAATGTTAAAACGAGTCATTATGATAGTAGGGTCAAGACGAGTTTGCTCAAACTAAAGATCAAGTCGAGTCGATCTAGGACGAATGTCAAGTGTAGTCAACACAGGCCGAAGGTCAAGTCCAATTCAAATCGAGGATCAAGTCCATGTAGCTTGGGTCAAAAGTCAAAGCGAGTCAGCATAAGATAAGATGAATGTCAGGTCTCGACTAAAGATCAATACAGGTTGACTCGAACCAAATGTCAAGATGAGTCGATCAAAACTAAAGGTTGAGATGAATCAGTTTAATCGAAAGTTTGAACAAGACAACTCAAACCAAATATCAAGCTATGTTATGTTAACCCAAACTAAAATATAAAAGAGAGTTATTGAAATATTTTTTAAACAAAATTTTGCTAATAAAATAAAATGTAAAATATTTGAATTACTTTATTTAAATAAAATATTTAAAAAGATAAAAATAATTTAATTTTAAACAATTCAGTTTAGAATTATTGAAATCTACTCTTTTCATTGTTTTTGCATGATTCTTTTATTTTCATTCTGTTTCGTCTTTCAATATCTTGCGGTTAAATATCATCGTCGTCTCACCATCTGATGGTAACGTATTTTAAAGTGATAAATTAATTATTCATGTGTTGTCATATCTGTGAAATTTATTGTCCGAATCATGTATATATAAAAAAAAAGTAACAAGGTAGAGATAATGATTAAAATGGTCTAAAATGGTCAATAATTATTTTCTAATTGTTATTAGTACCTTCTAATTTTGTTTTTCATCAAGTTAATAGTATTTTTATTCTCTTATAGGCATTTTTTAATTTGTTTATTATTTTAAATATTTTTAATTTGATATTAATTTTCAAAACTAAGTAAATGTACGGTTTTGATATTAAATTGACACTTGACACATTATTTTATTCGAAAGAAAATACTTAAATAATTAACTCTATTAATTAATTATATAATAAATTCATATAACACATATTAAATAGATAAAAATAATTTTTGAAATTTTTAACTGATATATCTCTTATATAAAATAAATATTTTAAACTTTTAAAATATTCATTAAAAAGAAAAAAGAAAATATTTATTTGACAATTAAAAGATAAGTTTTTTGTTGAAAATTTGAAATATGAAAATTTGAAACGTTTATAATCTTTAATTTCTGCAAAAAAATAAATCTTTTTAAAATTTTTAATAATATCAAAATATAGTTATTTGTTATTTAATTTATATTTTAATTGTTTAAATTCTTTACATTTAAATATAAATTGTTACAAATATTACAATAATTAAAAAATAGTGATATAAAATTAAAAAAAATTATAATAATTAGAAAACTATTATAATATTTTTTTTAAAATGTAATTGTATGATGAAATAGAAAAAGAAACGTGGATTTTTTTTAATATTAATATTTTTATGTTATGAATTTTTAATAGATGTATACGGCTTAAAGTTTGTTTTTCTTCAAATTTTACATGTTTTAAACCATTTCTTCCTGAAATGGATGGATTTTTCGAGTAAATTAATTTTATATTTAATTATCTTTTATTTTTCAACTTATTACTTTTTTACGTACAATTTAATAATATGTCTTAATTATCTTTTACCTATTTCTCTCATACTAAATAATTAAACATTACAATGATAGAAAATGACACCAAAATTAAACAATTGGGGTTTGCTTTTTAGTGCTTTTCGCTTCCTCATGCATTTCTCATATCATATTCTTCTTAGAACGATGACAATTTTGTTACGGACACTATTAAAATAACTCCGACCAAAATTTTAGAAGAGAGAAAAGGAGATTATATTGAAACTTCCACCATAACTCTGTCTCGATTATTGATTGTCTAATGTTTAATAAGATATTTTTTATGGGTAGTGGTGGTCTATTTAAAGATATTTTATTAAGGTTTGAAAGTACAATTGGGTTAGGTGACAATAAGGTGGTTAAGAGCTACAAGATTTTAAAGCAAAGAAAAACAAACCAAGACAACAAAGGAACTAAGAATGATGTTGCCCAACCCCTTTTCATGTCACCAGCATTGGCTTGTCCAGAAAACATTTTCAGAACAATAGAGAAGCAAAACTACAAGCCTTTCCAGAGCAAAGATTTTGGAAAAAATGGCACTCTTAAATATGCAAACATTTGGACCAAATAATTGCAAATTAAAAGTGGGTTGGGGTGGTTTACAAATCAACAAGACAGAGGAAGAGGGAATCATTTGTGTTAACAGTGTTTCAATCCATTTTTCTTTTCCTTGAGTTTGTTTAATTTTTAACATTTTTCCGTGCTTGAGGCAATTGTAAATACACTAGGGGAGCGATATGAGAAAGCTGATGATAAGGTATGGTTGGAGTTATACTTATTAAATACTTAATTTTCTGAAACTTGATCAACTTCATATTAACTATTCCTTAAAAAATTCATATATGCATTTAAGTCAGGTAGATAGGTTTTCTGTAGGTGTTGGTTACCAACCTATTATTAAAAATAAATTAACACGCATTCTTTGTGTTTTTGCATTGATAAAAATAATGCTAAATGCATTGATCAGGAAATATTTTATTAATTACAATCATACAAATTACGTTCTCAAGTCCTCTATTTGTAACAATCACATTATCTTCAAAAAGGAAATAAAATCTGCTGAAATGAATGTGTTAATTCTAGGGATATTTTTCCTAATTACTATGGAGATATTAGGATATTTTTATCCTAATAATCCCCTATTTACAATAATGATGTTTTAATTAGTATACTATTATGAAAAGCATCCATGTGTCATTCCACATGTAGTTTGTGCTCACTGCTTTTTTCCCATTTATCAACACATGCTCCTTCTCTCTCCCCTCGTGTGCAAAGCATGGATCTGTTTCTAGTTTGTTTTTATTTATGAACACGATATGACATCAATCCTGAATTTTTATAGGATTTAATTTCCAAATATTATTTCTCCCTGTTCATAAGTCTATGTTTTGAAGATTCTATCATTAATTGCCTTTTTTTATTCTCTAATATCTGCGTTCTCGTGGAAAAGTAATGGAAGTTCCTTTTTTGTGTTCAATTTTTTAACATATGTTGTGTCAATAATTTATATTTTCATCGATTTAGGTTCAAATATAGACAAAAGGTTGTCGGGCCAACCCTGTCCATCTGGGTTATTGGACCAGTTTGACACATCTTGGTTGTCGGGTTTGCTCGGGCGGTGTGGGTTTTTGGGTTTGACCAACCTGTTTGAGTTGTCAAGTTCGCTCGACCGATATGTATCATCAGGTCACCCCAGTCTGTCTGGGTCATCGGGTCTGCCCGATCCGTTTTTATCGTCGGACCTGCTCGACCCGTTTGTATCGTCAGGTCGGTCTGATATATCTGGATCATTTGGCCAACCTAGTCGGTCATGGTTGTAGGGTTTGCCGGGTCCGTTTGAGGTTGAGTGAGAAAATTTTCAAATTCTACCTTTTTTTAGGGTATTTGAATTTCTTCTAATTTAGCTAATTAAAATACTTCAAAAAAATGCATTTTATTTTAAATGCTTTATAATTTCTCTATCTAAACAAAATATTTCACTACAAAGAATTTCAAATTCTCCAAATAAATAAATTATCCTCTTCAATTGCCTCATCCAAACACACTATTACGTTTGACCATACAAAGAAATTATTTTTCAGATTTTTTTTTTCTAATAAAGATGTTTTGCATCAATTATCTTATTTTATGTTGAAAGACCTCAACAAAACAGTAATGCTAAAAGGAAACATTTACATATTATAAATATTGTTATATCCTTAAGGTTTTAATTTAATATTGCATTAACATTGTTGTTTTTATAATGAAAACTCTTGTTCCTAATTTAGGAAACAAATCCTTATGGAATATTATTAAAAAAAAATTATTGATTAGTCTACTTATAAAGAAAAGAGATTGGAATTTTATGTTACGCATCAACTATTTTTTTGTTATAGACATAAATTTGACTACTGTTTTTTTTTTTGTTATCCTTTATGTAAAGGCTATAAGATATTTATTATCAAAATTAACACGATTTTCATATTTAGAGATGTAAAATTATATGAAAAAAATTCCCTTTTTCAAAGTCTTAATTTGCATTCAAATAGGTGTTATTCAAATTGTTGTTCCAACTTTCAATCACATTAAAATTGATTATGATGACTTACATAATCATATTTGTCTTAATAATGATATTTTGCGTTCTTCTTTCTTTTTTTTTTCTTCTCTCTCACTCACAAACACATATTCTTATTAATAATCAATATCTTTTAATAATTAATTATTTTTTAGTTATCACTTTTTTTTTTTTATC
>Ga0214543_1000124_pt1 | contig 103951 bp, 56 predicted proteins | sample CNSS2metaG_FD_160094 | JGI IMG/M metagenome (GOLD analysis project Ga0214543, IMG submission 160094) | Root nodule microbial communities from cowpea collected in UCLA plant growth center, Los Angeles, California, USA - CNSS2 | ecosystem: Host-associated > Plants > Roots > Nodule | place: USA...
CGTCATTTATAATAATATTACTATTTGACATAATATGGTTGATAGTTTTTTTTAGTTATTAGTATTTTATTAATAAAAAAAAGTTTAATCCACAATTTCTCCCATATTCACTGTAAACTCACCGAATCAACTTTGCAATTCTTAAGTCTATGTAGAGAAGTTGAACTCAACTTCTGATATTCTCCCACACCAAACCAATCTTATAAATTATAAGTGTTAGTGGAGAGAGTTACACTAAACTCTTTTTGTATGACACTTAATCTTTTCTTTTTGTTTACCCTTTCAAACATTCCTTTTGAATACCAAAAAGTCTATTTTGAATAGCAACTTTGTTAGTTTATATTCATAATTATATATAAAAATGATATATCCGATGTCTTTTTTATTTTTGCTAATTTTACTATTTTAATTATTACTTTTTAAATTTAAATAAGGGTTAAATATAGTTTTTATCTCTTAATTTTTTGTAAAAATTAGAATTAATTCTTCCTTAAAATTTTAAAATAAATATAAAAGAAAATGATTTAAAAAAACTAAATTCAGGTACCTTTATTTCAAAAACATATTTAACTTTTCAACTTATTATTGATAATAAAAAATTATTTTTTCAATTTTATTATTCTTAGTTACTTTCTTGAAATTCAAATAATTACGGTAAAAAAATCATTTATACTTTCATTATTTTAGTAATTACTATTTTAAATTTAAATAATTATTCTTAATATTATTTACATAATATTAGTTCTAATATTTTTTATTTCAATATGTAAAATTTATTTTATATATATCTATAAATATATATCTATAATTTTATATATATATATATATATATATATATATATATATTATTTTTTCAATTTTAATTTTTTAATTATTATTTTAAAATTTAAATAATGTATAAACATTTAAAAAATACGTATACACACAGATATTTTGTACTAATTGTCTTTTGATATTTTTGCGGTGAACTTTACTTGCCCAAAAAGAAGTTTATACGTGGTTGTATATGTATATGTATATGTTATATACATCTTCTATACTAATTATTTTATTACTTATTATATGCAGTCATAAATTCCTATTTGTTTATGACATGTTGTCATTAATTGCCTTCTAAAGGTTTTGCTCACAAATTCTTTAAATAGATAGTCTTCTATCTTAATAAAAAAAACTCACAAATTTGGATTTTTTTTATCACCCTTATGGCAGAGGTTACATGGATTATAGCTTTTCATGCTTACAGTGATTTGAATCTCTACCTGCCCCTAACAGAACAAAGAAAACAAATGAAGATGACGTAAAAGAAAGGCATAATTTTTAGACGAAAAAAAAACGAAAAAATAGAGAAAACACATAATTCAGGATAGAAGAGATGTATTCTATATATGATGAAATTCTAGAAGACGAACTTGAGGGAACAGTAATAACAAAGATACCAGTTTAGTTTCTTTGTATTCATCGATAATTTATAACTATCCGAACATTTCGTAACCATTTTATTTTTATCAGTATAAACTATTTTATTAATTGTTTATCTTTAAATTTTATAATTATTTTTTGAAGAATATATTTTTATAAATTTAACATAGGGTTTCATAACAGAAAGAAACACTTGGTTACACAGTGTGGTACCAAAAACACAGATAGAAAGAAAGAAGAAAGGTTGGTAGCGAAAGGCATAGTGATAGTGATGGAAGGAGGAGGAGTGCGAAAGAGGAGTTGTTGCAGCATTCAGAAAAATGACTTCCTGCCGGAGGAGTCTTTCAAGAGCTGGGGGAACTACACGACGGCGCTGCGGGAGACGCCGGCGAGGCTGAAGGACCGATTCCTCACGCGATCCAGCGAGCAAGTGGAGATCAGCGAGATGACGGCGCGTAGCAGCCACCAGATGAAGAAGACGCTCAACTGGTGGGACCTCATCTGGCTCGGCGTCGGCTCCGTCGTCGGCGCCGGAATATTCGTCCTCACCGGATTGGAGGCTAGGAACGTCGCTGGTCCCGCCGTCATCTTGTCCTACGTCGTCTCCGGTTTTTCCGCCATGCTGTCCGTCTTCTGTTACACCGAGTTTGCCGTCGAAATCCCTGTTGCCGGTGCGTGACTCATTCCTTCACTGCTCACTGTTCACTGTTTTTTAGTTTTCATTAACAAACTCTGCTTCATCTTTTATTACGGTTATAATTGGTTTTGTCTTATTCTTCATTAGGGTAAAAAGAATAAGTTTTTGGGCAATTTTGCTGAATATTCAAATTGATACCTCCACGTATACATATTATATGACTTTGTCCGTTTATGCATTATTGATTTGAAACTTTTTCATATTTATATTAGATGAGTATAAAAAATTAAAGGAGTCTATTAATAATACGTATTAAATGCATTGATTAGATGTATTAAATGCATTGATCAGATGAATTTAATCATATATATTATTAGACAAAATTATTAATACATATATATCATGGATGTGTCCATTTATTACTTATTAGACAGTCTAAACATATATAATAACTAAAAAATATATTAGTCATATCTAATTATACATATAGACTAGTCATATCATATACTCATGATATGAGTATAAAAATACACATAAAAAAGGAGTTAGTTCATACACTACTTAAAAAGTCTTGTTACACACATTATACAAAGTTACATTATTCTTCAAAATCTAATTATAATCTTAAAAATATTTATCGTGTCTTTCTTTAATCTTTTTATTAACATAAACAAATATTGCTTAAGCAAGAATTTAAAACTAGATTGTTATGGGGAAATTTGTTCAGCCGTCTATTTTATAGAAAAAGGTATAAATAAACTAATAATTGATGAAAACCTAAAACTGAGTAAATAATTTTTCTCGTTATATTTAAAAATAACTTTAGATTAATATATATATGCAAAGGTTTCATTTTGTAGTAGAAAAAAAAAATCATAAACTAAGAAAAAGAAAAAAGAATACAGCCAAAGAAGAACTTGCTTTCTTTTAAGAGGAGCATTTGTAATACCGTAATACATCATGAATCAATAACGTTGTTGAATCTGTCATCAACTTCTTGTTTTGTTTCTCATTTTTTCCTTAGGTGGTTCATTTGCCTACTTAAAAGTGGAGCTAGGAGACTTTGTGGCCTTCATAGCCGCAGGAAACATTCTTCTGGAGTACGTAATAAGTTGTGCCGCAGTAGCAAGGTCATGGACCTCTTACTTCGCCACCCTCTGCAACAAAAACCCCGATGATTTTCGCATAGTTGTGCATAACATGAACCCCGATTATGGCCACCTTGACCCTATAGCTGTTGCCATCCTTGCACTCGTATGCGTCATGGCGGTTTGCAGCACCAAAGCCTCTTCAGTATTCAACTACGTTGCCTCAGTCATACACGTAGTCATCATCGTCTTCATAGTCATAACAGGTCTCATCCACGCCAAGCCTCAAAACTACGTACCCTTTGCACCCTTCGGTGTTAGGGGCGTGTTCCAAGCTTCAGCTGTGCTCTACTTTGCCTATGTGGGGTTCGATGCTGTTGCAACCATGGCCGAAGAGACCAAGAACCCTTCAAGGGACATTCCAATTGGGCTTGTAGGCTCAATGCTGATAGCCACATTGGCATATTGCTTGCTTGCAGCCACACTGTGCCTCATGCAACCGTATACCAATATCGACGTGAATGCACCCTTTTCGGTTGCGTTCAGTGCCATTGGGTGGGATTGGGCGAAGTACATTGTTTCATTGGGGGCATTGAAGGGAATGACCACGGTGTTGTTGGTGACTTCTGTGGGTCAAGCTCGATATCTGACTCACATTTCACGTACACACATGATGCCTCCTTGGTTTGCTTTTGTGGATGAGCGCACCGGAACACCCGTGAATGCCACAATTTCGCTGGTTCTTATCTCAGCTGTGATTGGTTTCTTCACTGAACTGGAGGTTCTCTCTAACCTCTTGTCAATTTCCACTCTCTTCGTCTTCACGTTGGTGGCAGTTGCTCTCCTTGTGCGTAGGTACTACTCCAGTGGAGTCACAACGAAGGGGAACCAGATCAAGCTCATTGTGTTCATTGTGATCATCGTTGGTTCTTCATGTGGGATTTCATCTTATTGGGCACTGAGTGATGGTTGGATTGGTTATGCTGTTCTTTGTCCAATTTGGGTTTTGGGTACAGGAGGGCTTTGGCTGGTTGTTCCACAGGCAAAGGAGCCAAAACTTTGGGGGGTGCCTCTGGTTCCATGGCTACCTTCCATATCTATCTTTGTTAACATATTCCTCCTTGGATCTATTGATAAGGATTCGTTTGTTAGGTTTGGTGTTTGGACTCTGCTTCTCTTGGTTTACTATATCCTCTTCGGGTTGCATGCTTCTTATGACACAGCTAAGGAGTTTGAGGCACAGCGTTGTGTCCAAAGGGAGTTGAACAGCTTGGAAGATGGGGCGGTGTCTTCTACTACGTAGTCTCTGCTTGTTTTTCTTTTCCAATCTTTGTTTTTGCACTTAGTTTTATATTAATGCAGAATGATAGTTGTACATAAAAAGTTAAGGATTTTTCGCTTTATTTCTTTATTAAATAAAGTAGATTTAATTAAATTTTAATGTCATAAATTTTCATATGTGTAATTAATTCAATATTTATTTTTTAAATTTCGTAATTTTATAATCATAAAATTATATATTTTATATATGAAAATTGTGAAGGGATTGGTCGATAAAATTATGAAATAATATATTATAACGATTAAGTATGGTGACATATAAGATAAGAGCATTTCTTCTGCGTCTTGTGTCCTTTAAAAAGAAGGGTTTCAGGTGTAGTTTGACATGGATACACGTGTTATTATTTCGATAATAATATTTTGAGTATTAAACTTTTTTTATAATCTTAAATGGTTATCTATTTTTTAATTTTTTTATTCATAATATTTTAAAACTATTTAAAAGATATCACATCACATATAAAAATATAGTTAAAATTTAATAGTAAAAAATCATTTTACTTATTATTTTTGTTGATATTCAACATGCCCTTAGTTGTCATAGGAGATGAAGGGACTAAGTGTCATCACCCACTCTACAACTGCATTATACACCCGTCATTCAACGTCGATTACAATTCATTACCTTGTTCAACAACAGAGATGATCGAAGGCCACTACTACAAAAATAGCTTTTTAAATATGTAAACTTAAATCTGTTTACACATCAGCCATACAATTTTACATTAACATCATTTTTTTAATTTTTTTAATTAAATCAAATTCATATATTTAAAAAAAATAACAAACCACTATATTAATATTTATATATATTATATTACGTTTCATAGATTAAATGAATCAACGATCAAAGTCAAAATAATTATATATAAAAATTAAAAACAAAATAATATATTAATTATATATGAAAATTAAAAACAAAATAATATATATATATATATATATATATATATTTTGCGAATGTCGACATCAATAATATAATTTTACATTAATATCATTTTTAAATTTTTTTAATTAAATCACATTCATATAATTCAAAAAAAATTAATTAACCACTATATATATTAATGTTTATATATATATATATATTATAGTATGGTTATTGGATTAAATGGATCAATAATCAAACCCAACAAAATTATTTATGAAATTTTAAAATATATATAACAATATATAAAGAGAATTGCCGTCCACTTTTTTTAATTCTTATTTTATCCTTTTTAATATAATAAGTTATTTATAATTTTTAAAATAATTTAACATGTAACCATTATTTTACCGTTGATGTTATTTATCTTCATTGGACAAAACAAAAAGGGTATTTTTCATTGTTCCTTTTCATTTATGATTATCTGTATTGAATGTCCAATTTATGATTACTCGCTTTTCATGTTTTTTTATTGTTTCTGATGTTTCAAATTTTTTTTTCCTATCCTTTTTAAATTTATTATGATAGACAAGTAATCACAGTGGGAACGATGAGAAATGAAATTTAAATTTTTTTAACACAAATACTTATAATGTCACCATTATTTTTTTTGGGCATCTTCATGGTTGTTTTATGATAGATTCCGTTAAGGAGGCAAAGACCTGTGCGACGGTGAGGGATACTTTTTATTGTTAGGGTTTGTTTTTTTTTTATGAATTTAATAAGTTTTATAGGAAACCATGAGCGACAGAAGAAAGTGTAAGGCTAGATTGATATGCAATCTGCATACTGTTCGCACAGTGTTTGTTTAATGGCTTCAAGCCTTTCCACCGGTTCAAGCGTTTAATCTGGAAGAGAAATCCAGCAGGTGCACCAAATCTCATTATAAATTTATTTTTATTTTAAATTATTTTATAACTTTACAACAGAAATACCTTTCCTTAGCAGTATTTCTAACTATTTTGCATATAATAACTGTTTTTAACTTTTTATTATTTAATAACTTTACGACCAGCATATCTTTATATACGTAGTTATAATATCGTTACGAGATATTGTTATTATTATTATTATTATTATTATATTATTATTATTATTATTATTATTATTATTATTATAATAGTTAGACAAAGATCATATTTCAATTACTTCTCATTTTTATTTGTTTTGTTGTTAATGTATATCCTTATGTATAACTATAAATTATTATAATTGACAATAGCCTTTGTGTTAGCATTAATATTAATATTTATAACATAATATATAAATATTATTATTATTATTATTGCTATCATTATTACTTTTATTATTATTATTATTATTATTATTATTACTATTATAAGTGTATTTTTTTTTAATTATAGAAAATATTGTTATACTAAATATTTTTACAAAATAGAGTTTTAATCTCTTAAATTTTTATAATTTATAATTTATATTAATATTATTATTATTATTAGTATTTTTAATGGTTAAATAAATATAATAATAATTATATTATTATTCTAAAAAAATTTAAAATAAAAAACAAAAAACAAAAAAAATGTTCGCACGAATCATAGACTATTATAATCATTTCGTAAATTCAATTAAATGTACTATATTGTGATATCAATTCTATTTATTATATTAAAAACTAAAATTATTATTGCATCACTTAGATTTACTATTTCATTATTTTAATAACAACATTTACAACAATATAACTTAATTTTTATAATATTTCATTACATAATACTTTCACTATTTTATTATTTTAAGGGTTAAATATGTTTTTGGTCCCTTAAGTTTCAGTAAAATTTGGAATTAGTCCCTCTTCAAAATTTTTGACCAATTTAGTCATTAATCTTTAAAAATGCGTGAATTTAGTCCTTTTAATCAAATTTTATTAAGTTTATCTGACGTTTCAAGTGCATTTCATGATAATATTTGAATTGTTTACACTGTTTGACACATTTTCGCTTCAATGTTAAGTTAAATATTATCATAAAATGCGTTTAAAATGTCAAATAAACTTAACAAAATTTGGTAAGAAGGACTAAATTCACACATTTCTAAAGATGAATGACTAAATTGGTATAAAGTTTTGAAGAAGGACTAATTTCAAAATGGAAAATGATTGTTTAACAAAGTGAATGTTACAAACTTTTTGACAAAGTGACGTGGCATGTATTAAAAGATTTTTTTTAGTTAAAAAATGGAAACCGCACGTGAGAGAGAGAAAATGAAGAATAGGGATGTGGGTTCAAAAAAAGGATTGTATTTCACAGAGCTGCTCCCGCGCGCTGGAGTTCATTTTTGGACTCTCTTAAAGCTCTTCTTCCCCAGTGATACACAACCATTCTCCTCCAAATTTCCATCGCTCAAAATTTTCGTTGTATTTACCGAAACCCATTACCGTTGCACATCGAATCCCACCTACACGAAACTAGTTCGTCCCGACAGTGGTATTAGTTGGAAGCTTTATATTATTTGCATACTAAAGATTGCAATGCATTTGCCACATAAACAGTTACAGTTTGGTGTTTAATACTTTAGTCCATGTTTACGTGATGTATTATCCATTTGTCATACTCTTCATCTTTTGATTTTGATTTGGTTACAGTTCTTATTATATCTTTACATTGTGACGTTGTTTCTTTTTATTCTCAACTCATGTTAATTTGTATGTTAGTAATTGATTTCATACTATTTTGTTGAATGAACCTATGAATCAAACTTTTAGCCGAATCATATATGCTACATATGTTTTATGACAAAAAATGAGATTAAACTCTGTAGTTATGATTCTGTAAGAATATTGGATCTTTTGAAAACTCCCCTTGGAGATTTTGTATCACTTTGCTACTAGTGTGGTGAATAACATGATCCTAGTTAACACCATTTAAGAATTTAGATTGGAACTCTATTTCGAAGCACATTCTATTGTGCTAATAATTTGGTTAAAATTTTTCGTATTTTTTATATTATTTGAATTCTAAAAGTTGCAATGTGTTTGTCACATAAACAGTTATAGTTTGTTGTTTAATACTTTGTTCCTTGTTTTATTAGTTTGATTACTTTATTTGATCATGTGGTGTTGTGTGTTTTATCCGTTTTGGTGATGTGTTTTATTGGTTTTTATGATTGGTTTTCTGTGTGGTCATTTTTAGGTTTTAGGGCGTTAGTGAGTGTTTGTTGATAACTCTACTAAGTATGGATATGCAACAAGGTAATGACTCCATTGAGAATAAGGTATGAATAGCGTTACCATACATTTGATTTGTATTTGACATTTTAATAAGTCCCATTAGTGTAGCTGTTTAATTTTCTTTGCAGATACATTTGAGGCATTCTTGTGGAACAAAATATCTTGCATGTATTAACAACCAGTTAACAGCAGAGCAAAAATTATTTATTGAAGGGACATGTTTCGGATGGTTAACAATGTTGAAGGAGCCTACGAAATTGTCTAGAAACCTTCTTAGTAAATTATGTTCTAGATGGGATGAAAAGAGTGGATGTTTTCAAATTAGATCCCAATCAGTTCGATTTTCTTTATTGGATGTTTGTGTAGGTCTTGGTCTTAGGGTGGTTGGTCCAAAATTCAATTTAAACGAAATCGAAGTGGAGAGTAATTGTAGGAAAATGTTTCAAAGTAAGAACGTCGACTTAAGCACGTTGTATGACTTCCTAATGCGAAATAGGAAAGAAATTTCTGTACTTGAGTTTTCTAGAGTTTATATATTGTTGGGCATTTGTGAATTTTTGTTGCCAAATCGTATTGGTAGGGTTTTCCCAATTCTGTTTAAGCTGGTAGATGATATTGAAGGTCTTGGAAATTTGAATTGGGGTGTTGTTGTGTATGAATACTTGGTTGGGAGCATATGTCGTGCTTCTTTCTTGTTTAAGAGTGGTGGAACTAAAAGACACTTCCATGTAGATGGATGTGTATATTTGCTACAGGTATGAATTTTTGATTTAGTGTTTACTTTACTTGAATGATGTTATAATATTGGTTGTTGATCGACAAATCTTCTTCATTCATATGTTTTGTAGTTATGGGCTTATGACCATCTGCTTATGTGGTCCCAAAAAGGTCGATGTTTGTCAACCAAATTCCTACATGTTTTGCATTGGATGAATGTGAAAGTGGGTGATTTTGTCATCAGTCGAAGTTTCAATAAGAATTTGGTAATTTTCAATTCAGTTATTTATGTTTTTGTAATTATTACATGGTTTATTTATTACATGCATTGATTTTTTGCTTGATTTTGGAATGGTATGCAGGTTGTTTTTGATGTAGTTGCCTCACCAGAAGAGTTTGGTTATCTAATTGTTAGAGAAGCTTTTGAAGCCTTTGGTCGTGGTTTTGCTAAGAAGGCAGACGTGACAAACAACGATGGGTTAGAACTTGCGGTAGATTAACAAGAACAGCTCATTGATGAACTAGAAGCTCAATTGAAGGAATTGAAAAGGCATATTGCTGATAGGACGGGTGAATTTAATGAGGGATCTGGAGGGCGTTCCAATCAAAGTCATGAGTATTTTGATGACATAAGTGGCGATGGTGTTGCGAATGTCAAAATCATTTTTTCCGTCAAAACACTTGTAAAACCTAAAACTATCTACTACCACACACACTTTTGACTAATATCAATTACATAACAAAGTTACTTTAAATTAATTTCTCAAATTGTAAACCATATGCATACTTAGTTCAAAAGTAATTCAAATTGAGTACAACAGAGGATGATGAAAGTATCTCAAGATTATTAATTATCTAACTTCACAAGTGAAAAGGGTGGTGTTATTTTGTTAGATACATAAAAATAATTTTCAATATTTATAGATTTTTATAAAAGAACACGACGACCCAGTACGTAATGAATAGAAAAGTTAGCCATCGAAAACTAACCTGCAAATAAGTGAGCCTCCTCGACCACTTCTGGGATGACACCGTCGCCGGCCCAATTTTCGTCTCACCACCGGCAATGGCACGAAGCTGTCACAGATATCACAAGGAGCACGTCAGTTTCGGATGAAAACCCTAAACCCCAAAAATACATTCCACTCCAAGAAGCCATGATTCCAATCAAAACCCTAGCCCCCAAATTGATTTATAATCGAAAATGCTAACCTGTAACTTCAATGCTCTCCGTCAACCACCGTCGGCAACGTTCTGCTGCGATTTCGTCTACCACCGTCGGGACGAATTGCTTTCGTGTAGGTGGGATTCGATGTGCAACGGTAATGGGTTTCGGTAAATACAACGAAAATTTTGAGCGATGGAAATTTGGAGGAGAATGGTTGTGTATCACTGGGGAAGAAGAGCTTTAAGAGAGTCCAAAAATGAACTCCAGCGCGCGGGAGCAGCTCTGTGAAATACAATCCTTTTTTTGAACCCACGTCCTTATTCTTCATTTTCTCTCTCTCACGTGCGGTTTCCATTTTTTAACTAAAAAAATCTTTTAATACATGCCACGTCACTTTGTCAAAAAGTTTGTAACATTCACTTTGTTAAACAATCATTTTCCTTTCAAAATTCACTGAAACTTGAGGGATCAAAAACATATTTAACCCTTATTTTAATTTACAAAATAAAACAAATACGTCCCGTGTGTACGCACGGATCAGTATACTAGAAAAAGGAAAAAATAAAATAATAATGAAAAAAATAAAAGGAAAATGAACATAAGCTCAAGAGTTTCACATCTATTGTAATACAAATTAAAATTAAACACATACTACAAATAGTGGTAGTAACCTTTTAAAATCAAAGGGAAACATTTTTATTTTATTTTCATTGGAGAACACACAGGCGCTGACACGTCTATATATCTGCATTTTTTAATTTTTATAAGATCAATAATATTTATTTTTAAAATATATATTTAATAAATTTTAAAATAATTGTTAAATAAAATAACTGTTAAAAAAGGTTTTTAGAATAACAGTCAAAATAAAAAAGATTTTAAAAAATTGGTTAAAAAAATAATTATAAAATAAATAATTTTTAAAACAATAATTAAGGGTAAAATTGGAAAATGAAAAGTGGACACAAAAAGAAGAATTCCCTTTATATATTGTTATAAAATAAATAAATTTTAAAATAATAATTAAGGGTAAAATTGGAAATGAAAGGTGGACACAAAAAGAAGAATCCCCTTTATATATTTTTATAATTAAGGGTAAAATTTCAAAAATTAACAATTTTATCATCATATATAAAGGCATCAAGTGTATCATATTATACAAACTTAGTGAAGATTAAAAATCAAATAACTTGTCATACATAAGTTTAAGAATTAAATTTCAAGTTCAAAACAAAAGTAAAGTTTAATGTTTTGTGTAGAATTTAAAGTTAATTTAAAATATTTATAGAAATATTTAATAAAAATGTTAATTTTAGTAAGAATATCACCATAAAATTTATAAAAAAATAAATTTAGTGTCAATTTAAGGAAGGACAATATTACTTCATTTTTACAAAAAATTGGACTAAATTGAAACTAAAAAAAATACAGGGACCAAATTGAGTCACTTTGACACGTGACACAACTATGAAGTGACACGTGTAAAAAAAAATTAAAAAATTCAAAAAATATTCAAAAAAATTCAAAAAAAAAAAACAGAAATTGACACGTGGCGTTGACTTTAACACCGTCTGGTCAAAGTTAACGGTGAGGACCAAATTGAATCATTTTTAAGAAAATGATTACCAAATTGAGACAACGAAAAACTTGAGAACCAAACTAAAATTTCATGACAAATAAAGGGACCAAAAGAGTAATTTAACCAAAAAATAACAAAATATTATATTTATTTTTATATATATATATATATATATATATATATATATTATAGTATGGTTACTATATTAAATGGATCAACAATCAAAGCCAAAAAAAGTTATATATAAAATTTTTTAAAAATATAACACTACTATTATCATTGTGCAACGTTAATTTAACATGTTATAAATTATTACTTAATTTTTGTAACTTTAAAAAAAAATTATATACTAACATGTGACACCTCTCAATATTGTTAGTATAATCTTAACAAAAATACTTTATTACATCAAAATTTTTAAAACAAAAATCAAATGAAGACATACGAAAAGAAATACACGAATTGAGATTTAAAAAGAAAAACAAAGATATAATTTAACTTAAAATATTAACTATTACAATCTATCTACTATAAAAGTACTTTGAGACTATGTGAAATTTCATTTTAGTATAAGTTCATCTTACTATGTCATTTTAAGATTCCCTTTCTCTAACTTTAAAACCTTATAAAACTCTCATGCATGTTTGTAATTTTTTACTTCCACTTTATTTTTTAACAACTTGAGAAAAACATAGCTTACTTATCCTCTTTTTTTTTTTTTCTATCATCTATCTATTTTATTTTGGGTTTGATCCTTTAGTTTCAATTAAGTCTCTCAATCAAATAAAAACCCACAAATTTGACATTTTCAATATTCAATCAATTTCTTAAATTTCTAAAATTGCAACAATGTGCTTTTTTCTTCTATTGTTCAATTTGAGTCACTGGTTTCACAAATATTTACTATGTATGGGTTATAACATATTAGGTGTAAATTAAATCTTAAAGATCTATTTATTAACTATTGCACTGCTAATTGGATGGAAAACTGTGACTTTAGTGCACTTTTAAAATTTGACCGGATTTGATTCAACATTTTATTAATAATCAGGTCAAATTAAATTAAATAAATAAATAATGAGATTAAAAAGATAACTAAGTTAAAACTTAATTTAATTATTGAAATTAAATATTAAATTAATATTGTTATAACTATATAACAAATTATATCATAGTATTTTTAACAAAGAAATGTTTATAAATTTTATTATAATGTAAATCCCATTTAGTTGCTTCAAATTATAAAGAACAAATTCTCATTAATTGTAGGCTGATATTCAGATTAGTAATTAAGTTAAATATATTTTTATTTATAATTATTAAATTAGTTATTATAATTATATAATACAAAATATAATTTTCTCGTGGAAACGAGTCTTTATTATTCTTGTGATACTTAGACAATTATTTTTTCTCTAAAATTGATGGTTGAACACTTTATATTAAAATTATTATTCTTAAGACTAACATCTCATATAAGAATCACGTTTTAATCATATCGCATGTTCCAATAAAATTTTATTTTAAGACCTAAGGCTTAAATTGCAAATCCTCCCTAACACCTTAAATTACAAATATTGTTAAAGATGAAATGAGATAAAAGAATATTCCAAAAATTAAGTGAAGAAAATATAAAAAACAATAAATAATATTAAAAAGAAAATAAAAACAGGAAAATTAATTTACTTCTGCGTTTATAATTTTTTTTTATCTGGTTGAAGAAAAAGGACTACTGTCATTTATTTTTAATTTAAATTAACAACATGCGAAAAACAAGCTATTTAATTATAGACCAGTCTTTTAACAAAACGCTACCGTATGGTGTTGGACTTCAACACGGATTACCCCTAAAACCCTAAACTCATAAACCTCCATTCCCGCCACACACCACCGTGAACTCTCGCAGTTCATGCAAGTAACGCACCTGTTCTACTCTACCACCACCACCACCGAAACAAAGCAATGAACTTTAGGTTTCAGAATCTATTGGGAGCCCCCTACAGAGGGGGCAACGCGGTAATTTCCAACAACACCCTGCTGCTCTCACCCGTCGGTAACCGCGTCGCCGTCACCGACCTCCTCAAGTCCGAAACCACCACCCTCCCCATCCAGTCCTCCTCCAATGTTGCCCGCATCGCCGTCTCCCCTGACTCCACCTTCCTCCTCGCCGTCGACGACCGCAACCGCTGCCTCTTCATTAACCTCCGCCGCCGCGTCCTCCTCCACCGAATATCCTTCAAGGACCGCGTCGGCGCCGTCGAATTCAGCCCTGACGGGTCTCTCATCGCCGTCGCCACCGGCAAGCTTGTCCAGATCTGGCGCTCTCCGGCCTTCCGCCGCGAGTACTTCCCCTTCGAGCTCGTACGCACCTTCGCCGAGTTCGACGCGAAAGTAACCACCCTCGATTGGAGCCCCGACTCCAAGTACCTCATCGTCGGGTCCAAGGATTTAACCGCGAGAATCTTGTGCTTGAAGAAATTGAATAGCGGTGGTAAGAAAAAGCCTTTTTTGCTCCTGGGGCACAGGGATTCGGTTGTAGGTTCGTTCTTCGGTGTCAATTCGAAAACTGGTAGAGTTTGTAAGGCTTATACGATTACTAGGGATTGTTATTTGTTTAGTTGGGGTTTTACTTCTGATGATGGTGGTGAGGCTGAGGGTTCGGAGCCGCCCTCGCCAGGGACGCCGGAGAGGGACGTGGAACGGAATTTGGAGGTTATTGAGAAGGATGGTGTGAAGAAGAGGAAGAAAATTGATGTTGAGGATGGTGATGAGGGTTACCTGAGTAAGGGAAAGTGGGAGTTATTGAGGAAGGATGGGTTTATGCAGGGATGGGCAAAGGTGACGGCATGTGATTATCATAGGGGGCTAGATATGGTGGTTGTTGGATTTTCTAATGGTGTGTTTGGGTTGTATCAGATGCCAGATTTTGTGTGCATTCATTTGTTGTCTATTTCGAGGGAGAAGATTACCACTGCTGTGTTTAATGAGCTTGGGAACTGGTTGACATTTGGCTGTGCCAAATTGGGGCAGCTGCTGGTGTGGGAGTGGCGGTCTGAGAGCTACATTTTGAAGCAGCAGGGTCATTACTTTGATGTGAACTGCGTTGCGTATTCGGCAGACTCGCAGCTCCTTGCCACTGGAGCAGATGATAATAAAGTGAAGGTGATTGAATTTCACTTGTGGTTGGGGTGTTGAAATTGGATCCAGCTTTAACTGATTACTTTGTGTTGTGCCTTTTGTAATGTGTGTTGCGCTGGTTTTAAATTGAATGTTTGAATTGAACTGAAGTGAAAGCCCTGTTGTTGTTTTTACAGGTGTGGACTCTTTCGTCAGGATTTTGCTTTGTTACATTTTCGGAGCACACTAATTCTGTTACGGCTTTACATTTTATGGCAAGTAACAATTGCCTTCTTAGTGCATCTCTTGACGGGACTATTCGTGCATGGGATTTATTACGCTACCGGAATTTTAGGACATTTACAACCCCTTCTTCTAGACAGTTTGTTTCTTTGACAGCTGATCAAAGTGGTGAAGTGATATGTGCAGGCACTTCAGATTCCTTTGAGGTATAGTTTTGCACAAAAGAGGTTGATTCTAACTATTTCATTATTATTTTACCATTCACCCTTTTTTCTCAATCATATGTGTAACAGATTTTTGTTTGGTCAATGAGAACGGGACGCTTGTTGGATGTTCTTAGTGGTCATGAAGCTCCTGTTTATGGGCTGGTCTTTTCTCCTACAAATGTTAGTTACATTTTCTTCTGCTGATATTTGCTTGCATAAGTTAATTTCTTAACTTGCGTAGTATTTTTAACTGGTTCCAAGTTTCCTCTTTGGTAGAAATTTATGTGAACCCATGTTTCATGTTCTCAGTTTATAAAATAATATTATCTTCTAAGCATGTAGCACATCAACAAATATCAATCATTTTATTGTTTCTTGAGATATATGACGAAAGGAAGTACTAAAGTTGGTATTTTGCTTTTTGTTTTACATCTATAACGACAAAAAACATTAGCATCATCTCTTTTGGCTTTGTCCAGGCTGTCTTGGCTTCATCATCACATGATAAATCTGTTCGGCTGTGGGATGTCTTTGATGGAAAAGGAGCAGTTGAAACATTTCCTCACACACATGATGTTCTTACAGTAGTTTATCGTCCAGATGGAAGGCAGTTAGCTTGCAGCACATTAGATGGGCAAATTCATTTTTGGGACCCAATAGATGGTTTGTTGATGTACACCATAGAAGGTTCTAGAGATATTGCTGGTGGGCGTCGTATGACTGACCGTAGGTCTGCGGCTAACTCAACTTCAGGGAAGTTCTTTACAACCTTGTGTTATTCAGCTGATGGAAGCTACATATTAGCTGGGGGAAGTAGCAGATACATCTGCATGTATGATGTTGCAGATCAGGTTGGTCTACATACACACTTTGGTTGATTTTTCATATATGTAATAGTCACATGTTAATGTCATGCATACTCTCGATGTGTTTCACTCTTCAGTTTTGTCCAACTCATTAAGGGTTAAACTGGTATGTTTTGGATGTGGGGCAATTAGATCATTTATAAACTACAAAAAACATGAAATATTTTACTAACTTTTGTATTATAATGATACAAACCTACTCAGTAATATCGTTATGTTAAAGCCCCCTTCTATATCATAAATTTTTGTCTAAATATCAAAGCTTAAATACTGTCTGGGGTCCATGTGTACAGTTGCCTTTTAGTAAATATGGATAGGTTGAGAATTGAAGAGGCGTATCATTTTATACTCTCCTTATTGAGATGCTTCTGAATGAAGATTTTTGAGTCTCGTCGTACCTAAGTTAAATGATACAGAAGTGAAAGGCTGATGAGCTCAATAATTTCTTGTAGAGAAAGGCTGTCTAGTTCACAAGTTGGATCCATTCTTGTGATATTTAGTAAAACAAATCCTTGTGATACCTCTGTCCCTCCTCTTAGAGTTGTAACCAGGCATTTCCATTACAATTTGATTTGTTTGAAGGTTTATTTTCCCTAGTAACCAAGTTTTCGTAGGGGTTTTTTATTATTGAATCAATTCAGTTTCACTAGGTGTCAATCCTATGGTTACTTCTTTCCAGGATACAGTCATCAATATAATCTACAAGTGCCAGTATAATTGGAAAGGTGCTTATTCCATGGATCAATCTTGTCCACTACTCTCTCCGTTTTTTCATTTTTTTTCATATCCTGAATGGTGAGGAACTTCATCTGGTCACTAGGATAGTTGAAAAAAAGATTATCTTGATGGTTGAGAGATTTTACCTGAAGGGCGTATATCTAGTTGTAAAGTGTCTCTTTCTTGGGTACCTTAGCTCATAATAATCTTTTACTGAGCTCCCCCATTTTAATTTGTTTTATACCTAGGTTTCTCAATAGGAAAGTCAGCTTCTCTTGAAGAGGCTGAAACCATCTATCTTAAGGAAAGGTTGATGAAAGTTTTTTGTTTGTATTCTCTGAAATCTATTTTTGCTTAGAAGGTATGTTGAATGTCAATGCATCTGATGGTTAAAATATGTTATTCTTGAAGTCTTCTCTTATCTGTGCCTGATTGGTCTTATTGTTTGCATCCCTTGCCTGCGTGTGTATTGTAATATAAATTACGGGGTGTTTAAAGTGGATGCATATTTAAAATGGACTATTCTATCTACTTCTGTACATATTTTAGTACAGTTCTGTTTATTAATTGAAATCTCTTTGTTCAGGTTTTACTTCGACGTTTCCAGATAACTCACAATCTCTCATTAGATGGAGTGCTTGACATTTTAAACTCAAAAAATATGACAGATGCCGGCCCTCTGGATTTGATTGATGATGACAACAGTGACATTGAAGAAGGCATTGAGAAACAAACTCGAGGGAAACTAGGATTTAACTTGCCAGGATCTATGCCTAACCGTGGAAGGCCTATTATTCAGACAAAGAGCCTGAGGATTGCACCTACAGGGCGTAGTTTTGTTGCAGCAACAACTGAGGGAGTTTTGGTTTATTCTGTTGATGAATCGTTCATATTTGATCCAACTGACCTTGACATAAATGTTACACCAGAGGTAATTTAACTTTTTGAAAGAACTACCACTGTTTAGTCCAAAGAATATAAGAATATTCCAGAATTATTTTCTGTAGTAAGAAATGAGTTAGAAAACACCTACTCTGGTAACTTCTTGTCATTCAATAATTTGTGTTTTGAGTCGTTATGATGGTAATTGACATATGCTTGCAAGAAGAGGATGCAATTTTCTTCTTGAAAGTGCGGAGTTTTTCACATCCTTGTTTTTTATTCATGACAGTCAACATAAAACTCAAGAAAAGGATGATTTCATTTCTCAGCAATTTATTAAAAATGGTAAAATTTCTGCATGAGATATAAATGAAGATAACTAAGTCCTAGATCCGTCTTTCCATTTTAATCATGAAAAGGAGGAATCAAAATCAAAATTGTGCAGCTTGAAAATGCAGCATATATAAATTTCATAGCACTCCATCTAGCTGTATATAGTGTTCTTCCTTCACTGCATTGTTTCCAGTTTTTGATGTTAACTTGAGCTGGTATTTCTGAACAGGCTGTTGAAGAAGCTCTTCGTGAAAATCAACCAAGTAAAGCCTTGATCCTTAGCCTTCGCTTGAATGAGGATTCCTTCATTAAAAAATGTATATTTGCGGTTAGTCCAGTAGATATTCCAGCAGTTGCCACATCAATCCCTTACAAATATCTCCAACGATTAGTGGAGGCACTTGCAGATCTCTTAGAAAACTGCCCACATTTGGAATTTATACTTAGATGGTGTCAGGTATTCTTTACTTAGATAGATTTAGTCTTTTCATAAGTTTTCTGCTCAAGGTCATGGTTGTTCTATAAAATCATCTTATCTTTGTTATGATTTGACAGGAGCTGTGCAAAGCCCACGGAAATTCTATTCAGCAGAACTCTCGTAATCTGTTACCATCATTAAAATCTTTGCAGAAAGCAATCACTAAAATCCATCAGGATCTAGCAGATACATGTTCCTCCAACGAATATATGCTACGATATTTATGCTCATCTGGTGCCAAGAAATGAATGTTAAGAATTCACGAGTTGAATTTTTGCAGCTTTGATCAAGAATTACTGTCCAAACTGAGTATTATTATAACCTGGTATCTGATGAGCATCAAGTAGCAACTAGCAAGCAACCTCTGAAGAATCCAGCACAATTTTGATGTAATTTCGAATTGAATGAAGTTTCAATTTCTTGAAGGTGTGGCCTCCGTCAGGTGCAATTTAACCAGGACATCTCAGAGAGGCATTTCTTTGTAATGTGGTGGTTAACAAATTGCAGAGGTTGAGGTTCGTGCTTGATATACGCAGCAATGTGTTTGGAATCAACTATTTTAGAATTAATTAATAGAAAATATTAGAAATTTTTGGTCAGAAATTTTGCCCCAATGATAGCAACCACCTTGGGTGGTATCAAATGTGGAATTTTTTATCTGTGTCTTGTACCATTGTTATTGGTTGTTTATAAGTTAAATTAATTGTTGGCAACGTTTCAATTTCTACGTACCTTCGATTTTTTTGGTTCCAGGAATACTCTGATGACTGTTCAGTTTTAGAATTTAGTATTTAGTATTTAGTATTATAATTTTTCAAAATCAGACATTAGATTTTTATTGCCATGTGTCTGGAGTTATAGTTCTGCAAGTCTATGGGTTACACGTTAAGAAAATAAAGACTCAAAAGTCTTTTTGTATTGTTTATAGTTTATTTATTTTATTCTGAATCTGAATTATAATTTTGGCATCGAGATATTTAATTTTGGAATATATAATAAACAGGTTTCCAAAAGTTTAATTCCAGAATTAGTGTCAAGGATATGTTTCGAACAAAGTTCAATAAAAGTGCCCACTATAATTATTTAATGCATAATCTAATTTATAGGATTTTAATTTTGTATGTATTCATTTGTATAAAATTAGTTCAATATTTGGAAAATTCATTTTATTTTTAATTTATTTTTGAAAAAAAAATTACTTCAACATTTTTTAACTAGATAAACTTTCAAAAAGTTAATTACGTAATACACTTTAAAATGTTGAGGAAGGGGAGAATATGTAAAATGTACAAATTACGTTAATTAGGCTTTTTTAAATATATATATATATATATATATATATATATTAATTACGAGAACTTAACAAAATGAAAAATTAAGATAAAGGACAGAAACTAAAATTACATTATACCTTATAGTCTATACACTAAAAACCTAGCTACCCTTCATTTAAATTTCAATCATTGAAATCATGGAAGACTCAACTCTTTTTGAATTCACAGCACCGTAATTTTCAAGTATTTCCTAAACTAGTCTAAATTAAAACTAAACTTGCAAATTACTTTAAAAAATATGGATTGAGGTAAGAGTGATGGGACGCCAAAGTCAAAATCCAAAGAAATATTCCCTAAGATCTTCATAATGAATGTGGACAAATATTTAACTTAAGAAGTTGACACATTTGAACGTTTACAAATTAATGTTATATATATAATATATCTCAACACTAAAATTTGTTTGAATTTTTTTAAAGAAAAATATTTAATTAAAAAATTAAAAAATAAAAACATTTGAATTTTAAGAAAATAATATTCGATTTTTCTAATAAACTTTCTTCTCGCTGATTTCAATAAAACATTAGGAGAGTTTTTATTACAATTTGTCCTCATATATCCCTCGTAGATCCCACACCTTATGAACGTTTAAATGTAACACATGTCAGTGACATACCATGAATAATGTGAATTAAAACGCGTGATAAATGTTTATATATGCATATCTGGATTTTCGTTGTAATAAAGAATAATATCTACTATTAACCTATGTATTATGATGATAAATTACTTTATCGTTTTCTGATTTTAGTACCAAAACATATCTCACACTACTGTGTTCATGTATCTATAAATAACCATATTATTTACCTTGTATGCACGGTGCCTAAAATCTTATTAGTATTACATAAAAGTAAATTAGTAAACTTTTTTGTTAGTGAACAAAAAATTTAATATGTTAGTTACCTTTTCTAAAAAGAGATTAAAATGTGTTTTAAAGCATTTTAAAATATTTTCGCAAATATTGATGAATGTGAACAGAAAGAATATGTGTGACGGGTTCAACTATAACATAATCTATGCAAGTTGTGTCTAATAAGTGTAGAGAGTGTAGACCACATTTTCTCTTGCTGTATAGTAGTCCAAAAGGTGTGGAATCTGTGTGATAATTCGTTAGGGGTGAGTTCTATGCACCATTTTAAAGCTAGGGAGAATTTTAAACACTTTTCTATTATTAACCTTAATACTATGCAAAATTTTATATGGAGAGACATGTGGTTAGCAATAATGGAGGAAATATGAAAAACATAGGAATGAGGTAATCTTCAAACAAAGGAAAGTTGATCATAATGAAGTATTTAGTTTAGCACAAGTGACAGCTTGGATTTGGATGAAACACAAAATTCATTCAGTAAAGTTTTCATACAGTGATTGAGTTTTTTCACCTCTCTCATGCTTAAAATCCTTATGATTTGATAACTACCGTGTGTTCTTAGATTGACAAGTGAGAAAGATGCAGGACCTTTTTAACAGAGGGACATATATTGTTTAAGTGGAACCTGAACATACTTGGGATAAGTAAAACCTTGTCTTTCTCTCATGACTATGTTCCTAAACTTTTCTTCATTTAGGTGAGGACTTTGAGCTCTTCAGTTCGGTATGAAAATTTGTCCAGACTATGTTAATTATGTTTATTGCTTCATGTTATGTTTGGCTCCTCGTTGGGTTCCATGAGCCCTCCATAAATACTCTGTTTTAATTTAGTCATTCTTTGTTGAAGAAAAAAAAAAATAAAAGAAGTTCATATTTAGCATATATTAAGTGTTAATATATTGCATTTGATGATAAATTTCAGACTCAACTTCAAGTTTGATAAATAAGTTATTCGAAAACACTTTTCAAACTTGTTTTATTAAATATCTCACAGTAAAGTTACTTGTTTTATTAAATATCTCATAGTAAAGTTAGTTACAGTTAAACAACATGTAATTTAGTATTACATAAAAGTAAATTATATAAACATTAGTAAACTTTTTTTATTAATGAATAGATAATTTAATGTTAGTTAGCTTTTGTAAAAAGAGATTGAAATGTGTTTTAAAACGTTCCAAAAAAAATTTCGTAAGTATTGATGAATGTCTACAGAAAAAAATATTATATTTAGCATATTGTATGTAGATTGCGTTTAATGATAAAAATCTATGATTGTTTAAATAGAGATATGGTCATATTATTTCGTATCTAATTACAAATTTATATTGACTTGCTTTACCCCAACCATAACATTAATACACGACTATTGATAGAAATTATTTTGGTCATACATGTAAATGTTGATTACTTTTAAATAAATTATTGATGAAATTTCTTATTCAAAATTGTTTTAACTATACTTTTCTCTATTATTATTATTATGTACTTTACATTTTTATATTAATTAATAGGTGGTAAATATAAAATAGAAAAAATAGAAAAAATAGAAAAAATAACAAATTATATATATAATAATAAAACTAAAAAAATATTATAAACAATTTTGTACTACTTTTTTTATGTTAAACAATCATTTCATATAAATATGTGTATGATGGTACATATCACCTTATCTTATATTTAATGTGTAATTATATATAATTATTAATGAAAATGATTTATTTTATAACTTTTTTGTAATCACTGTTTTAGCACATAACTCTTACATACATTATTTTAATAATAGTGATAAAAATTAATCTTTGTTATGAGAAATAAAAAAGATAAACATAACGTGTCTATTCACTAATTTAAAATGATATCCATTTAACATTAACCGTCCCTGTAATCTTTGTACATTAGAATTTATTAAAAAATGCAATGTTACCAAAAGAATAAAGGTTTTAAAAAGTAAAAACTAAAGATAATTTAACACCCACACTTTTTTGTAAGAAAAAAAAAAAAAATTCTGCGATACTGACTTTATGTTGTAAATGGTAGTACACAAGAACAAATTCAAATAAATATTCCCATAATTTTTTTATTATATTATTTTAAGGGGTAACAAATAAACATTTTTCTTATTTCATGATAGTTTTTATCTATTTATTTCAGAAGATTTATGTTAATATGTTACAGTAATTTTAAAATACAATCTAAGTGTAAATGGAGGACAAACCATTTTCTTTTTTTTATTTTTTATAATCACATATAACAAAAATAAATGAAGTTTTGTAATTTCGAACTTTAATTAATACAGGGAAGAAAATTAATTAACTGATGAGGAAAAAAAACAACTTTTTTGTCCAGGAATGGTTCCTTCGTCTCACAACCCGCCCTTACTTTGGCGCGTGCTATAGACAAAATTTTTTGAAAATTTTTAGAGGACCCTACCCTACCCCACAAGGGTCCATTCCCACTTTTTGCTTCATTTCTATACTCTCGTTTATTGGTTCCAGCTCCTGTGTCCCTCTCACTCACTGCACCTTTGCTTTTTGGCTACCCTCTACCCACTTCCTCTTTTTTTTCCTCACCCTCTTCTTCAATCTCAACTCCTATGTTACTCTATCTTCATCTTCTAACCCACCTTCGCTTTTAGATCTCTACATTTGTAGGTACCTCGTGAAGGAACCGCTTTAATCACGCACATTCTGCTCACTCTTCACGTTATGTTTCTTTTCTTTACTCGCTCGCACTTAGATCCAAGCCATAGCTCTTGGCGTTTAGTTCCGAACGCTGCGTTTGATACTTAAGCTCTTTAACTTGTTCCTCACTTGCTATTTTTGTTTTTCTGTTCGTTCAGTTTCTGGAATCTTCGCGGTCCAATGGAGGTGTCGTCGGAGCCGTCTGGCGAAGATGTGGCGCCGGAAAAGCCTCTGAGTTCTCCGAAGAAGAACGTTCCTGAAGCTTCCAGGAGAGCTGTGAAAACTGCCGCAGACCCTGGCGGTGCGGCGAAAAGGAAAGTTGAACCGCGAACTGGTTCGAATGCCGGTGCCGGCACGGTTGCGGCGAGGAGATCGGGTTCAGTCGGTGGTTCCGCGAGTTCGGTTTCCGCGCCGAGACGGAACAGTACTGGAGGATTGTCTCAGAAGTCGTCGATCTCTGTTGCAGGGAGGAAAGCCGGTGCTGAGTCTGTTGGTGGCGGTAAGAGCAGCGTTTCGTCGGCGAGTGAACCTATCCGAAAGTCTCTGCCGGAGCTCCGGCGTAATTCTGTAACTTCTTCACGTTCGTCGAATCCGGTTGCGGCCTCGCCGGTTGGCTCGGCTTCTAGGACTTCTGGTGCGAGTAAGGCGGAGGTTGCGAGGAAGCCGGTGAGTAAGCTGGCATTGTCGGCTTTGGGTTCGGCTTCGTCTGTTTCGAGAAGGATAAGTTCTTCTTCGGTGGATAGCACTGCCAGCAGTGGAGGTTCTGCTCGAAGGACGGTTTCCAGGGTTTCTTCGCCGACGGTTTCCAGCGGGTTGAAGGCGGGCTCTCTGTCCACATCGCAGGATAGAGCTTCTGCACTTTCTGGAAGGAGAAAGGGAGGCACTCCTGATAGGCGGGATTCGCGGTTTATTGCGCTCCCGCATGTTGAGATTAAGGCCAATGATGACTTGGTAAGTCTTGAGATTATTGCAGCATTTTAAGTTTACTGTTAAGGATCTCATTGGTGAGTTGCTGTTGGCTGTCATGTGGATATGGAATTATTGGGGAAGGAATCGGAAGAAGGAATAATGTCTGCATAGGTGTGAACAGTGGAAATGAAATAATTGCTGGAAAAGAAGGAATTATGAATACCAGTTGAATGGTTTTTTGGACGAGCAGGGGACGTTGCTGTTAATATATTAGCTAGCACAATCATTCTTTTTGAAATTTATTGATCCATTTGTCTACGTTTCATTCACTTTTTAGTAACTGTTACTAGTTGGTGTTTGGTGGGCGCAGTTGCGGGTATCGCTTGTTTGTCTGAAGTTAAAACTTCTTCTATGTTATATTCAGCAACTACGATTGAATTTTCAGACCATTCATTATCTAATTCTAATTTCTAACCCATCTCGATCTCGATATTTTATCAGAGACTGGATCTAAGGGGACACAGAGTTCGCAGTCTCACTGCCAGTGGATTAAACTTATCCTCAAACTTAGAGGTAAATGTATCTTCTGTTTATCTAACTATGTATCTTAAGATAACATGTTCAATGTTGTTTATTACAATGTTTAAAACAATTTATGCTAGGGAACTGCCAAATTTTATTTACGTCCCATATAGCAAATGAGCATCCTAATATGAATATATTTATGTCGACATGCTCTCTTTTAGTTGCTTTAGTTATTTTTCGTCGTTTTCCTTTGTCTTTGTATTCTTGGAATGCAAATCACTCTGCAGTCTGCATTGAAAAACACAGTAAGTGCAAATTATTCACTGGCATGAAAAAGTAGATTTGAGGAATGTACACCGCTTTTTTGGTGCCCAGGAAAGTACACCACTTTTTTGGTGCCCCATTATGTATTAACTATTAAGCGTAAGCACCTCAATGACATGGCTAATTTAAAAATTATAGGGATTTGCTCTTTGGTATATGTATACATCTAATGTTGTGTCTCCAAGGGTCATATACCACGTGAAATGAACTGTAAGTTACACAACAAATGATCTGAAATAGTGATTTAGGTTTGTATTTCCTTGTATATTAGCTTACCATATGATACCAAGCCTTAGAGAAAAACACATTGATAGTCTTGGATTTTTGGACTTAGGTTCTAAATCAATTCACAACCAAATTGTAAGGTGACAATGTCCAAACCTTACAAGCATTGTTTAGGTCTTATATTTAGTCAATGTGGGATCCCAACCTCTTAATATTTGATGTCTCATTCCTTGGTTGCCCTACACTATGATGCTTGACTTAGTCATTTTGGTCAGCTCCTTTATTGGTAGTCCTTTTTGAGACATTGTGCCCTGGTGGTGACCACATATGAGTTGGCTTGCCAACAATCCACTCATGTCTAGGGCTACGGGTCTGGAGTTTGTCATTGCAAGTGGTCCAACAATAGATTTAGGATAAATTTCGATATCTTTTAGAAGATTCGACTAAGAATCTAAGTCAACTTTACGAAATTGGCCTATAAAATGAGGATTCCCCAAGCCTTGCTAGCATTACTTATGTCACATCTTTAGTTAATATGAGATCTCAACTCAACCTACTAAAAGTGTAGTGAAAATAGAGTATTGCAAAAGGAAAAGCAAACATCTTGGTTTGCATGTGCCCTCCTTTCTAGGGATTTTTCTTCTCATGGGCCCATCTCCAAGCTCTTTTATTATCTCAGTTTCAGAAATTGACGAAAATACAAACTAAATGGACTTCCTTAAGCATGTATGTTCACTGTTTTTAAGGACTTATTCGCAGTGTATTGCAAGTCCTCTAGGATACAATAGTAACTTTTTGAAATTTCCGAGGAATTCAGAACTAGTAAGAAACTATTAAAGAGTAATAACTAGGATATAAGAGAAGACAAGAAAATATGGGAATGAAAGAAAAAAATGTGTACTTTTGGAGGAGAGGGAGCAATCTATTTAGAGGGAGGTAGATGGGTTTAGAAACCCATGACTCGCAACACAAAATTTGCGAAAGAAACCAATAGATGTAGAACGATCCACTACTTGCCCAGGATATATTGCAAAGTTCGATTGAAGCCACATGAATTGTTGCAGAGAAAATTGTGGTAATAAAGTCAATGACCATTAACTATTGCGCATAACACAAACGGAATAAAGTCATGGGGTTTAGGGAGCCAAAAGCATATCCCCTTTCTTTTGTAATATCTTGGAGCTGTTATAATCAAATAGCTTGGAGATGGCCCTCATGAGAAGAAAAATCCTTAGAAAGGAGGGTACATGCGGATTAGGAAGTTTGGTTTAGCTTTTGCAATACTTTGTTTTCACTACAATCCCCCACATATTGCAAATGGTAAGAGACAGGAAGAAGGAGAAAAGAAAATTGTAGGTCTCATTCAAGATGTAATGCATTAGAGCTGGTATAACAAACTATATGAGCTAGTCCTAGATTGAGAAACTTAACACATTGTGTAGTTGGTATAACAAGTTATATGAACGAAAAACACATAGTGTGTGTTAGTGGTTTATCAATCACAATACACCACGTGTCTAATATTCATGAGTTCTGTAGCGATCTTACCAAGATCTCATGGAAGTGACCCCACGCACTCGACACTCATATAGGTGATTTGATCAAGTGTATGCTACAAATCATACACCACCCTTAAGGAATATAAAAATCATTAAAAACTTTATTGGATTAAAATTCTTACATCACATAGATTTTGATTAAAAGTTTAACTTCTCAAAAATGTAGTATCTAGCACTTTTAGTGCTAGCAAAACTAAGAAATTAAGAAGTGCTAGCAAAACTAAGAAGTGACTTGTTTTTACCCATATGAACATTATTCATGGGATATCCAATCACAAAGGTTGGGTTACCATCACTTGGTTGTTTGCAAGTGCCTTGAGTCTCATTCTCTTTGATGTTTGTAAAATGCTTTGTGTCAATACTTTGTTATTGCTAATCAGCAACAGTATTTGAATCAAAGATGAGTTCAACACTCTGACTTGTTAAGTGAGAGATGTCTGTGCATCATAGTCAATTGCTTGTATTTTACTCGTAGTACTTATTAACTCATTATAACTACCATTTATGCTCTTTTTACTTCAAGATTGATGATGATTACGTGAATAAAATTGTGTTGTTTTATCATGAATTTCTGTAATGTTTTGTTTCAAGTGTTTATGTGTAGCATAAATTATTTAGTTGTATTATAATATCTAAATAACAGACATTCTTCCTCCTGCTATAGTGTTTTCAGAGCAACTGTTATGCACTACTATCTAAGGTTGATAACTTTATTCTGTGGTTATATTGGCTTAGGCATACCACTTCTCCAAATGTTTGCCCTCCTTGAAATACTAGGAGGACTGAGTTGATGTTGGTTTAGCTTCAACTATTCCTGTCTATGGCTTTAGGTTTTGTTCTGCAACTATTCCATAGTGTAAATGTGAGTGTATAACTCCTTTGTGTTTGTGTTGGAGATCTTACTTTACAAGTTGATTTTGTAGGGTCAAATTAAATTTAAAGTCCATTTCTTCACATCATATTAGAGTCATGTTAGAATTTATCCTAGCGAAGTTGGTTGTTTGTTGGGTCTATGATTTCACCCACCATTGGCCGCTACTTATCACCCATAAATATCTAGTCCGATTCTCGAGATGTACATGTTTGGTCATGATGCGGTGTGCTGGAGTTTCCGCATTGACTACAATAAAGCCGAATTACAGTATATAAGTGGGTGCAAACCTTATTTTACAAGACGATTTGTATGGTTGAGTTAAGCTTAAAGTTCACTTCACATTATAAAATAAAACTCCTGCCATTACTGTAGTACAGGTGCTATGTGTTGTCTGTAACGAACTTGGTTAGTCAGTTATAGTGGTTAGTTTGAGATAATTAATGGTTAGTCTGTTGCAACTGATTCCTTATGAGTCTCTGTGGTATATCTGGCTGTGTAAATAGACATTATACATTTTCTCTATAACAGTAAAGGAGAGTGTTTCAAGTTGTATTTTTTTGTATCTTGGTTTCTTTCTGTTTTGAGGATTTCATAATTAATATCTTTTAACTTATGATTCTTGTTGGCAGTTTGTTTATCTCCGAGACAATCTCTTGTCTACACTGGAAGGAGTAGAAATATTGACTAGAGTGAAGGTTTTATATAATGATAATTTTCATTCTGGATTATATGTCTGAATAATATCATAAATGATTTCTATAGACTGATTGAAGGAAACTATTTACTTTATCAGGTTCTTGATTTGAGTTTTAATGATTTTAAGGGGCCTGGATTTGAGCCTCTTGAGAATTGCAGAGTACTGCAGGTATGTTGCCTTCAGTTGAATTTAGTTTTTTAATGCGTGGATGATATTGTCTCATGACCGATATAGGACAGTTAAAAGATGTTAATACTTCTTTAATAACAGTAATTTAAAATCTTTAATTTATATGCAGCAACTCTATCTTGCTGGAAATCAAATTACATCATTGGCAAGTCTCCCTCAACTTCCTAATTTGGAGGCAAGTTAAAATCCCTTCTATATTCTGAATTTTAATTCAGATATTCAACTTCAGTGTCCATCAAAAACTTTTTGGTATCTTCCGTGTTTCATTTTTTGCAGTTCCTTTCAGTAGCTCAGAATAAGTTGAAGTCTCTTACTATGGCTAGCCAACCTCGACTGCAGGTTGTTCAACTTTATGAAGTGTTGGATATATGTATTCTGTGTATTTTCGTGTATGCATGTGTATAACTCAACTGTTTATGAACAAAATAATTTGGTGCAGGTCTTAGCTGCCAGCAAAAACAAAATTTCTACTCTTAAGGGTTTCCCGTATTTACCTGTTCTTGAGGTTAGTAGAAAACTTTTTTTTATTTGGTCTAACCACTTAAGTGAGAGATCTGACTCATACCACTTTTATTTAGTTGACTTTGTATGGGACATAGTTCATCATGGGAGTTTGTGAGATGTCTAGTTATCTCTTCAAGGCATATATTATTTCTTTAGTGATTTTAGGACTCATCATTTTAATTTTATGGTTTGTGTTTTGGTGAATCGCTATGTACCAAGGAAGTTGTATGGTTTGTCATGTGAATGTAGGGATCACAAAGTAGGTTGAGCTTGATGGATCAGCCTACCGACTTGTCATAATTAAGGCGGGCTGGGTCAGATTTTTAAACCCACCAGCCCAAAGTAACTCAGCCAAGTCCGCTAACCCATCGGGTCATAAGCGGGCGGGGCAGGCCAACCCTCCAGCCTGCCCTCCACAACAAAACACGCACACATAACACCCAACCGAACCTGTGACCACACAGAAAAAACAAGCACGAGAGGGAGGGTTTGTCAGCCACACCACAACAAGCACCAACGAGCGGAGCCGCAAATACTACCCATCACCCCATTTTCTCAGCTTGGGGCTGTGGAAGCACTAAGTGAAGCTTTGGGAAATGTGAAGAGGGATGGTGTTCTGAATGGAGCTGAAAATTGGTCATCATGGTTGCTTGATTGTGTGGGAGGTGAAGCCAATATGAAGGCGGTTGGAGTTGCAGGGTCACGTGACTTTGGCTGGGGAGGACCATCGAAGTGGAGACCTTTGCTTCTCTCTGCTAAAGGACTTCAATCTTGAGTCCCTCCTTTGTGGCTTTTGAAGAATAAAAACACTGGGCCACAATAAAACTGCACTGCACACAAATCAGTGCCAAAAGAATTTGCACACAAAAAAAACACGGCCAAAGGAAACTGGGCCAGCCCATTTCATCATAAAAACATGTAGAAAAAAAAAACGAAAAACTGGTGGGCCAGCTTGCCAGTCTGCCCACAGGATGTGTTACACTTTTCAACCTGACCTGTTTTGTCACCCCTATGTGAATATGATGTGTGGTTAAGTTCTATGTGCATCATTTTGAGAGATTATGTCTTGGGCTTAGGTTGTGAGGAATTTCATCATTGATTCCCTTTCTCTAGGAACCTAGTTATAGGAGGAGTTCCACATTGAGTTACTTTATGTGGTACTTAAACATGGAGGCTCTCCTACCTAACGGACTAGTCTTTTGCATTGGATTCTCCTCTTGTGCTTTAGTACTAATAATTGGTGCTTTAGTTGAGAGTTGAGCTACAGAGAGTTCTACCTAATAGGCTCAATTAAGATGTAAGCCTAATACTGATAGTTGTTGAGTGAAGACATTGAAAGGAAAATGGGCTGCCATCAGTTCTCCTATATATAATGTACTAGTATTTTAGGTTGGGCTCTTCTCTTGTTCTTGAGTTCTACCAATTGTATTATTTCTTTTTTAGAATTGGTTATGGAAAAGCTACTTATAGGTTGGATTAAGATACGAACCGAATATTTACAGATGAGTGAAACTGTCTCAGAGAAAAGGGTTACCATCATGTTAGTGTTGATAGAATGAAGGCACCATGGACATTGGGTTGTGAATCTAATTGTGATACAGTGTTATATTTACATGTGTGGCTGCATACATAAACATAGACTGGTTGATGTTACTCTCAGTCATCTTTTCTGTACTGTAGCATTTGCGAGTAGAGGAGAATCCTATACTTAAGATGCTTCATTTGGAAGCAGCCTCAATATTGCTAGTTGGACCTACATTGAAAAAGTACAACGACAGAGGTATGCATAGTGAAGTTATTCTTATTCTTAGCCTTTGGTATCTTTTTTTTTTTGGTTGTATTCATAGACAAATAATTCGTACTATAGGTTGAGGAGTACGTGCCATATATGTTTTCTTCAAGTGATTTCTACTGGAATCATTGAACTCTTCATATCATGTATTAAGATAATTTATTTATTGAATATGAAAAGTTTTGCAGATCTCTCTCGTGAGGAAGTGGCTCTAGCAAAGCGTTATCCTGCACATACAGCTTTATGCATTAGGGATGGTTGGGATTTCAGTCGCCCTGATCAAGCTGCAGACTCAACTTTCCGCTTTTTAGTTGAGAAATGGAAAGACCATATTCCTCCTGGTTTTCTCCTCAAAGAAGCCTCCATAGACAAACCTGTGGAAGAAGATATGTGTCGTTGTCACTTCACCATTATTCCCGATGGTGCAGCTAGTACAGGCCCCCCATTAGATTTAAAATATCAATGGTTTTGTGGTGATTTATCGCTTGCAAATTTTGTCCCTATTCCAGATGCTACCAGTGAGGTAAAGAGTTGATTACATCATTATCACTGCTTCACACTACTGTTTGTCTGTATATTTGTTTATTTTATTTGTGCTCATTAGATTTGTATGATTTTTAGGTTTTCTGGCCGAAGCATGACGACATTGGAAAAGTTCTGAAGGTGGAATGCACACTCACTCTAGAAGAAATGACATATCCTCCTATATTTGCCATCTCACCTCGTATTTCGCGAGGTAGGCCTGTGTTGTATGGTTTTTATTGTATAATTTAGAACAGCTAAATTTCTAGATCCTAAGCCTGTATGAATAAAGTGAATCATGTATTTTATTAGCATAATGCTGTGGAAGTATGTGTGATGTTTACTGTAAATGTATTTTTGGATTCCTTTTTTGTTTGTCTTTTTGATGTTGCTGTTTGCTTTTATTTTTGTCTGAAACTAAAACATGCATATTCTATTTATGTTATTGTGTGTACACATTTTCGAAATAAGCTTTCAAGCAGTTGCATTCTTAAAATTTTCTTTTTGGAGGTAAAACCAACATGCCCTTGAATGATCATCAGTGAAGGTTCTGAACCATTGTGTTCCAGAAATATGGTTAATCCTTCACAGCCCCAAATATCATTGTGAATAGTGAGGTCCAGATTATTTGTATGGTTCGATTGGGATAAATATAGTGAGTTTGTTTAGCCAAAATACAGGTTTCTCAGTGAAAAGAATTGATGGCTTTATTCTTAATACAAATATACAGATTTTGTATATTTGTATTAAGAAAGTTATGTAATAAGGTTTGATACCATGTAAGAAAGAAATAACCAGAGAGAGAAAAGATGGAAAGCTGTATTGTATATCTTGTTAAAGAGTGTTACATTAGCAGAGAGAAAGTGTAAATATATAGGAAAAGAAGAGTAACCGATAAAACAGAATCAGTTACTCTTGCGATGTATTATCATGTACATGTCTGAATCACCTCAACCAATTTTCTGTCTTCTTTTCCACAGTTGTTGTTAAACTAAGATATTGTTTACAATTATTTCATATCTTATCCTTTCTTGTGTCTACTACACATTCATTTTATCACTCATTTTTGGTACTACTACCTATTATCATAGAGTATAATCAGACATAAACCAAACGTGCCTATGAGTTTGGTAGGGATTTTGTGATCGCATGAATTGTGATACTTCTCCATTGTATCCCTCATGCTTGTATTATATGTGTGACACTCTTGTCAATTTCCCTATTATTAAATGTGGATAAAATGTTAGCTGTTTAATTTTTTATGTGTACTCTTGCAATATTAAATGTTCATTGAGATATTGTTGGCTGACCTGTCTCTTACTGGCCAAAGAACAAGCAGCTGTTTGACTTTAGGGTTGGGTTCCATGTCAATGTTATGAGTTCCTTAATATGTTCATTCTTCATTCATTTTGAATAATTTTACACTTCTACTTTCTCCAGGAAATGGAATTCCAAAGGTTGTAGATCTTGAAGTACATGGGGAACTGGTTGAAGGAAGTATCATCAGGGGTTGTGCTAAGGTTGCTTGGTGTGGTGGAACTCCAGGAAAAGGTGTTGCTAGGTAGGATGGCATTTCTTGTATTTGTACAGGTGTCTGTTTGTGTCATGTCATAGCATAACACTACCTAGATTTTTATTTTTTTTTAAATGGCGTGACTCAGGTATCCCTTTATTGTGTTTTTGTTTTTTGCTCTAGTTGGTTACGGAGAAAGTGGAATAGCAGTCCTGTGGTCATTGTTGGGGCAGAAGATGAAGAGTATAAGTTAACCATTGATGATGTTGATTCAAGTTTAGTTTTCATGTACACACCTGTAACAGAAGAAGGTGCGAAGGGAGAACCTCAATACAAATATACAGATTTTGTAAAAGCTGGTGAGTATTTTAAGTTTTTTTTCATTTTTATGTAAACATGCTTTATAGCTATTTCCAAAATACTAATTCATCAACAGGTTTAATTCTTCTTTGAATTTATGGTTGATGATAATTATGATTTCCTATTGTTAGTGAGTAATTTGACTTCAAGTTTGCTATTGATGTGCTCGATTATTTCCTTGATTTGTTTGGTTATTGTTACATTGGCTTCAGTTAGTATATTTTGTAAGATATTCTCACATGAGATTGCTGATTTGTGGATTGGAGTATATAGCCTGTAAAATTTGGGTATTTTGTACAGAACTCCTTTAACTAGTTCATTAATTATTGTTCTGAGCACTCCTTTTATGTGCTGCATTGTGAAATCTTGTAAATTTCTATTTGAACAAGGATAGGCATATATTTAATAGATTAAAAGAACATCATGAAAGAGGTGACTGAATTTGAAGATTGATTTGTCAACACAAGGTTAATACTATTAAAGAAATGATATTGTGGGAAGTATAGAGTTTGGAACTATTCACCAGTATTCTTGGACCACTCAATTCTCATGCTACCAGTTGTCAAAACATCGAGTATACTTGCCAACCTACATGATTCTACAAGTATGGGAGACCCAAGTGAGTGAATGTGCAAGGCAGTGAATGGAGAAGTCACTGATCATTTTGGGATCACGATTTTGCTTGTGAAATTGATGGATCGTGCATTGCATTGATCCTGAAAGTCTTTGTGCAAGCTTGGGCTTTTTTAACCAATTTAATTACCCAAATCATGTAGTTGGATTTCAGGTCAGGTTTATAATGATTCAATTCCAAAAACTTAAAAAAGATAACCTTTTTCCCCTAGGCTTCCCAATTGCAAATCAAAATCAAACAACAACCTGCGTGACTCTGCTTTGGTCAACTCCGTTTAATGAAAATTGGTTTTAAGTTGAAATCTGTCAGTTTTGAGTTATATTATGACTTCTGAACTTAGTTGCGTTACATATTGGATCTTAATATTTATGATTTGTGATGACTTATTTTTCTTGTCTATATATTTTTTTGATTTATGGCCATGTATAAGTATAGTTCTTTTTGTATATGCATAACTCTTAGTTGTCAAGTTATGATCCTTGAGTTATGGTCTTTTTATTTTCCTACCAACCCTCTTAGGATCCTCTAGTTTTATACATAGCATGCTACTGTCTAATTGTTCTCTGATCATAGTCTTATCACATGGCAGCTCCTCCTTCTGTCAGTAATGTGAAAATAGTTGGAGATGCTGTTGAGGGAAGTACCATCAAAGGAGTCGGAGATTACTTTGGTGGAAGGGAGGGCCCGAGCAAGTTTGAATGGTTGCGGGAGAGCATGGATTCTGGGTCAGTATTCTTTTCATTGCCCTTCCCCTAAGGGCATGAAAGTATCAAGTTGAAACATAAATTCTCTTATCCTAAACTTTTTTTGTGTTTTTTCTAATTAGAAAGTTACTGTTGTATTTATTACAATGCTTTGAGGGTGCTTCCTGCTTTTTATTTTGTTTTCTTTACTCCCTTATTGCACTTTACTGAGTTGTTTTCTCTTGTTACAATGTGGAAAATCTGTGCAGAGGCTTGTTGTTGGTGTCAGCAGGCACATCTGAGTATACCTTGACCAAAGAGGATGTTGGTTGTTGTGTGGCGTTTGTGTACATACCCATTAATTTTGAGGGTTAGTATCCATACATGATGAATATATCTTTTCCAAATACTGTAGATGTGTTTTTGTAATATATTCATTGATATATCTTTCAGGTCAGGAAGGAAAATCTATGTCTGTAATGTCTCCTGTTGTGAAACAAGGTACCTGGATGACTATTAGCAATGTCTCCTGTATTTTGGTTGTTTTCTCTGTGCTATTGCGTGATATTTTACTAGTAGTTGATGCTGTTTTGTTGTATACTGGCAGGTGATATTTTTTTATTGTTGTAATAACTGAATGGTATTGATTTCTTTGTCATGTACCAGTTTCTCATTATTATAGGTATAAAGCCATTCCTAGACCTCCATATAACAACCTAGACTTTTAGAATAATTGAGCTTTGACATTGTATGAAAGCCTCTCTGTTCAGTAGTAGTCAGGAGGTTGGTCTTTGTTGGCTCAATCTTAAATATCAATACTCTCAAGATTAGAGGAAAATGATTTCTCTGATTCACTTTGATTACATACATATAAGATATATACATACTTTGTCAGATAATTTAGGAAACAGGCACAAAATATTCTAGGAAACAAATCCCCAAGATTGCAGAATTGATACAAAATTAAAACCAATAGGAATAAAATCTTAATCTTCCTAAAGTATCTCGAGAAATACAAGGTGCAAAGAGCCTCTGGATTGTCAACATATCAAGCACAAACAACTCTCACATGAGGTGGTGCATTGGATATATAAAACCATCCTAGGTGACACTCATTCTGACCTTCCACCTAATAATTTTAAGCCATTGGGAGAGGTAATTGATACACATCTTAATTATCGTGTGATTGTTGTCTTATAATGCTACTTTTATGTTGTGATTAATTGATACTCATCTTAATCATCTTGCTTTGACTTCAGCATATTGATATGCTTAATCCTTCTATTTTAAGGGATTTGTTAATATTTTTCTTTTCTTAGTACACTTCGAGCTTTATATTGAACCCTGAGTTTCATATCTCTATGAATACATTCCGTGTGCGTCCTAGGAAAGAAGGTTTCCACCTTTCCTATAATGTGATACAACTGTATTCATTCTTCTAAGAATCTAAATGTATTTTCTGGATACTCTGTTGCTTATGTGTTAGTTCTTTTCCTTTCTTTTGATAATACAATTAGATGTTTTATGGTGATGATTTTAAAAAATTCTTAAGCTACTGGTTTATACCTACAGTTTGAATGAATATGATGCACTGTTTCATTTTCAGCACCTCCAAAGGTAACAAATCTCAAAATAATTGGTGAACTACGAGAGAATAGCAAGGTCACTGCAACTGGTATTGTAACTGGAGGAACTGAAGGATCTAGCAGAGTTCAGTGGTATAAAACACATTCGTCAACTTTGGATGAAAACAGTCTTGAAGCATTAAGTACTTCTAAAATTGCCAAAGTAGGTTTGTGTTTTGTTCTCTTTTTTTGGAGATGGAATCCTATAGTTACACAATGATTTTTTAAGTACAGTGCACTATTCCCCCCTATAAATCTAGTTTCAATTTTTTGTGGGTTTTGTGCTACTTAGGCATTCCGCATACCTCTTGGAGCTGTGGGCTATTACATTGTGGCAAAATTTATTCCCATGACTCCTGATGGTGATTCTGGAGAACCAGTGTTTGTAATATCTGATAAAGCAGTGGAGAGTAGGTGTACTTTTTCCTTCTCAATCCCATTTGTTCTTGATCTCACAGTAATATAAACAGATCTCTGATAACAGGAAAATAAATCCAATAAAATCTCTATAAGCTGAATATCCAATAGTCTTAAGAACTTAATGCATTTCTTACAGCTCTTCCCCCAAGCTTGAATTTCTTATCTATCATTGGGGATTACAATGAAGATGGAATTTTGACAGCTTCATATGGATATGTTGGAGGTCATGAAGGAAAGAGTATTTACAGTTGGTATATTCATGAGGTATATCTACATCAATGTTCCACAGTATTTATCTAACTTATTTAATTTATGCTATGGGATTCTACTTCTTACCTTAGCAACACTGTAAAACCGTCTGTAGTACTTTACAAAATATGTGCCAAAACTCGAACAGTAATTGCCTAGTGACTGTCCTGGATTTGATTTTTGACTAAATACTATTAAACTTAACATTGTAGTTCTTTCTACTTTACCAGCCCAACATTTTTGCTATGTTTACTAGAATGTTTGACTTTTCAGGGTTTACTTTTTCTGAGTTAATTTTTACTGATGCTTATTAGTAATCTTTTCCTGCATTTATTTGAGTTAGCAATAATATATTTTGAACTCCTATAAGAAAAATAAATAATGTCATCTTAAAATGATAGAAAATTATAATATTTTATACATTGAATGAACAAGTAAGTATGGGTTTAGTTTAAAAGGGTGAATTTCAGAGGAACTAAAGCATTAAACTTAACTAAAGTGGTTTACAGTAGTTGAAGTGATGAAAAAATCCGAGTATTTATTCTCAGCTGATTTATGTATATGTATAAAAGCGTAAGTACAAGTACGTCTCAAAGAGAGCTTAAGTTCCCCAACCTAGAGCTAGGTACTCCCAAAAAACAACTTAATTCAAGCTGTACACACTATAGTACTTAACAGTAAATGAATGTGATTGATTGTATAGAATTATAGATATGCTGTCAACAGTGTCATGAGGTTATTAAAATGTCTTATAGTGGTTAATTTTGCTTCAAGTGTTTGATAATGTCACTGAGTTATTGATCACCAACATGGTTAACTACCTTTTCAAATATAATTAATTTTGACTTGAAAGTATTTAAGAATAAATGAACATGATTTGATACAATTATTGATTTGTAGTTACGAATGTGATGAGGTTAATGAAATGTTTAGTGGTGGTTAACTTTTGCCTTAATAGTGTCATGAGGTTATTTAAATGATGAATAATAGTTAATTGTGGCTTAGAAGTGGTTAATACATTCACATTGTTAGTTGAGGCAATCATATTCCTTTATTCTTAACTGCTGTATTATGTTAATCATGCATATGGGTTGACATTCAACAATCCCTTTTTGGTTGACTGAAAGCTCCTTAATATGCTGTCTGGGTAAGCTGTATGTCTCATGTTTTATTTGTTTTCATTCTAGATTTTTGGTGCATTTAGTGGATGAGAATAAAATGGATTGACTATTGAAAAATTTATTCTAAGGGGTCAAAAAATAGATGCAGATTTGACCTACTGAAATAAATATAAAAAAAAAAAATATTCCTTTTAGTCACAAAATGTCCTTTAGATAGAAATTTTTTGTTCTAAATGTCTCTGGAATGTGCAGGTTGAAGGTGATTCAGGTTCTCGGATACCAGGGATTTCGGGACTGCAGTACCGCATCACCAAAGAAGCCATTGGAAAATTCATCTCATTCCAGTGTACTCCAGTACGGGATGATGGCGTTGTTGGTGACACAAGAATTTGCATGGGCCAGGAGCGCATTCGCCCTGGTAACATTAATTGGATTAAGCACGAAAATATGAATATGAATTTGGGCTATTTTTTGAAGTAATATACAAAGAAATTGGCATTAACAACATTTTTGCTAAAGATTTCTAATATCAAGCACTGAAAGATTAGGGAACTGGGATTATGTCTAACTTGGGCAATGCTTCTAATAATTATTCTAGTATGTAGTGTAAATATATTTTTCTTGACTTATTAGTCACACTGTTTTCTCCCCAAACATCTAATTCTAAATTATCATCTGTGTTAGAATAAATAGTGTTAAAGATCATTCATTGAACTGTGTGTTGGACCTAGTATCTAGGAGCATGCTTTAGATCTAGTTCCTAGGAGCATCTTCTAGAGTTCTCTTCTTTCCACTCATCCATTGTATCTAATGTACTATAAATATGGAAACCTAAAAGGAGAGAATACACACTCTCACATTCACTCTAAAATCTTCTTCACTTTAATCTCAAGTATCTGACAATTGTAAAAAAGAATGAGATATTTTCATCTTTTCAATCTCACTAAGTTACCTCATGCGCTGTATGATTGATAATATTAATAGATAAAATTTGCTTCACTTTTTTGGTCACATTATTTATTGATGCCTTATGCTTTGTTAAGGTCGTTCAATATGTGTTCCACTTTGCATCTGTTACGATTATTGTAGAGATAAATGTGGTCTTCCATATTTTAGGTTTCTCTTGTAGGTTTAGTTTGGTTCCTCCACTTTTGTATTTCCCTTTCTTTTTTATTTAGAATATCACCAATGCTGCATATGATTGATACAGGTTATCCTAGTTAAGATGATAACCTGTATAGTGATGCAATAACGCTGGTATCTTGATTTAGAAAAAAGGTCATTCAATTTGCTTTATATTTTGTTCTAATATAATTTTGGTTTTCTTGGTGATCAGGAAGCCCAAGATTGCTTTCTTTACAAATAATTGGAAATGCTGTTGAAGGAACAATTCTAAGAATTGAAAAAAAGTATTGGGGTGGTGAAGAGGGAGATTCAGTTTGCCGCTGGCTTAGGGTACTTGTAACTTCAACTTTCTGTTGTGAAAGTCTTTGATATGAATTTAAGTTTTAATTATGTTTAAGTCTTATGTCTTACTCTGAAAATTTTGAACTAGTAAGGTATTGTTGTACAATTATTAATAATAACAATAGTGGACTTGCATTTAGGTTTCTAATTAAACTTTAAATTGCTGGTGATTTTCTAACTTCCCTTGCTCTTTAGATATTAAGTCTTTTTCACTTCGCATTATAATGCCCCTATCCTACTTGGTTAAGAGTTTACATTTTTGTTGAGTTCTACCATATGTTTGTACTTGTTTTTATCAGAAGAAAAAGAAAAAAATGACTTTGGTTGAACTGATGCGTTTTAATTACCATTCAAGATAGATTGGACCTAACTTAACCCTGCATGTTTACTTGAGGGGGACAACTATTTAACTAGTGTCTAAAAAGTTAGCATAAACAGAATGGTTGGTTCAATGAACCTCACTGGTTTATGTTTCACACACACTACCTTCTCAGCATCTGTTGTTACAATCATTCTTGTTGAGTTTGCTGACCTTCCCTAGTTTTGATCTTCAACACTTTAGCATATAGCATATCAGTCTCTCATTCAAGACATCCCTTTGGTGTATTTAATGATTCTTTCTAGTGTTGCCCATCTCTTGTCTCCTTTTCTGTGCTATTTGTTGAATTTGTTTGTTTACAAGCATATGTTGTTGTTTGAATCTGAAGGGTTATTTTGGTGTTGGTATGCTAGAGATTCTTTCTTATGTTGTGTGCAACATGATAGAATTAAACATTTGCACATCTACTCTAATAATGTTAGCAGCACTCTCTTGCTGCTGTAGCCACAGAACATGTCACTTGTCAGGTCTCCATTCAGACTGAAGGGTAAGTTTTTGTAGCCTTCCAAAGCCTCAATTCCTCTTTGAAGTGGACACACCACTCCCTATTTTTACATCATGGCTGAACATATGGGTTTTTCCTTGGGTCTCAATGATCTCCGTACTGTGCTAGGTTTGTATAGATTTGATGGCTGTATATTGTGGCTTGACTTTTTCTAAGGCATCTTTTGTTCAACTTGGGTCATGGCATATTTTGGGGCTTTAACAACTTAACCTCAGTCATAACATCTTCAGTTGGGTTTTAGCTAGGACATCTCTCAAATAGCATATGGCATGACATCTTTTGACAAGCTCAACCATGTCATCTTTTGCTAGCCTTGGTCAAGACATCTTTATCATTGGCTAAGATCTTGACCAAGGGAGCCTTAGCTTAACATTGGCTAGAGCATCTTTGGCTCAACCTTGTCTTGATATGTTCAATTTTGTCTTGTGCAAGACATCTTGGCCTCGGTTTAGACATGTTTAGCACAACCTAAGTCAACACATGTGTTTTAATTTTTAGGTAGGCCCTAACCTCTTGACCCTATTAGCCATTTATATACATGTCAGCCATTTTCCCTGACGCACGTGGACTTGGGACAAATGGCTTAGGGCTGGCCCATTTGACAACTTTAATAAAATGTTTATAGTTTCAAATTCTAGAAACTGCCTTAACATATTATGATCTGAACTTGATAGAGGTGTTGCAGTAAACATATCTAAACTTCAGTAAATTAATAAATCAGAGCCAGAAAAAAAATGTCCTTATAGTTGCCATAAACAGTGGATTCCTCCGTTCGATGTTTTATTGTGGTTACCATGTTGATGCTACTGTTTATAATTGGTCAGTTAAATATTTGGGTGATCAACTAACTATTTTGTGGCTTTATGTAGACCACTCCTGATGGCACAAAAAAAGAAATTGCGGGTGCCACTGATGCATCATATATGCCCTCAATCGATGACATTGGCTCCTTTATTTCTGTTTCATGCGAGCCTGTTCGAAGTGATTGGGCTCGTGGACCTATGGTTCTGTCTGAACAAATTGGGCCTATAATACCTGGTATTAGTTATTTCTTATTTTATTATTGTGCTTTTTAAGCTTTATATTGTTCATGAAGACATGCAGATTTTTCTCAGGTTCAGACAATTTTAATGATACAACTATTTTACATTACAAATTTAGGTCCCCCAACTTGTCACACCCTGGAATTTGTTGGATCAATGATAGAAGGGCAGCACTTAAGCTTTAATGCTGTGTATACTGGAGGGTCAGGCTTCTATTATTTATTGCTTAGACTTCACAAGTCTCTATTCTTATAGTACTTTTTATTTTATCCATCTGGTTACTATCCCTGTCTTAGAATTTTGTTGCTTGCTTTTCAGGGAGCAAGGAGATTGTACCCATGAGTGGTTTAGGGTAAAAGACAATGGTGTTCGAGAGAGAATAAGTAGCAAAGGTAACTTTTATATTGTTGTTTTATCATCTAAGGGTTATTTATTTGTGATGGAAACGTAAATGCTTAATATTTACTATTAGCAGATTTTTTGGATTTGACTCTTGAGGATGTTGGTGCGTGCATTGAAATAATCTATACTCCTGTGCGCAAAGATGGAATCAAAGGCAACCCAAAGCACATTGTGTCTGATCTGATTTCTCCTGGTAAGATTGTTTTACTCGTGAAATGGACATGTTATGATTATAGTGGTACCTCCTTTGTTAACTTTAAATAACATAGCCTAGTTTTTGTAGGCGGATGTTAGATACCAGTTTTATCAGGGACCTTTAATTAAATGTTCACCTGCTTTATGTAGTTATGCATTAATTAATTTTGTAAATAGTTCCAAATTTAATTTTATAGAAATTTTCTTGAAGTTGACCATTTATCAATTATATTAATAATTTATGAATATGTTATGCTTTGTTTGTTGTAGATTATCTGGGCCCTCAATTGGCCGTTTGATTGATAGTTTTTGCTGGCAAAAACTACCTTAGACAATGTAACTATTGTTCTTTATGTTGGTAATGATCTCTAGGAAACATGAGGTTTTTGAGTGTTATTGTACTCCTGGAGTATAATATCATTAATATTGGGTTTATTGCATTTGTAGTACTAAACATACTAATTAGCAACTTCAGGACAATACAAAACATATAATGTGGAAATAGTGAAAACTAGGTATAGGCTTAATTCTCGAATCCATGACTTAGAGCCTACAATATATAAGTGGATGTAAACCTCACTTTACAAGCCGATTTTATGAAGTTAACTTTAAAGTTCAATTCTTAATAAACTTATGATTTTTCTCGTTTCTTTGTCTATCAACAGTTTCTTTGAGGTATAATTTTATTTTTTAAATTCTACGATGTTATTGCAAAGTAGTTAATGGATCCCTGATGTAATTTCTTTGTGGACTCCTGTGAACAGCGGATCCTAAGGGAATAGAACTCTTAATTCCTGAATGTTGTGAAGACAGAGAGCTTATGCCACTGAGAAAATATTTTGGTGGACATGAGGGGATTGGAAAGTATACTTGGTATTGTACAAAGCGTAAACTTGAAGGATCTGAACTGCTAGATATAACTAATGCCTCTGATGTGATATCTGGGACAGAGCTGTAAGTACTGACATGTTCATGCTTTTTATAGGAATAAAAACTGTAACCAAGGTTGAGGGTTTTTACCCTTATTTTTCTTGACATGGCAGAATGTATAAACCGCTGCTTAAAGATGTTGCATCTTACTTGGCTTTGTATTGGGTGCCTACTCGAGCAGATGGAAAATGTGGGGAGCCATTGGTTGCAATTAGCAGTGCCCCAGTTTCCCCCGGTATCTCTATGATTCTTTCTGGAAGTTCATTGCACTATCTGTTGATAGCTTTTCATCACATGGTTTAAATAGTATTGTGCTGTGGTGGTTGTGCCCGCTGTATTTTGTGTGCATTTGTGCATGTGATAAGCTTTATTATGTTTTAGATTTTCATTTGTTCTAGCATTTTTGGCCTAACTAACATAAAATGTGATATTTAGTATATTTTATTGCCTCACTCCTTTAGTAATTTGCAGCTCCTCCAGTAGTTTCTAATGTACACGTGAAAGAGTTGTCAACGGGAATTTATTCCGGAGAAGGTGAATATTTTGGTGGACATGAAGGAGAAAGTCTCTTTAGCTGGTATAGAGAAAATAATGAGGGAACCATTGAACTAGTTAATGGAGCAAATTCTAAAAGCTATGAAGTTACTGATTCAGATTACAGTTTTCGGTTGTTGTTTGGGTAATTATTCTATATTATCTCTTAGCCTTTAATGTATGACAATGAAAATAGTGTATTGTATGACATGCTAAACATTTTAGCTTATCTAAACTTGAACTTGAAAGTGTGAAAGGAATGATCTTTTCTTCTTTTATGTCCATGTTGCTTTTTATCAGTATAAATTATTAGATGATCGACTTCTTGGTGCTATCCAAGCTGTTGAATTTGTGGTTGAGAAAGGATGGCATAGTCTATGAATTGAAAAGTGATTCTATGTTGGTGGTGCAAGCTCTCTTCAATCATTACATTGTGAGGAATATGAGATTTCATATATCTCGTATATGTAGAGAGGGAAACCATTGTGCCAACATACTTTCTTCTTTTGGAGTTAGATATAGATGTACTATGTGGTGGGATCTTGTTCTAGATTTTATTAAGTTTGATTTCTATAAGAATAGATGGAATTTACGTGGTTATAGGTTTGTTTCTTGAGTGGGTTTTGGTATAGTCCCCCCATTTTCTTTTGTATTTTTGTTATCTTTTATGATATTTGAGCACCTCGTAAATGATTGATATATCTTGGAGTGTCAATCTAGATGGGTTGCTTGTTATATAGTGATGTTTTTGCATACCATTGCTTTTTAATGAAAGCAAGTTTTGAAATTCCCTAATTTGCTTTTTATTTTAACTAGGCTTAATAGTCTTAACTGTTGGTGGGCTGGGATTGTGCCGGTATTACTATGGTGGTGCTTGACCTAATAATTAGTTTAAAGATGATGAATAGATTGTATTGTATCACTTCATTTTATGTCATACCAATGAAATATCTTATATTTGAGATAATCCTTTCTTTTTTTCCTCCCTGTCCAAACCCTTTAATTACTACCTTTATATCATGTTGATATTAACATTTTCATCCTTTTTTTCCCAGATATACACCAATTCGTTCAGATTCGGTTGTGGGAGAGCTTGTTTTATCTGCTCCGACTAATATTGTGTTCCCAGGTAACCATTTCCCATGTTTAAGCAAGCCTTGCTTTTCTGCATTGCATTTACTTTTAAATATAAAGCATTTTTTCTTTCTAGATTTTGAAGTTCTTGGAAAATAAGTATGGTTCTTGCATTGTTCTGTAGAACTTCCATGTGTCGAGATGCTTGCTCTGACTGGAAAGGCAGTTGAAGGTGATGTTCTTACAGCTGTTGAAGTGATTCCAAATAGTGAGACACAGCGACATGTTTGGAGCAAGTACAAGAAAGATATAAGATATCAATGGTATGGTGATATAGTTTACACTGCTACACCAAAGATAGTAGGTTGAATTAAAGTACTTCTAAAAGAATAAACAGCAAATTAATATTATGGCTCATTAATTATGAAATTCTGTACCATAACCAAATGAACTATAATTTTTTCCTTTAAAATGATCGAAAAAAAACATTTGCATTAGCTATCATGCAATAAGCAACTTTAATTACTAATAACTAGTTTAAAAGCATTGACAAATAAGTAGGTAAAAGAAGCTATCACTAACCACAGTAATGTCTTTTCATTTTTTGATTAGTAACCCACTTAGAAAATAATAGTTTTTAGTACAAAGTTATACAGATTAAGCAAATATTTTACTTGCGGATATTATTAGAGTCTGAGTTATATGTATTTATGTAAATTAGGGGAACCATCATTTTTTACAATTATCGTTCTTCACAGGCAGCCTGGCCTATTTCCTCCCCTACTATTGACCATGTCGGTAGAGTCTGTTGCATGATCCCTTGTCATGGTCAATTCTCCCAAACACTTGAGCTTTTTTTTGGGTGATGGCATGTATGTCTAACAAAGTAACAATTATTGCGGTAGTTCTTTTTATTATCAGGAGAATGGTGGTTGCTAACTCAACAATTCTTTTAGTAAAGGCTGATTACATGTATCACTTAATCACATTAACATAATTTCAGGTTTTGTTCGTCTGAAGTTGGAGACAGTCTTTCGTATGATCCATTACCAAATCAGAATTCTTGTTCCTATAAGGTGCGGCTAGAGGATATTGGTCATCATTTAAAATGTGAGTGTATCGTAACTGATGTGTTTGGAAGGTCTGGTGAGGCAGTATGCATTGAGACAACACCTGTGTTGCCAGGTAATTGCTTTCATTGATAGTGGCTGTGTTGGTGCTTTAAGCTTCTTATTTCCACATACATTTCCCGCAAAGATATTGTCTATGAAATATTTATGGCCATTCATGTTATTCACATCAAAGAACTGTTTCTCTTTCTCATGGAAATACACAATGGCTTTGCAAATGAAAATTTGAAATTTGACTACCTGATGCCCAACCATGTGATTCTTCATCCTTTCATTTCCTACTAAAATACTTGTAACTTGCAACGAACTAAAGAGTGCAGTGTTTTTAAACATTTATTGTCATTTTTTTTTCTAACTGAGTTGCTCTTGATCTTTTTGTCATGCATTCTCCTTTTGTTAAAGTATTTTGTTTGAATTCTTAGGAATTCCTAGAATACACAAGCTGGAGATTGAGGGAAGGGGATTTCATACCAATCTCTATGCTGTTCATGGCATTTATAGTGGTGGAAAGGAAGGCAAAAGTAGGGTTCAGTGGCTTAGATCAATGGTTGGAAGTCCTGACCTGATCTCCATACCAGGTATGCTAAATCCTTTGAGTTACTTATATTGATACATTTCCAGTTAAAGATATTGAGTAGTATATAATTTAATTTCAATACATCCAATATAGGGACCATATCGTTTATTTTGACATTTTACTACGTCTTATATTGAAGATCTTACATTGACTAATGAAATCATAATATAAATAGAATACAAACCCCATTTTATAAGTTGATTTTATTAAATTAAGTAAGACATAAACTTATTTACTGACATGGTATCAAGGTCATTAGAAAAAAACTTGTCCTAGCGATATTTGTTGAAACTATTGTCCTCTTCGTTACATGTCTTGTATTTCATATATTACTTGTTATGTATCTTCATTAACCCTGTTATTTTTTCTTTCGACTGATTAAACTACAGGCGAAACTGGCAGAATGTATGAAGCGAATGTTGATGACGTTGGTTATAGGCTAGTGGCGATCTATACTCCTGTAAGAGAGGATGGAGTAGAGGGGCAATCAATTTCTGTATCCACAGAGCCAATAGCTGTTGGTAAGATGAAATTCTTTGTCTAATTAACTAGTGGAAACACACTTGACTATGTGTATGTGTGTTCACTTTTATGGTAATAAAAAAATAATAATTAGTTTTTCTAATTATTATTAAAATAAAAAATGTTATTACATTTTAAAAAAATTGAATAATTATTATAAAGAAAGTTGTACAATTTAAAGGTTAAAATAATTTATATTAGAAAGGACAAAATCGACAATGAAATGTGTACACAAAACAATTATTGAGCAGTTATAAAAAGCAATCTCTTTATTAATAGGTATTAGTGAAAACACTTGCTCGCATATGTGTTCAAGTCTTGTTATGATTACAAAATGTAATAAAATTATAATTATAAAAGTAAATATAAATAGTTATTAGAATAAAAATTAATTTTTATTATTTTATTGGTATTTTTTATTGTAAATAATTACTTTAGTTTTAAAAATTTATTAAGTTGAAAAAAATGGTCGAATTTTAAGAACGGATAAAATTGGTAAGATAATTATTTTAATCTAAAAAAAAAGCTTTTCTTCTCTATATAATGGGTGCCACAGCAGTGGATATGCCGGAATACCTTCTCTTCTCTATATTTGGTTTTACTTCTTTGGTTTTATGATATATAGATAGTTTGGAACTGTTCAGTTAACCATTTTTTTACTATTTTCTAGACAGAACATAACATTGTATGATCTTTAATTCAATGCAGAGCCCGATGTTCTTAAAGAAGTGAAGAACAACCTTGAACTTGGATCAGTGAAGTTTGAGGTGGGATATTTATTGTCTTTACCATGTTGAAATGTATTGTTGATTGGGAAACGCATGTAACGCGCTATACACCCTCACTAATAAGCCTTGCTAAAGTAATCCATTTTGTCCTAATACCTGAAATGTTAAGATATATTTTTGAATAGATGATTGCTGTGTCTTCACTTCGGAGTCTTCCTGTACCTCATTGATTCATTCTTTTTGAGTTTTGTTCTAAATTTTATAGCTTTGATCTAAATTTTGGTCTTTTTAAGTTTTGTTTTACCTTAATTTTGAGATGTTTAACCTTTAGTTTTAACCCTTCATAAACTCATTTATGACTTCTTTGACAGGTATTATGCGACAAAGACCAAACCTCAAAAAAGGTAATCTATAGTCATCTGATATTTTTATGAATTCGTTTTATTAATGGTGGAAAAGCCCAAAAGGGAGTGGTGCCAATTGTCATAATTTTTCTTTCAGATTTCATCAGTGGGCACATACGAGAGACGTATCCTTGAAATTAACAGGAAAAGGGTAAAGGTGGTAAAGCCTGCCACGAAGACTTCTTTTCCAACTACAGAACTTCGTGGTAGTTATGCCCCTCCATTTCATGTAAGTTTGGTGACTTGGAAACTTATTTTCCGTGATTCATTAATTTTAAATTCAGCTCATCATATTCTTGATTTTCTTGTATTGATCTTTAAATGAATGTATCAGGTGGAGCTTTTCAGGAATGATCAACACCGTCTTAAGGTTGTAGTGGACAGTGAGAATGAAGCAGACTTGATGGTGCACTCCCGACACATTCGGGATGTTATTGTTCTTGTGATTCGAGGACTTGCTCAGCGATTCAATAGTACTTCCCTCAATTCTCTTCTCAAGATAGACACATAAATTCGCTTACATTGTACAGTCATATTTGTTCCGGAAATTACGCTGTTGAGGGCAGTTTTCTCACATTTTGTTTGTCCTGGGTGCTGCAATTGTTGTTATATTAATAGAGCAGTTTTTAATGTCGTAATCATTGTTGGCCATTGATTCCAAGATCTGTGCGAATGGCTCACGGCATGCTCATTTAAAGATTTTTCGTTTTTAATTTTTTTTTTGCATTTTAGATTAGGGATGATAATGAAAGGGTAGTGCGTGTGCGTGGGTAGTGGTTTGGCTTTTTGCTTCCTGTACCTCATCATTACTTGCTAAATGCAATCACACTAACAGTGAAATACTCATTTATTGTACATCACAATCATTGCTTCCACCGTTGTCATGTTGCAAAGAAAGAAAAAAGGGAGAACTTTGTAAAGAAATGAGAGAATGAGCGAAAAAAAAGCTAATTTCGAAAACCTCTTTAGAATGCATTTGATGTTTTGAAAAGTTTGTTCCGAAATTTATTTCATGCATTCCGCCGATATTATATTAAAAATTTTGAAAAATTCATTAAAAATTTCGAACAAAAAATTTATAAGTGACTTTTACAGATGATAAAATGAAAAAGAAAAAGCCCTATGGTTTTCGTATATATCCTTTAAAAAATGTTTTACATATTTGGTAGTTTCTTGCTTTTCATTATTTTTTTCTTTTTGGATTGTATAATTTGAAAGTAACCTTATTCTTAAAAACATTATCGCACCTTTTTACATGTGTTATTTATGGTCATATGTAAATTAAATGAAATGAATAACTATTTTGTGTTAGTATTTATTTCGTATGTATTTATATATATATATATATATATATATATATATATATATATATATATATATATATATATATAATGTCTCTAAGGTAATGATGAACACAGTAAACCAACATTATATGCACATAAATGGAGTTTCGCCAAAAAGAACGAAGTTCAAGAGTGACAATCTTCTAGTATTTTAAAAAAACGTTTATCATTTTACAAAATTTGAAAAATAAACTATTACAAAGCTTATTATAGTATATTAATGAGTAATGATGATGAAAATGTCCTTATAATATTTTTAAATTATTTTAATTAACTAATAAAGCTCTTGAATGATACAATATTATTAATGAATTAGTTTAAGAGGTTTAATGAATGTTTGAGACCAAACAAAACATTGTTTTAAACTTGAAAGATAAATTAGAAATAAATGCTGACGTTTTTTACTATTTATGTAAATAAATATATTTCATTTACTTTTACATTTTAATTTTTTAGTAACTTCATAAATTATAAGTTAATTCATTGTGTAATTATCACATGATATATTTTACTTTAATAAAGTATAACATTGTATTTGCCATATTAAATACAATTGAGAAAAAAATGATTATTTGTTAACATATTCCTTTATTAATGTTCTACGTAATATCAATATGCATACGACATTTGCTTTTGAAATATATTATCAATCATATACTAAAGTTTCTTTAATTAAAATTTCAGAATATATTTAATCTTTAGCATTTGGTTAATAAATTTAATATATATTAACCCGGGCCGGACATGGCACTCCACAAGTTAATTTTCCTAAAAGTATATATATATATATATATATATATATATATATATTAATTTTAGTGTAAGTACATTATTATATACTTATAATATAATTTTAATATCCATAAATAAATTATTATTATTATTATTATTATTATTATTGAGTTGCTTAAAGATTACGCCTAAAAAAAATTTGTTTTGTGATAAATATAATGTTATTTTATTAGAACAGTATCATGAAATCTAAACTGATTATATTATCAACAAATATAGAAAATATATAAAAACATATATGTTATAAAAAAATGTACTTCAATTTATCTTCTCACATACTTAAAAAGGTTAAGGTTGAGTGAGAGCATCATTTGACTTCAAGTAATAAGAAAAGTGTAAGACTCTCCAAAGTTCATGAGTTAGTTGGTGTAGAAGTTGTTCCATGTACATGCAAATTCTTTGGTAATAATGGGGGAAAAAATCAAACTAAGTTTTTCAAATTAACAACTTTGATTTTTTTGCAATGGGTACCACCATCGTAAGGAAAGAGATATCTCAACCATATTTCATATTTCAAGTCAAACATTTCTAGCATCATTGTTTCTTATTGTACAAACAAGGAGAATTCACACCACTATATATAGATGTACAATTCACATTTTGTGTGCATAAAAGAATAAATTAAGTTTGCTAGCAGTATAATTTTTATAAGCAAAAAATTATAAAAAATCAGGATAAAAAGTATTTTTAACTCAAAGTTATAAAAAATAAAATTTGTTAAAAATTCAAGTGTGAGTCGAAGATCTACATACATTGAGTACAAATGAATAAACAATTTTTAAGGCTTAAGACTTATAAATTTATTGATAAGGTGATGTCAATTCCTTTTACATGAGTTTGAATTACGTTTCTTTCATGACATAATACCAATGACTCATTGGTATTATGTCTTCTTAACAATATTTTGGCAAAAGATCCATCAAAATTAAAAAAATAAAAAAATATCATATAATCAATACAACAATAAAAAAAAGATAATAATTAGTATTATCCATTTTGGCTTTAGATTATGTTATTAAACCTAGAAAATAAGTAATAGTAAATTTCTATATCCATTACTTTAAAAATGAAAAATGTTATAATTAATTCGGAATTTATAGTTGGAAGTAATATAATATGTGACCAAGTAAACGCATAGAGATAACTAAAGTCATATACTAGCTAGATTTAAGATTCGACTCACCAAAAATGACAAATGATAATGGCAACGAGTGTAGATCATTAACAAAAGTCATCAAAACCCATCATTTATATCCACAAGGACATTACTACCAAGAAAAAAAATAACTTGTGTATGACGATGAAATAAGTTGGTAAAATGGTGATTATGCGATTGATAAATGAATTATTAGATTGTACGAATATTCTTTGATTTTGGTTTTTCTTGTTGACATTATATTATTTACATGTTTTATTTTTTTTAGCGCACGTATTATTATTATTATTATTATTATTATTATTATTATTATTTTATTTTTTATCGAAGTTACTACTATAAAAGTGATGGAAAGAATACTTTTGAGCAGCATTCAAACCATAAAAAGATTAAGAATTTTAGAACATAAAAGGGCCAAAGTGGAAGATGCATGAAAGGCAAGAACTAAAATGATATTTTAATCTTCATATTTTGGGAAAATTAGGTTTCATGATACTTTTAGAGATAAATATTAACGTATATAGTATTTTTAAAATATTATTAATATAAACATGAATACTTTCTCCACTTGACAAATAAGAGGATTAACATAAAATGTAAAAAAAAAATATTTATAATGTATGTAAGATTGTAACGCAAAATAAAACAGCTGAGTTATATTATTCCTAGGGATGTAAGTGACCATGTTGAATTTAATTTACTTTAATTTAAAATCATACCAGTTAAACGTTAATGAATTGAGATAGGATTAACTGGTTTTATTCAGGAAACACGTCTAAATCTAATTATAATTGAGTTGAGTTGGCTCAACTCTTAAAACAGCATATTTAAAAGTCAATATATTTAATGTTTTCTTTATAAGATTATAGCATTTATAACATAAATATATAGACAAAAGAAATTGTCTATTTATAAAAGATTGCTAGATTTAATATATATCGGTCAATGATATTATCAGATAAAAGTATTATGATCTACTTCTGAAAGTAATTGTATTCATTTCTCAAAATTAATTAACATATATTATTGGCTATAATAATATTTTTTTCACTACTAGAAAAATGTCATTTGGATAGCCACTAAAATATATAGTTCCTGTTCCGGTTAGCAAACTCAGATGGAATTCACTACCAGACAAATTTTTACTTCTCCTTACTTTCAATTTTCTCCTCCCACTTTAGGTCTACCCTTGGTCCTTTTATGCGGCTTCTTGCAATCTTCAGTAACCACCCCCGGTTCCTCCGGAACTGCTCCTATTTTCCAAGCGTTTATTCAGGGAATCTGCTAAGTAACCACCCAGTCTTTCGATAGTCCCTGGATTTTCTCCTTAATTTGGGGAGACTGCATCCCTATATTCCAGGGTCATCCCATAGTGAACCTTTGTTAGGTCTCGAAAAGACGCTGACCTGGTCTACCCCTGAAAGAGCGATGCTTAACTTCGCTTCTCGGGTTCAGTCGTTCTTCAATTGGCCCAGTAGATAGGTCCGAGCTAATGATATATGTGTTTAACACATCGAATAAGTCGGAATCCGAGCTCACTATACCACAACTAAAACAATCCGTCAGCTCGGAATCCGAGCTGGTCTCTTCCCAGTACACAACCCTCCGACCCTTCGTCGGGTGTGCCAGGCTAAGGGTCGCATCCTGGATTTTGATTTGATGTTTCTGACAACATTTATTATCCCTTACCTAACCACGACACGTGTTAGCCATCGACTGGGTGGGTTTTTCTTGAATCGTGCGGTCCTTTTTTAAACCTGAAAAGTAACCGTTCAGGCCTTTTATCTTCTAACATAACCACCTTGCGTGCCAGAAGAAAAACTTTCCAAGCGGACTCTGTTCTTGTTCCTTCGATCGTCTAACCAGTTTCACGCATTTCTCTATTCCAGGTATTCCTTTTCTCTTTACGCTCTTTTCTCTTGATCATCACCATAGTTTGATATTTAACGGTTCTGAGGTTGTGCTCAACAAGCGAAGGAATCTTTGAACTGTGTTATGCCTCGAGTTTTAGGGATTTTGACTAGGGTTTCTGTTCTTGCAGTCTTTACCCCAAGTCTCGCCTAAAACAGAGTTGAATTTGTTTTTCCCCGTTTCGCTACTTTACCTGTTTCAATTTTGGCCTGTTTCCTTTTTCAGATTTGGCCATCTGCTTTTTTCTCTTCGCATTTTAATTTCTGGGCGAAAGTTCTTTAGGGGTTTTAGGTTTTGAGATGACTTCCTACGACTCGCAATATCCTTGGGCTTCTCTGAGTTTGAAAAGGGAATGTACTAGCTTATGTACGGCGAAAAGGATTAAGGCCTTTAGGGAGAGTCACGCATTGTGTAAAGATGACGAGAAAGATGTGGTTGTAGGGATTTGTGAGTTAGACGAACCTGTATGTAGGGATGGCACCCTCCCGCCTGTCCAAAGATTCACCTTTATTTACGCTACTCTTTTCGAGAGGTTGGGGTTTCGATTACCTTTTAGTGAGTTTGAAAAGGATCTGCTGACCATGCTAAATGTCGCCCCTGCACAGCTTCACCCGAACAGCTAGGGTTTTGTCCGTGTTTTCCAGATTCTATGCGCTGGTCTAGACATCAACCCCACTGCCCCCATGTTCCTCTATTTCTTTGAGTCAAAACAGAGCTCACCTAAACAATTTTGGGTTTCCCTGAATAGCGTCAGTGGCCGTGGTCTCCTCACTTTGTTTCAATCTTCGTACAAGGGTGGCAAGGGTGCTTTTCTGAAAATTCTTGCTCCTGAGCACAATACTGCCTTGCTAGAGGGATTTCCTTTGTACTGGACTAGGCTTCCTACTCCGCAAGGTGCTCGCCAGATGGAGGAACTAACATTGACTGAGAGGGAGAGCTGTGCTAAATTGGAGGGTTTAGAGGTCGTCTTTGATATTCGAAAAATACTAGACCTTGAATATCGCAAAGTAGACTTAAAGTTGTTCATCGGTATATGCCTAACCACGCACTCTAAATTTCGGATTTATCTTTTATACTCATTACTGATGTTTACCTTGTTTGACTTTATCAGAACGCCAGATGGCCTTGTCACAGAGAGAACTGCTTCGCCGGATTAAGCAGAAGGAATCGAGTAAGGTCGGGGCGACCTCGCGGACAAAGGACTCCTCTTCAAAAGCCATAGTTTTGGAGAGTGAACAAGAAACTACTCAAAGTGATCCTAAGCTAAAGAGAAAGAGAGTCGAACCTCTAATCTCGGAGGCTTCAGATTCCACAGATAACATTCCTCTTAGTGCTTTGGGTTTCAATAGGAGTTTTTGGGATGACAAGTTCGCTCACTTGACGCATGGCAGGGCTAACAATTACTTTTCTATTGATGATAAGTTGCTTTCAAGTCGTCAGCTCTCCTCGGTTCAAGAAGGGCTTCTTCGCAACATCCACCAAGTTGAAGCTTCCTCGCTGTTCCTCATGGATCGTCTTGAAGCGTCTGAGCGGAAAGAGTTGAAAGCTACTTCTGATTTAGCTGCTGCCAATAAGGAGATCGAACAACTCCGACTCGGTATGGAAGACTTCGCGAGGACGAAAAAAGCTCTCGAAGACAAAGAGACTGAGCTAAGCATCTTGAGAGCCGAGATGGATGAGTTGAAACCCAAGGCTGAGGGTTTATCAGCTCGATGTCAAGAGTTGGAGGGCGAGAAAGAGGAGCTTACTGACCAACTATGCTCGACCTTGAAAGAAGGGTTTCAACTCGCTTTAGACCAAGTGAAGATACTCCACCCTGATGTAGATATCTTTGTAGCTGATATTACTAAGGAGATAGTAGACGGTCAATTGGTCGAGCTTACTTAGTTTTCTTTTGTAGAATCTGTCTTTGAATATTTTGTTGTATGAACGCTGTGCACCTTTGGTTTTGTGTTTTTCCTGCGTTTGTAGAATCCGACTTTGAATATTTTGTTGCACGAACGATTTGCGCTTTTGGTTTTGTGCTTTTCCTGCGTTTCATATTTGCGCAACTTCTCAATGTGTAGTAATGCGGGTTGAGCTCGCAACGAGATAATCCTGAGTGTGCTGAGTTATTGCATATCTGGCTCGTAGATAGGTCGGACCGAGGTAACCCTCAGCGTGCTGAGGTTTTGTATGTCTAGCTCGTAGCTAGGTCGGACCGAGGTAACCCTCAGCGTGCTGAGGTTTGGCTCGGACTCCCTGTTCATTCAAGTCTGATGTTAACTCTTTTCTATTTTCTGTTGGGTTTCCGACCTCGACTGGTAGGAGTGCATCTGTTCCATATACCAGGCTGAACGGGGTTTCGTGGGTAGTTGATTGTTGTGTTGTATGGTAGGCCCATAAGATTCTGGGGATCTCCTCGGGCCAAGGTGACTTGCTGGCCAAGACCCTTCTCTTAAGAGCTTTGAGTATTACCTTGTTAGCTGCCTCCGCCTGCCCGTTAGTTTGAGGATGCTCTATGGAGGAAAATCGTTGGAGTATTCCTAGCTGTTGGCATGTGCGCCGCACCTGAGAGCTGGTGAATTGAGTCCCATTGTCGGATATGAGGCGATGTGGTACTCCAAATCGACATACGAGATTTTTCCATATAAATTTTTCTACTTTAGATGCTGCTATGGTGGCCACTGGTTCTGCTTCTATCCATTTTGTCAAGTATTCTATGGCTACGATGAGGTATTTCAGTTGGCGTTTCGCTAGAGGGAAAGGTCCCAAGATATCTATTCCCCAGGTGTGGAAAGGCCATGGGGGGTGTATGGAGTGCAGTATTTCAGGGGGAGCTCGGTGAATGTCACCCTGTCTTTGGCAGGGATCGCAGTGCTTGACGTGTTCCATACAATCCTTCCTCATAGTAGGCCAAAAGTAGCCAGCTCGAAGAATTCTCAATACTAGGGCTCTTCCTCCGATATGGCTACCGCAGATCCCCTCGTGCAATTCGGACATAATTCTTCGAGCTTCCGTGTTCTCTACGCACATCAGTATAGGTCTCGAGAACCCAAAACGAAAAAGGTGTCCGTCTACCAGGGTATAGCGAGATGAGTTTCTCTTCACGCGTTGAGCTTCATCTGAGTTGTCAGGTAGGATGTCGTCGGCTAGGTAGGACCTGATAGGATTTATCCATGACTCGGAGTTGGAGACCCCGCTCAGACTCATTATTCTGAGTTCACTTGATGAATCTACTCTGGGCGATGTTAATGTTTCCTTGATCACAGATTTGTGCTGGCCGGGTTTAGTAAAACTGGCGAGCTTGGATAAGAGGTCTGCCCTACTATTCTCTTGTCGAGGAACGTGATCCAAACGAAAGGTCTCGAAAGTTTTTGCCAACAATATCACGTAATCCAAGTATTTGGCTAATTGCGGATCTTTCGCCGAGAACTCCCCGCTGTATTGACCTGTGACTAATAGTGAGTCGCTCCGGGCTGACAACCTTTTCGCTCCGATCTCCTTAGCCAACAGCATTCCTGCGATTAGCGCTTCGTATTCGGCCTGGTTATTACTGGCTTTGAACGAGAACCTGAGGGACTACTCAATCAGCACTCCACCTGGTCCCTCAAGGACGACTCCAGCTCCACTTCCCTTCTGGTTCGATGCGCCGTCAACGGATAGGATCCACTCAGGAGGAGCCGAACAGGTGGGAGCTTTGTCCGGGTCTGATGGTGTTGGTAAGGTGAGTTCGGCAAGGAAATCAACCAATGCTTGGGCTTTAATTGGTCCTTTTGGTTCATATGTTATGTCGTATTCTGCCAACTCTATGGCCCATTTCACTAAACGTCCTGTCATGTCGGGCCGTCTCAGGATTTGTTTTACAGGGAGGTCAGTCTTCACCTGAATGCTGAAGCTTTGGAAGTAGTGTCTAAGTTTTCTGGCGGAGATGATCACCGTCAGGGCTGCTTTTTCCAGAGTTGGGTACCGTTTTTCCGCTCCATGTAGCAATCGACTTACAAAATAGACGGGGTATTGTTTGTTTTCACGGTCCTGTACTAACACCGAACTTATGGCATGCTCGGTCACTGTAATGTATAGCTGCAAGGGTCTCCCTTTCTTTGGCCGACTGAGTACGGGTGGCTGGCTCAGATATTCTTTGAGTCGGGTGAGAGAATCTTCGCATTCTGACGTCCACTGGAACCTTTCGTTCTTCTTCAGGCATTGGAAATAGGGGTGGCCTTTGTCTCCACTCCGTGCGAGGAATCTAGACAGGGCTGCCATCCTCCCTGTTAATTGTTGAACCTCCTTCATGCAGCTCGGGCTCTTCATGTCGATGATCGCTTGGCATTTATCAGGGTTAGCTTCGATACCTCGTTCTGTCAACATAAACCCCAAGAATTTTCCTGCCCTAACCCCAAACACACATTTTTCAGGGTTTAGCTTCAACTGATATTTGTTAATGGTGTCAAAAAGTTCTTGAATGTCGAGGGCGTGGACTTCGTTTCCTGCGGAAGTAATCACCATGTCGTCTACATAGGATTCTACGTTTCGCCCCAATAGAGGTTGTAGTATCCTATCCATCATTCTTTGATAGGTGACCCCTGCATTTTTAAGACCAAAGGGCATTACTCGGTAGCAAAAATTCGCCTTTACTCCCATGAAGGCGGTTTTATCCTCGTCTTCCGGATGCATGCGGATTTGGTTGTACCCTGAGTTTGCATCCATGAAGCTCAACAACCCACACCCGGAGACACGATCTACGAGGACATCTATATTTGGCAGGGGATAGGAGTCTTTTGGGCATGCCATGTTTAAATCGGTGAAGTCGACGCACATCCTCCACTTTTCGTTTGCCTTCTTTACCATGACCACATTGGCCAGCCAATCCGGGTACTGTATTTCTCTAATGTGCCCGGCTTCCTTCAATTTTTTTATCTCTTCTGTTGCAGCTTTTCCTTTTTCATCGTTGAGCCTCCTGCGTCTTTGAACTCGTGGTTTTACCCGTGGGTTGATGTTCAGGCGATGACAAAGAATGTCTGGATTGATCCCCGGCATATCTCGGACCGACCATGCGAATGAGGATACGTTTGCTTGTAGGACTTGTCGTATCGCCGTCTCTGTGGTTGAATCGAGATCGGCTCCAACCCTTATTTTCTTTCCGGGAAGCACTTCTATCTCTTTCAGTTCGCCAATGGGTTGCGGGCCTTGATCGGTTGGTGGACGGGGGTCAAGCTCGGAATCCGGCCTATCTGTGATACGAGAAACTTGAGCTAGACTGTACGTGTCGCGTCGAGTTCGTAAGCTTTTTTCATAGCATTTTCGTGCTACCTCTTGGTCGACCTTCATTGTGACTATTTTTCCTTCAGCTGGAAATTTCATCTTCAAATGTGTTGTAGATACGACCGCGCCGAGTTTGTTGAGGGAGGGCCTCCCCAGTAGCATATTATAGGACGAAGGGGCATTGACCACAATGTATTTGATCACTATGGTTTTGGCTGCATGTTCATCAGAGAAAGTCGTCCTTAAGTCGACGTATCCGCGGACCTCTACTTGTTCACCTGAGAAGCCAACTAGGACCCCGTCGAAAGGCAAAAGTTGATCTCTGGGGATCTGAAGGCCAATGAATGCGTCCCAGAACATCACGTCTGCCGAGCTACCCTGGTCTATCAATACACGATGTACGTTTCGACCCATCATGATTACGGAGAGTACCACGGGGTCGTCTTCATGAGGAACAATATCCTTGGTGTCGTCTGCCGAAAAGGTGATATTGGGCGTGGGCACTGAAAACCCCGAGACTGATGTCGACATGACGGCCCGTGCGTATCGCTTCCGGGCTGACTTGGTCGGTCCGCCTCCGGCAAATCCGCCTGCTATAGTATTAAAATCCCCAAATACTGGGATTTCGTGAGGCCCGGCGATAGTTTTGGTAGATGATTCTGCCAGCTTCGTCTTCGTGTCATCACTTTTGACATATTTGTTTACGAGACCCCTCCGAGCTAGGCTTGCTAACTGCCCTATCAGAGGGAAACAGTCCTCTGTGTCATGACCATGAGTTCGGTGAAATTCGCACCGAGCCGAGGTCTCTTTCCCGAGGAGTCGACCTGTTTCTAATGGAAAACGTAGGTATTTGCTGACTTCCTCGTCTTGCAGGATGCGGGCTTTGGGTTCAGAAAAAGGAGGGCATGAGGGCTTGACAGCCCTTTTATCCGGGTTGTGACGTTGACTGTAGGGGGTGAACTTGCGATTGGATTTTTTGTAGGGGGAAGAGGTTTCCATTACTTGACGTCGGACATCCCTACCCTTGTGCTCGGGTGGGGGTCGCCTTTCCTCCAGCCTTTTCCTCTGCATTGCTTCTTCTGTTTCAATGTAAATGGTTGCCCGGCCCCTTATTTCTGCTAGCGTTGCGGCTGGTGTCCGGATGAGAGATTCACTAAAAGAGTTAGCTCGCAACCCTTTCACGAACGCTCCTACCAGCATCTCCTCACTGGGGTTTGTGAGGCCCATACTGATGTCGCAGAACCTGTTAAGAAATTGCTTCAAAGTTTCTTCCTGACGTTGCTTGATGTCGAACATATCTGCTATTTGCAGCTGTTTGGGACGATTTACTGCGAATCTTTCCATGAACATGCGTGCGAAAACGTTGAAGGAAGTGATGGTGGCGTGGGGGATCTTGCCAAACCATTTCAGCGGCGTGCTTGACAGAGTGCCTACAAACATCTTGCACCGCACCACATCGTTTCCTCCCGATATTAGCATTTGTGCTCGGAAGGCTTTTAAATGTGCTTCTGGGTCGCCTTCACCAGTGAAAGGTGCTATCTTCGGGATGATGAAATGGGGGGGAATGATTTCTTCTACGATCGCTTTGGCCAACGGATGGTTCTCGTCTTGCTCGGTCGTTCCCCTCCCAAGGAAGTTGGTGTCTTGGAAGTTGCTACGTTCTCTCAACCAAGTGCGTAGTTCATCATTACTTTTTCGCAGCAGTTCTTGTTGACGTATGGATTCCTCCAATCTTTGTCGAGCTTCTTCTGATTCCTTTTGAAGCTTTTCTTGCTCGGCTTGCATCTCCAATCGTCTCCGCTCATGGTCGGCTAGCCACTGAGCTCGTTCTCTTTCTGCTTCTTGCCGAACCGTTTCGTTTCCTCGTCGCAAGATTTCAATCTGCCGCAGGACTTGCTCTAATGAGGCCTGATCGTTGTTGCTACCTTCCGTCGCTATGATCGCCATATTTTACTCTTACTCCGCTACTATTGGTGGTGCCGGTTTCAAGTTTTACCGGGTCCCACGGTGGGCGCCAATGTTCCGGTTAGCAAACTCATATGGAATTCACTACCAGACAGATTTTTACTTCTCCTTACTTTCAATTTTCTCCTCCCACTTTAGGTCTACCCTTGGTCCTTTTATGCGGCTTCTTGCAATCTTCAGTAACCACCCCCGGTTCCTCCGGAACTGCTCCTATTTTCCAAGCGTTTATTCAGGGAATCTGCTAAGTAACCACCCAGTCTTTCGATAGTCCCTGGATTTTCTCCTTAATTTGGGGAGACTGCATCCCTATATTCCAGGGTCATCCCATAGTGAACCTTTGTTAGGTCTCGAAAAGACGCTGACCTGGTCTACCCCTGAAAGAGCGATGCTTAACTTCGCTTCTCGGGTTCAGTCGTTCTTCAATTGGCCAAGTAGATAGGTCCGAGCTAATGATATATGTGTTTAACACATCGAACAAGTCGGAATCCGAGCTCACTATACCACAACTAAAACAATCCGTCAGCTCAGAATCCGAGCTCACTATACCACAACTAAAACAATCCGTCAGCTTGGAATCCGAGCTGGTCTCTTCCCAGTACAGTTCCATAGGAACATGTGCTTAAATATATCTATAATTGATTGGTAGCATCAAAACAAAGAAGGAGAAGAACACCAATTGTGAGGTGAGAATTGAATATACAAAAGAATGAGAAGCACTTGTATAAAGATACAAAGTTCATCAAACGATATGTAACGTGTGATATAAAACAGCACATGAATCAATCACTTCTATAATAGCTTATGTGAGGCAATAATTGACACAACTTTTTCTTACACCATACACTTTTTCTTATCAGTATCTATAGAAAAAAAAAATAGTTAAAATCAGTTTTTAAATTTATATATAATTTAAATTACAAAAGTTATTTTTTATTAAATTTTTCTCATGCAGAACTCTTCTCCAGGATAATAATTTTCCTTTTTTTATTTACTAAATGTATTCCGTATTTACAATTTCATATACCAAATTTGAAAGCGATATTTTACTGCAACTACTTTTTGAACTTATAATTTGGATATGTCAAGACGTAGAATTCAAACCCTAATGAACTTACCTCATTTTAAAGGAAGCAATATAATATATATAGAGGAGAAGTAACTATTTTCTACGTGTTCATATATTCCAAGTTCTATATCACAAAAGATGAGACAATTATATAATATAGAAGTGAGGTATAAATCCTATTTTATAAATTGATTTTATAGGATTGAGTTAAGTTTAAAACTCATTTTTAAAATAAAAATAATTATTTGACTCTGTTAATTTTATATATTTGTTCCCATCAATATATTATCCCATTAGAGGTTTAGATCATTGATCCCAGGTGTAATTTATCCACATAAGTGGTTTGAAAAATATTCACAGTGGTATGGACTTGTACCTGCATGTTCCCTTCCACTTTTCAACAGCAACATCCAAAAAGATTCACCTACTGAGATCACAACTACTACAAGGCCCTCCAAACTGGTATAAAAGGACATCATAGTCGTGTGCAAAGAACATCATGGTTGTGAGTAAAACATCATTGTTATCGTGTGTTAAGGAAATGAACAACATGGTGATTGTTTCCTTAAGCTCTCTGGTGCTCCTCTTTGGTGCCATGATTGAACTCCCTCAAGCACTTGCACACTCTGCTACTAAACCACCTCTTCACAACGCTCCCTCTGAAGCACCATCTCCCACTTACGACCCTCCAACTCACACAACACCCTCCTTTTATAAGTCACCAACTCAGAAACCACCGTTCGAGAAACCACCGTTTTACAGTTCACCGTTTGAGAAACCACCACTCTTCGTGCCACCCTTCAAGACGCCACCTTTTCCGATGCCACCCTTCGAGAAACCACCACTTTCTTCACCGCCATTTACCATGCCACCCTTTGAGAAACCACCGCTTTTTGTGCCACCCTTTAAGATACCACCGCCACCACCGCCACTTCACATGCTACCTTACCCTAAGTTCTTTCCCATGTACTGCACCTGCTTCTGAAGCAGTGTTACATGTCTACAGTTGCATTGATTTCTGCTAAATAAGAGGTAGCTGCTGCATGCTACCACTCTCTGTCTTCTCAGTATTGTTATAATTAAGGTGCAATGTAATACTTGTGTGTGTTATGAATGCTTTTATTTGAATATCAAAAGAATATAAATGTTGTTTACTTTCAAAATTACGAGATTTAATGCATGACCTTATCTGAATGTGGAAAATATAAATTAAAAGAAATAAGATTTTTATCACTTAAAATTTATGATATTACATTACTTTTTACAATCTAAAAAGTAGATTTTGAATTTTCTGTTCTATGTTGTTCCTCTGTTGAGTTTTTTTTTATGTTGTTTTTATTGAGTATTAAAAATACATTATTTTAATATTTTAAAGTTTAAAAAATTAGTGATTATCAATCTATTTTAAAGACAAAAAATAAAATATAAAAAAATAACACAGAAAAATTCCAAACATCGTGTATATGTGTGACTAGCTTTGTCTAAAGAAATTAATGATCAAATTAAATGATAAATTTATCTCGAGGATGGTTAATAACACAAATGAATGAAATAAGGTATGTAATAATGTAATCATTGATATGTGTTGATATATATAGTGCTTAAATTTCCGTACAAATGGTTATACTATAGTTTCGTGAGTTCGTTGACCATGACACATCGTTGACTTCAATTGATGGAATGAATTGTGTCACTGAAAAGCTATTTAAGAAACTAACACCCAAAATTTCTCAATTTTGATTCACGTATAGTTATTATTAAGGTAGACAAAAATAATCTATATTTTGAGTTATCAAATGTAATTATTTAATTTCCGCAAAGTCTTTAGAAAATGAGGCAGATACAATTATTTAAAGAGTAGGATATATCTACTAAAAAACACTAAATGTGCAAAAAGAAATGCAATTATAACAAAACACATAAATTTCATAATTTACAAAAATACAAAAAACGTCTACTTTTAAAGAAAGTTGAGTCACGTTTTTCAAAAGTAATTTTGACACAAATATATGTAAATTACTAACATAAAATTAAACATTCTGAAAAGTATTAACACTATGAACAGCAAAAACACGCAAACTAATTGTTATAGGGTGTAACACAATGTACCTAATAAACGAAATTTGAAAACAATAATTTATAATGCATTATAATTTGTTCCAAAAAAGAAAACACCTAATTAGAGGATGTTCCAGAATGATCTTTCCCTAAATAATACTAAATTGGACAATTTATTAGTTTCACATAGTTGACAAAGAAAAGAATCTGCCATATTACCATAAATGATTTTTTTTTTTCATTTTTGCATTATTTTGAGACCAAAGTGCAGTGATTTGTGGCTAAATGTGTAGCCTAACCATAATATTATACTAACACGATTTTCTTAAAAAATATTTATTATCTAAATTTTGGAAGTTTGACTTATCATGTATGTTTTCCTTAAATTATAAAAAACATTTGGCTTTTTAACAACGACAGACTTTAAAATTTAAATAATTTATCTTCATAGAAATAAAAACTAAAAATACCATAATTAAATTTATGGGACTAAAAATTATTTTTTAATAAAAAAATCAATTTTAATTTCCAGCATTAAAAATATATCTTTAAACAGTGAGAATTCAAAAACCATTTTTGTTATATTTAAAGGACAGAAAAAATGCCACTTTTAAATTGAAGAGGTTGAAAGAATCAATTTTAAAGTTTAAAGACGAAAAATGTTACTTTTACATTTGAAAACTACAATGAAATTTATTTCACTTTTAAAGGATTATTTTAAAAAAAAATACATTTTTACATTATTATTTTAATTACTCGTGGTTTGTTCATATAATTGTTCTAAGTATGTCAGTACGTAATGCATAGGACTAAAAGGATTAAAAATAACTATTTGAAATTTAACATTAATTTTTTTTAATTTGAAAATATAAAAAGTATAAATTTAAGAAATTAAAAATATATTTAACTCAAAAGAAATATAGACTTAAAGATCGTTGTCGAATTCGATTTTTTAACTGGTTGAAACTAAGTTTTATTATTCAAAATATTGGTCGAAAATACAAAATTGAAATTTTAACTAGTTTTTTTATGTCTTTCAAGTTAAAAGCATTGTGCCATTGGTTTATTTATTCTAAAAGGATCATATAGTGATTAATTGTTTCAGCACTAACAAAAAAAAAACTCAAATAAAAACTACATTAAACTTGGAAGAATTTTCCATCGTCAATAACACTTTGGAATACAATAACAAATGAATTTAAACTTAAAAATCAATTAAGAATACAGCACTTAATATTTCTTATTACAAATTTGAACAGCTTTTAAAATTTTGATCGTAGTCCGAAAATAATTACTCCACGCATGCACCAAGTTAATCATAATATATTTGAAGACGATAAATGTTTTCGGAAAAAAATTCGTATTTGTAGTTATTCACAGATAAAACCCGCAAGAGAATGAACATTATAAATGAATATTTATGTGTCATGAGTATAAATATTCTAATACTCGCATGTTAACGTAGTGGTACTATCTGTACCGTATATATATATATATGTATCTGCTATATTCTAATTTAACTTCAAAAAATTAAAAAATATGATTAAAATATTAATATATTGATTTTGAATGAGTTATTTGTTTGTTAATTAGTTTTAAAAAAAAATCATTTCTTTGTAAACTGTCATTCAACACTGTTTAAATAAGTTATTTGAACTTTGTTTAAAATTTATGAATGTTATGTGTTTTATTTTATTTGAATTTACGATTATAATATGTGATTAAATATTCTTATTTTTTTAAGTACCCACAGGCATATGTGGATATCCATGAATATTAAAAAATTATATGGATATCCGTATAACGCATATTGGACGGATATGTATACGAGGACAAGACAAATATTTATTCAGCGAGTAAGGTACGAGAGTGTTATTATCCGTACTCTACCCATTCCGGTGACATCCCTGCTTTTAATAAAGTTTACTTAGAAAATATTAAACATAAAATAAATGTATCTATATTTTATATTTAGCTAATATTCTTAATTTGAACGAAATTAAACTCATTTTTCATAAACTTTACAAAACCAATAAGACATAGCTAATATTGTGTTCTACGGTTGACACTCTGTGAAATAAATGTGTGTGGGGTGGTGAAGGTGTGGAACAATCTTAATGATTGATTTTGGCATATGAATAATCTGAATTTCACGAGCATGTTATTATAAATATAAATACGATTAAAATAATATCTATTTAAGAAAATTAGTTATTGATAAAAGAAATTCTGTATACTAATTTTCAGAAATAAGATTAGATGTGGAATGAGTGTAATGTGTTGTTGGCTTACTCGTACAATGGTGGTGCGATTAAATTTTTGAAGCCCCACCCAGTTTTCTCCGGTGTTTGATGCTTCCGAGTTGAAGATCCCGATCCCGCATGTTCTCAACACAACACTTCCCTCTCAGATCCCCAAAAAAATCATACTCACCAATTCATCACATTAGCGCAACGGAATCATCATCACAAACACTTCAATTGAAATCGCAATCGTAATGTGATGGATTCCCCACCTTCCCAGCAATCGTGGGGAAGGTCACCCACCTCCCTCTCTTCATCTGCTTCTCTTTCCAAATCAAATTCTGATTCCATTCAGAGCCTCTCATCGATCCTCAACAACCCTCACGCCTCCGACGCCGCATCCTGGGGCGCCTGGTGGTCCTCCGCCACCGCAGTCGCTCCGCCCGAGTTCGCTCCCATCGCGGTTGCCAAGGCCGCCTCCGAGGTTTCCCGATCGGACTTCCAGCAGTACGTCGTGCCTATCGCCGAAGCCTACCATCGCTTCGAGGACATCCGAAACCACACCTCCAAGGAACAGATCAACGCGCTCGCCAATGCCGCCGCCGCCTCCGGCCAGGGCGAGGCGCTCGTCGCCTGCCTCCGCGAGGTTCCCGCGCTCTACTTCAAGGAGGACTTCCGCCTCGAGGACGGAGCTACGTTCCGCGCCGCCTGCCCCTTCGCTAACGTTGCCGAGAACATCGCGCTGCAGGAGAAGCTATCGCATTACCTCGATGTTGTGGAGCTCCATCTCGTGAAGGAGATCTCGCTCCGCTCGTCCTCGTTCTTCGAGGCGCAGGGGCAGCTGCAGGACCTCGATGCTAAGATCCTGCAGGGTTGCACGCAAATTCGCCATCTCAAGGACACCATTCGCCTCCTCGACGCCGATTTGGTCCACGACGCGCGCCAGATTCAGGAGCTCAATGGCACCAGGACCAACCTCTTGGCGCTCCTGCAGAAACTCCGGCTAATATTCTACGTCAACCAGGCTCTCTCAGCTCTCAAATTGGTACTCTTGCTTTTGCATTTTTATTGTGATGTTTCTGTTTTTCGCCGTTGTTGATGTTTTTGTGAAGAGTGTAGCGTCGTGAGTGTCGAAACTTTGTTGAGTAGGATTGTGAGGGCTAGAGGAGAAAGTTAGATGTAAGTCCTAACATACTTTTTGGAGCTGTTATCCAATCAGAATTATATAAGTAATTGGCATAATAAAAGCTTGTGGTAAAGATCATCAACATAAGTAACACCGAAAATACCCATGAAATTGTATCTGAGTTTGTCCCATGCGAAGCTGTGCTTGTGTCTTAGAGTTATTGTTGTTAGGTAGGGTTGTGGATTAATTTGGAGAATTTGAAGGTGGTTGTTAAATACTAATTACCCTGTCATTAATGCTGATGGGGGAGATGATTCTCTGTATTCAAGGTCAGAGATACCTCCTCAAGAAAGGATAAAGGAAGAGGCTCAGCATTCTATTCAGCACCTCAATAAAGGAAATTGCAATGATAAGCAGTCAATATAGGCCATGTGCTCATTCTAACGGAATTCCTTATAACCAATCTAACAAATTGCCAATTCAGCACTAACAAAATGTAACAGCAAATTCTAGATCTTATTCCTCTCCTCTTAGTAATAAACATATTCTGAATTTCTTTTCTGTTTCTCAATCCACTTGGGCGTACTGGTCTAGGCCTATCTGCATGTTCACACCAATACCATCCCATCAGAAGTAACCTTGCCCTCAAGGTTGGAAGTGGCAGATCATCCAAATTCTTCCAAGAAGTGTCATCCGGAGAAAGGCCTTGCCAGTGCACTAGAGCTATCTTAACTGAACTTCCACTTACAGATTTTTTTCTTGAACCCCAGTGTAGCTAATGGCAAAACTAATGGACTGTTGTCCACTAATTGGAATGAACCTCGTCAGAGTATGGAGGGGCCCCCACATTTGCTTTCAAAAGTGGGCAGTGAAAACATTGTGAATTTTAGAGTAGGAAGGCTAGGTAAGTATGTAGGCCATGGGTCAAATGCGGTCTATATCTGATAAGGACCATAAAAGCGCTTAGAGAACTTGTGATACTTCACACCAGAAACAGAAGTTCGTCAGGTTGAAGCTTTACATACTTGAACCACTAATCTCCTCTACATAAAGGTCAACCACGAATTGATGGCCTTGAATCATCATTGAGACGTTCACTGTCTCATGTTAGTAACTCTCTATTACTGACCAATACCTTCAATTGAGTTGTAGAAATCCCTTAAAGCCCAATGCAAACACATTCTATTGTTGGGTAAAATTGTGGGTACTCCTACTATCCACCTACACGCAGACTGGGTGGTGAGCCGCATGCCCCAAGACTCGCAATGTTTGATCTAAGGTCTTTGAACCAGCCAGTGCATGAGAGCTCAGTTGGGCCTCTAAAAGGGGAGTGAGGTCTGCCTTACTCAAAGTCCCCTTTGGCATTTTGTTCACCAACAACACCTTGAAGTGGAGTGTCCTCCTCTTTGATCACTACCAAGAAGGAATGTCTACAATGGTGGTTACAAGAGAAATTTTTTTCACAACAAAAATAGATCTCATGTTCTTGACGATCCATAATTTTGACATCAAAGAGATGTTTATACTTAAGTTTGAGGTTGTGCTGTTGGTAGCAATGGTGGTAGTTGTTTAGGGGTGATGGTTTGGAAGAACGGCAGTGGATACAAGTGAATGTCCAAGAGTTCAAGGGAGGAGAAAATGAGTTCAAAAAACACAGCTTAATGAAATATTGCAAGGCCTGTCACTTGCGATAGGGTGTAGAGTTGGTGGGCAAGGACTTTGCATTTAATCTTCGACTTCAACCCTGAAATGAAGCATTTCAGCAAGATATAAGGATTCAACCCAACAATATGGTTAGCTAGGGCTCAAAATTACTCAAGTAATCATTAGCAACTGTGAACGTTTGGGTAAGTTTGAAAAGCTTACTTTCAAGGTTGTCAAAGTCCATGAGAGTGAAATGTGTCTCCAAACGTTGGAAAAATTGCATCTATTATTAAGTCTGACTGTTATGATACGTCCATAGGTACTACATCATGGTAAAATGAAGAAACAATGTTGCATTCTTCAGCAGGGTAGCTTGATGATAAAAAAATGACAGTTTTTTGAAAATTCAGGCATGACGATCTTGGCTGTCAAAATGAGGAATGTCCTGCTTTGGAAAATATTATTGAGTGGAATTGGTACTAAGAGGAGATTCATAAGAATTTGCAGTTGGGCAGCCTTCTAATACAAATACTCTATTGACAACTTCATCAATATCGTCAGTTAAAGATGATTCGCACAATATCATCATGCTGGTTAGGTTGTGAATTGGAATTCTTCGATTGAGTGCTGTTAGCGATGGTACTAAAGAGTGACTCTCAAGGAAAGCACCAAAATTATGTTGGTATAGATTCTTTGTATTTGATGTCAGTGATACCCCTCACAAAAAAGGACAAAGGAAGAGGATCAGTATTCTATTCAGCACCTTAATTAAGCAAATTACAAGAATATATAGCTAATCTAGGCCATGTGCTCATTCTAACAGACTCTTAACCAATCTAACAAATTGCCAACTCAACACTAAAAGAATCCAGAAAATTCTATAACTTATTATTCCTCTCCTCTCCGTGATAAACATTCCAAATTTCTTTTTGTTTAGCAATCTTTATTGATTCAGTGTTGGGCATATATGTGTTTAGTTTTTGGCCTTTTCTTTATTATTTTGGTTGTGTTTGAGTTATTTTTGAGGCTTTCAAGTTGATGTGGTTTTGCTGTGATACAGCTTGTTGCATCTGCAGATTGTGCTGGGGCGCTGGATGTGACTGATGATTTGCAACATTTACTGGTATCCCTTTAATCATTGTGCAATATGGTGTAGATGTGTTTGCTTGTAAATGATGGTCTTGGGATGGATACTGTTTTTAACTTAGCTTGATCAGACTAGAGATTAATGCTTAGCTGATATCAGTCACTGTGTTGAACTTGGGTAGTTTTTTTGGTAGACTGTTTATGACATAGCATGATGGGATTCTTGACAGTTGAAGAAAACATTCTGTTCTGATTTATCTTGTTTATTTCCTGTAACTTTTGCAGGATGGAGATGAGCTCAGTGGTCTACATTGCTTTAGGCATCTTAGAGATCATGTAATAGGCTTTATAGAATCCATAAACAGGTACGCCACTTATGATGTACTAATTGTATCTGAAAATTCAGTAAATAGCGCTTTCTACTTTCTTGATTTTATGGAGCTGAGTAATAATTAGAAGAGAATAGGGTTGAACTAATTGCTTAGATGGGTTGAAACCATATTTACCTATTGAATCATAAGATTTAGACACAATGAAAAATATCTTGAAATACATAGAGTTAATGCGTAATATTGTATTCCATACACATAAATCTGATAGTAATAATTTTAAACCAGGAATTGATCACAAAACATTATAATCATAATTTTATGGAACAAACTTGTAGAGACATAAATTGAATATTACTATCCAGTAGCAACTTAACCTAGTTCTAGTTCAATCTCCAAAGTTTGTACCTTTGTTCTGTCTCCTTATTCTATCCATCTTCACATTCAATGGCAAAGGACAGATAAGAAGAAATAAATAAATAAAATAGCTTTTTCTCTCCTCACTAAGTAAGAACAGTGCTTTTTGTCAATGTATCATTATTCTTTTCTCTACAGAAAATGCAGCTTTTTTGGCTTTGGGTTGCATTAGTTATCATAAGTAGACATTGGGTCCTTGATTCAATTTCTGTACTGAATCTTACAATTCTGCCAATTTGAGCTGTTACTCCGGCTATTGTGTGATTGGCTCTTCAGTCTATCAATTGTGTAAAAATTCATATCAAATGATTTTGTGCCAATCACGATTTCAATAGTTATGTTTAGGAAGTAATTCCATCCTTATTTTGAAATATTTTAAACTTCTTTGTTTTTTAAACATGTTTTCTTTGTCCCTTGGTATTATGAACTTTGTAATATTGACTTTTGGTTATTATTATTTATATATTGCTAAAATTGGATTTTAAATATGTGAAAGAAAAGGCTAAAGTTATATTTTGTACTGGACATTTAGTAATGTATTGTATTATTTTGGTAGCATTCTTTCAGCAGAGTTTATTCGAGCTTCCTTACAAGATGCTGCAGAAAAAGATGGGATAATTTTATCCAAAGCTAAAGCAAGTGTCTCCCTTCCAATGAATGGAAAGGATGATGAAGTAAGATTGTGTCTTCATTTATTTTTCTCAGTGCCTTTTCTTTAATTTTCTACGACTCCTGTGATGGAAATCTTTCAAATCTTAACTGTTACTTTTTTTTAGTGGGTACTGTTTCCTAGGGGGGGTGTTCTTTTGCTTTAACAAGGTCAAGATATACCAAAATGAGTTGTGCTATATTGTCACAGGGCCAAGAGGCTCTACTTACATTTTGTGATGGAGTTCATGTATACACGTATATGTTAAATTACTAAAGAAAAAGTGAACGTTAATATTTGGGTTGTATAGAATTTGTAGTAGTAAACTTCATAAACAACCTGCTTAATGTATTGTTGCCTTTTAAGATTCTGTTTTTATCTCATTTGAAATGGCTCATGAGTGCAACAAAACTCACAATCTCTTTGCCTATCAATTATAGAAATTCCTTTGAAATGGGCACTACCAAGGATCAGGGGTCCATTAAAAAAACATTATTTGACAAATAAATGGGAAAACAGACATCCTGGAAAATATTTACACTATTCTCCTGCCATGTACAATGATGTCATACCCTCGTCATTGTTAATCTCCCTAAATGATACCATAGCCTCTTCTCTACTCAGTAATTTTTTTTTAAACAATCTAGAAGGGGAAATGACGCATCCTGGGTTCATCGAGAACCACAACCAAATTATGTCATAAAATAGCCCCTTTGCAGTGCAGAAACAAATGGATAACTGTTTTTTATTAAACCTACACATGATTGGTATTGGCATGTATTGTGAGGGGGACTGAGAGAAGAAGTAGGAAAGTTGCAACTGAACAAAACATCTGAATTAAACATTATTGATTTTGCATAACTAAAATTTGAGGAGGTATGATTGTTAAATAGGATGGTCGAGGGAGGTTAAGGGGGTCTCATTTTTGTGAAATTAAGCTGAAGAGATATTAGGCCTCACAAGGCCATTTCTTTATTCAGCATCCATACCTATCTAGTTCTGCTGTCACTCTGGTGCTGAACTGGGATGAGAGTTCTTGAATAAAGTACATTATTTTCCTACTCTACTGGTTCCAGCGTTAGTCTGCATGTAACAGATGTCTGGTGAAGAGCTGTGTCTGGTATATGAATTTTTAACATTTAATCATATTTGTTAATCTTATGAAGGATCTCTGTCTAAGAAAGACCTGTGTTTAGGAGGGTAGTACAAAAGTTTCAAATGGGTTTGTCAGGGATGGAATTGTTTAATTTTTGGGAGACTGATTATTTAATTTAGAATGTCAGCATTTGAGAAAGATCTTTGTGGAGAAAACACATGAAGAATTCAAAATCCGAAATCCAAATTTTGTTTGTGCTGGAACATAGACGAGTGGTAGAGTCAAGTGATGATAGAAGGGTAAATGATGCTAGCCTAGGTTTGTTTTTGTTTCTTTTTTCTTAATGGTACTTAGGTGTGTTGTAGTCTATTGATATAGACGGGTGTCAACCTAGTTGGGATTGCAGTCTTGTACATAACAATGGCAATGGGGCAGGGCAGGTTATACCTAAACCCTAAACGATTTAATTTGGTAAAGTTGAAGTTTACAATGCAATACATCGTTTTAATAAAGCCATACAGTGGAAAAAATGTGTATTTGGGATTGTGATGAGAGAGAAAATACTGCAGGGGTATCAAATGAGTCGAACAATTGAGAGAGAGAATGAAAAATTGTGTAACAAAAGAAGGGTTCTTCAAATGAAAATAGGCAAAGGACCAAAGAGAACAATAAAAGTAAGTATTTTAGATTACCTAATAAATTAAGGGTGTTTTTAGTAATTTAAAATAGGGACGGGTATGTACATACCCATTCCTATCCCCATACAAAATTAAAAAAATCGGATATTACCCATTTCAATACTCATACCAAGTCAACGTGAAGATTTTCTGTCAAAATCAGGACTCGTTTTGACAGTCCCCATGGGACTAGTTCACTTGTCATCCCTACGTGTATGCAGAGATGCTTTTGTTCATCTTTTATAAAAGAAAAAAAGCTTGTATTCATTCTTTATGACTTAATTTTTACACACTGCACAACAATTACCCTGTTTTGGCTTTAGTGCAATGATTGAGTAGCCAAAAATTTTACAATTGAGGATACTGTTTTTGATCTAATCTGTTTCATGATCAGGTAAAGTTGGAAGAAGAGGAAAGCAATAATTTCAAAGATTGTCTGCTTCCTACTGTAATTGGATTGCTCAGAACTGTAAGTAATTAGTTGTAATAATCTTGACTAAATTATTATTTGGGCTAGTTTTGAAAGTTTGAGTATTATTTTTTGTTGAGAAATCATCTTTTGTAAGATCAGTGCAGTGAGATTTCCCATTTTGTATTTTTGAGGTTTTGTTGTCCTTTGTCCCTTCTTCAAGATACGTAAATAGTACGTATTTTTCTTGCAACTGATAGAAGAATAAAAGAAGCAGAAAAATTACTTTTAAGAGATCTCATGCCACTTAGAACGTTTCTGTTTCTGAGCTACTATATACAAAGAAACAATGGCTTTAATGTTCCATATTAATGCAATGCATATGATTCTAATGGTGAAGTGGAGCAACTTAATGTTGGGTCGGTGGCCAGGGAATATACTCAAATTTATGACCTTGTTTATTGAGATACTTTGTCTCTCGTGGTCAAGATCAACACAATTCAACTCTTCCTTGATATGGCTACTATTCATAATTGGTCACTTCACTAGCTTGACATTAAAAATATCTTCCTTCATGGTGTCCTTAAAGAGGAATTTTATATAGAGCAGCCTCTTAGATTTGTTGCATAGGGGAGTATGGTCTAGCTCGTAAATTATGTTGGTCTCTCCATGGACCGAAGCAATCACTCCGGAGTTGGTTTGGTAGATTTAGTTTTACCATATAGAGTTTTGGATTTAAACAAGATGAGACAGATCATTAAGTTTTCTATTGTCATACATTACCTAGGAAGTATGTTTATTTGGTGGGTCTATGTTGATGATATAGTTATTGTAAGAAACAATGTGACTAGGATTTCTCAACTAAAAGGGCACTTATTCAATCAATTTCAGAACAAGGACCTTGACTATCTTAAATACTTTTTTGTTATTAAAGTGGCTTAACCAAAAGAAGGTTTTGTAGGGTAGATAGTGTGACAAATTGCAAGCTCGTTGATAGTCTTAGGGACCCAACTCAAAAGCTAATTTTGGACCAAGGTGAAATTTTTTAGATAGAGAAAAATATAAGGTTGGTGGGAAAACTCATCTGTCTCTTTATTACAAGACCTAATATTTGTTATGCAATTGGAGTTGTTAGTCAATTCATGCAGAATTCTCACATTGGCCACTGGAATGTTGTGATTGACATTCTCAAATATATAAAAAGGCTCTAGGAAATGCTCAAATATTAGTTCGTTGTGATGTAGATTAGGCTGTATTGACATGAGATCCAACACATGATATTGTGTATTCATGGGAGGGATTATATGTAATCTCTTCGAAGAGCAAGAAACAATGTGTTATTGCTTAGTCTAGTGCAAAAATTGAATATAGATCTATGGCTTTGGCTACCTATGAACTTGTACGGATTAAGCAACTCTTTCAAGAGTTGAAATTTTGTGAAGTTGAGTTGGTAGTTATATTGTGAAAATCAAACAACCCTCTATATAGCCTCCAATCCATGATTTCATTAGAATACCAAATGTATATAGAGATAAATTGTCATTTTGTTAGGGAAAAATTGTTGTCCTAAGAGTTCTGGGTTCTTCGAGAGGAGGCACCGGGAATATTTGATACCAATGAGCCATAAACAAACCCATATAAGAGACCAAGATCCTACCTCCCAACCCAAAATCTTTATGCAATAGGTTTGTGAGTCTTTGTCCTTATGGTTTGAGTCTTTGTCCTTATATATTGGTTATCTTGCTCATTTCAACCAACGTGAGGTCTTCCAATTCACTTGAATTTATAACAATTTCCTCTCAAGTTTAAGTCCTTTGATATTGGTACACCTTTCTCTCAAGCAAAAACATTTCTTAACTAAGAGTACCTCGATGGTGACATTTACTCACCACAACTATACATGCTTTTGTGAAACCTTTTCAAGAAGACTTTTGATACTAGTAATCACAAACCCATGATTCTTCACGTACTCCAATGAGCCAGGAGCAAACCTACATTAGAGACCAACCAAGACAACACTTCTAACCCAGTCTTGCAACTTATATATTGCTCTTCTTGCATATTTTTTGGGGCCTTCCAACTCACTTGAAATTCATAACGTAAAACATGGTGGATCAAAGTTGGTGCATACATTTTATATCCTTTAGCTTAAGGGCATATGTTAGAATAGTTTTTTATTATTTTTGTTGTAAAAACTTTATAAAGCTACTTTTTTACTGTACCAAGCTTTAGGTTAAGTGTCATAGGTTGTAGCCTCTTGTCTTTATATATTTATACATGTACTCCTTTACATATGATATACAAAACCCATCATCTGAGAAGTTTAGCTCATTGATATTTTGGTCATCCTCTAAATTTAAGTATACAGGAGGCATATCAATCTTATCTTATAGGTAAAAGGTTGACACCATACCGTACAAGTCACATGGCTGGAGATATTGAGAGAGATATCAATCATAGAATATGATTGTGGGGGATTAAATGAAGGCATGCTTATGGTATTCTATGTGACAGAAATATAGTGCCCACGCTTAAGGGAAACTTTTCCTATCTATAATTAAGATTTGCATTGTTAAGCTATAAAAAGCCAAAAAGAGAATAAACTTAATGTAGTATAGATGGAAATGTTTCATTGGATGAGTGGGCGTACCATACAAGATTTTTCTTGTTTAATTTACCTGGTTTCTTCTGGCTCCTTTACTTGCTCATATGTTTGATGTGTTTTTATCTGCCTTGGTATTTCTCTGTGCTGGGAATAATGAATGCTAAGTGATTTCACATTTTTTAATAGCATTACCTTGTTGTTCTTTTAAGAAACATGACAGTAAAACATCAAGGTACACCGAGGGCTGATATGAAGAGTGCTATTAAGATCTGTACTAGGCTTAATTTGGTGAAAAATACCTTATTTTCAGGCTAAACTTCCCTCTGTTCTGAGGACTTATCGAGATACACTGACGGCTGATATGAAGAGTGCTATTAAGACTGCTGTTGCTGAGTTGCTTCCAGTTCTTGCTTCTCGAGGTTCAGAGTCAGAGTTCTTTTCTGGAGACAGAACTGTAGATGCAGATGGTGAGAATTTATTTAGCATAATTAGTGATGTGTCTATAAGGAGATATACTTTTAAATGCTTCTAGTGTGCTGTGTTTCTGTGGGATCTGTTCCTTTTTCAACTTGCTAATCCTAAATAGTAACTCAGGTGGAGGTGCATCACTGGCTAGCAAGTTGAGGAGCCTATCATCTGACTGCTTTGTTCATCTTTTGAGTGCTATTTTCTTGATAGTACAGGTAATTTATACTTGGCAATTGTTAATTTGTTAGATCATCTACACTAGAATATTGCAGTCTTTTGAAATGTATTCAGTTTTAATAACGTAGATGATGTGTGTTTATGGCTAGGCAGCCCAGCAAGGCTCTAAACAGTGTGCCATGTGATCAACACTTCTTGAATTTTGACACTCTTTGCGCAGGTGTCCTGTACTCATTTCCAGTGTCTGAATTATAAAATACTTTTTCTTGGCTTAAACACTTCTCCGGTAAAGCTTGGGCATGGGCCAAAGTCGATTTACATTGTATTATAAAATGTAAATTGCACTAATGCCGCCTGAAGTTTTCTCAAATTTCATTGAGACTCCAGTTTTTAAATTATACGCAGACCTCCATTTTTGTTTTAAAAACCTTCCATTGTCAGCTCTTTTCACCTTACATATGCATCTCCTTAAGAAGCCCTGGAAAAGGGGACCACTGTAATGGTGAATAAAACAGGTGTTAAGCGTACTTCGAAAAAATCTCAAGGGATGTCAGACTAATTTACTCTACTACAAATGTTAAAAATTAAAATAATCTAAAATATTGTAATAATAAGCATATTAACCCAAAACACGAGGATCATTATCATAGAACTTGAGTAGTTGTTTTAAGAGATCTGATTCTTCCTTTAGCTGTGTCCAAGGATTTACTTTAGCTGTCTCATTGTGAAGCTTAACACCTTTATTTTTAAAACGTGAATATAAAATCATAATTGAATTCTCATTATATGTGTGTTTGTGCAGTGTCGTGGTGTCCTATAGACATTAGCTGTGTTCTGGGGGTTTTGTCATGTCTGGTGTTTGAGTTTCTGGAAATTTCTTATCCTTAACTTAGTTCTCTTTCAGTTAAATTACTTTTACAAGGCAAATTAATGAGAAAGACAGAAGATCATGTAGCTTGGTTTTAAAATTATGTGTTTAACTCAGTGTAACTGTGCAAACATAGTACCAATCCCAAATAATTGTGAGGAGTGGCCCATGCCGACCACAGAACCTCTACGCCATATAGTAGGATGATGTTAGGAAGTAGACTGAACTGACCAAACGGACTACAAGTATATCTTAGAAGAAAGAATAGGAGGGGAGATTGGTAGGTTTTGGAAGTTAATTGCGGGTATAAATAGCCCTCCTAGTGAAGAGAGAGGGTACCTTTTTTGTTTTGTATAATCCACGGGGATACCCAGTGTGAAAGGATTGTACTCCTTTGGGTACGCTTGTGAACATTCTTTTGGTTACTAAACGAAATAGTTCCTCCTTTCTATCTTTTCTCTCAAATTTTTCCTTGTTTGGTTCCTGAAAAGAATTAATTCTTTTCTGAAGGAAGGAACCTAACAGATGGCCACCATATTGAAGACTACGGATACAAATTAAACAATTTATCTACACAAATATAAATTCTCAGAAGTGAAAAATATCTAAATTATAGGCTTATTCAATATTAATAGCAAAAGTCATAGTGTTGTGCCAAACACCCAAGTAATGAACACCAAAAGGCAAACAACAACCCAACTGTTATCCCACTATACTTGAGATCAACTGCATGCATTGCACGATGCTATTGAGTTCACTTCATGACCAAATTCGCAGGTGTATTATTCACCATTAGATCACTTTTAACAATTGCTTCTGATGTCCTTCTTGTCTCCCTCCCTACATAGCTAAAAACCATGCTATCTACTGTCCGCACTATAGTCCCTTCTTTGTAGATGTCCAAACCACCTTAACCAAAATTTTGCTATCTTTTCATCATGGTGCCTTACTAATATTCGTTGTGAACAATCATTTTATAACCTGCCTTTTCTTGTGTTCATCTCAACATTATCATTTTTACTTTTGTTACCTTTTTCTCTTGCATGAACATTTTCAATTTTACTATAATACCTTTTTCACTCACTTCCCCTTTAAAGGCCATCTTTACTACCATAGAGTGTAGCTGAATGTATAGTAATACGATAAATATTGAGTTTGGTAGATCTCAAACAATCTCTGATTTATTTCTCCATTTTAACCATCTAGCCTGTATCTTGTGTTTGACATCTTTGAATTCCACATCTTTTGTAATATTGATTCCAAATATTTAAACTTGGAAACTTGTAATATGACATCTCTCAATTTTACATCCAATTATCCTGTTTTTTGCTACATTTCAATGGATATCTCTATGCTACTTGTACTCAAGACTAATGGCCATCTTGCACACACGTTCAAAGTCTTTAATAGGGCCTATAATTCAGTTTATATGTTCTAAGCTTGTTGCATACAATTTATATGCTTTAGTCTTAGTGGGAATGTTGAAATCGGTGATATCATTTTGTTGTACAGTTTTGGTTTCTGGTGTAGCTAGCTTTAGGTTAGGGAACATAGGCTGTGTAGCCTTCCTATTTCAGATATAATTGTACTCATAATTTTATAAATACATATACATCGGCTCACACTGATATTTGCCCATCTCTAAATCCAAGTGAAATCATGTTAACTGTGCTGTGCATTAGTTAAGAAAAGTGTGCTATAGAAGCATAGTAATGGCATATGCAGGTTGCTGGATTCAACTATACATTATTTTGCAACTCAGTTGTCTTAAGAGTGATGTAATAAGATTTTTTTCCTTTTAGTGATTGCAGGCACATTTAGTGCGGGCTGCTGAAGTGAAAAAGGCCATTGAATGGATTTTGAACAATCGTGATGGTCATTATGCTGCTGATTCAGTTGTGGCAGCTATTGCTCATGGTGCTGCAGCTGCAGAAACATCACAAGAAAGTGAGGTTCATGGTACTACATTTTTGCCATATTCAGCACAAAGAAGTGTTGCCAAGGGTTCTTCATTTCAGGGAAAATCAATTGATGCTGTGAACTCCTCCAACATGTCAAAAAATTTCAGGTTAAACCTTGGTTCTCATTTCTGGTATACTTGTAGTAGAAACTGGGAAGCTTTTCCTGATTCTTTTTTGGTGTTTAGATTTAGAAACGAAGTAATGTAAGATCTGAGCTATTCTATTTTTTTTCAAATTTCCTTTTTTTGTTCTCATAAATTGATAAATGCTATTATGTAGTTCTCAAGCACCTGAACAAACATAATCCTGTTTGGAATAAGCATATTGTAATATTAACGAGTTCACCTGTAAAGTGAAGATTTCTAAAACTGATACACATTGGTATTGTTATGTCAATTTTTATTTTTCTTGTTTTCCATGCAAAGAATTTGGTTTTTCCCTTGTGTTTTCCCCTTCAGTTTGATTATTCATTGAATGGTGACACGTGACATGATATGGTGTAGCTTTGAGAGGATTAGATGAATACCTTTGTAGAGTCCATTATGTAGCAATGCTTCTTAATAACACTATATGTGAAAACCCAATTTATCCCAAAAGCTGAAGTTGTAAAATGGATACAAATGAATGGTTTTATATCTTTTGACAGTTTCTATCCTGTCATTTTATAATATGCTATCATATAGGAAATGGAAGGGGGAATTGAAAGAAAAAACATTTGTGTTGTAATTTTAGTATTAGCCTCTCCTTTGTTATTCTGTAAGATTTGATTGGTTATTACTTGTTTCTATTTCACTTAGTTGCATCATATACTCTTTTCCAACTTAGCTAAAACTATATATCGTTTTTTAATTTTTTGATTGTACATTTTCAGTTTCTTATTAAAGGCTGTGGATGACATTTTTTTGAATGTTCACTCCTGTTATTCACTTGTGAAAGTTGTGACAGATGACACAAACTTCATGATCGCTTGTTATTTTAACAACTTGGAATGACATTATAACATAGTGGATACATTAAATATGGAGTAATTTGTTTTATCATGCAAGATTAATACCTCTTATCACCTCAACGATTAAGTCAGTATGCAAGCTATGCTAGACCCTTCTGCTGCTATTTTGCTGTTTGTACTGAATTTCTTTTTGCTGGTAACAAATGGCACTTCCAGGGTTTTCCTCTCTTTAAAAATGAAAATACTGGGGACGTCATTTGAATTCACTTACTACATCTAAAAACCATGAAAATTAAGATAGAATACATTTCAGATCTTTTTCTGTTCTGCAATAACTTTGTGTTTTAGTTGTCCCATTTGTTTGATGTTCTCAAAGAATCTGGTTCTAAACAGAGCTGATATATTGCGAGAAAACGCAGAAGCCGTCTTTGCAGCATGTGATGCGGCTCATGGAAGATGGGCAAAGCTTCTTGGGGTCCGTGCAGTTCTTCATCCTAGGTTGAAATTGCAGGAGTTTCTAGCCATATACAACATTACCCAGGAGTTCATTACTGCTACAGAAAAAGTATATATTTTCATATTGATTTAAAACTTAGCATATACAAATTATTTGGCTTTTCTTTCCTGATTAATTTTCATGCTTATGATAACAGATTGGTGGGAGATTGGGATATAGCATCCGTGGGACACTGCAATCACAGGCCAAGGCTTTTGTTGATTTTCAGCATGAATCTCGGGTTAGTTTTAATTTTGTGTTTTTGTTGGGTTTTGTTGTCCTGAAATCTTTGTACATCATTGTTAATGACTGTTTCTATGCATGTAGATGTCAAAGATTAAGGCAGTGCTTGACCAGGAAACCTGGGTGGAGATAGATGTTCCTGATGAATTTCAATCCATTGTCAATATGCTTTTTACATCTGATAATTTAACTTCTGAGAACTTTAATGACACCGAGGATGATAATTCAACCAGTTACAATGGTGTGGTCACTAACCATGATTCTATGCCAATGGTAAACAGTGCACAGTCCAGTGCTGAACATCAAATTATGCGGGTTAATTCCATTGAAGCATCTATGAATAATGAAACATCAGACAGACCCAAATCCCCTAATGATTCTGTGGAAGCAAATAAAGGTCACAGTAAGGTTACATCAGCTCATAGTAACAATACTGAGAAAGACCACAAAAAATCTGCTTCTCAGGCTCTTAATTACAAAGGTGTTGGTTATCACATGGTCAACTGGTTAGTTATCTAGATTCAATTTCTCTCTTTTCCCAATTAGTTGCAAGATCTGTCCCTTTGAGTTTCTGTAGTGTTCTCTCTCTCTTGAGAATGTTTGTGTTGGTAGGCTTTATTATTTTATTACAATATACTACTATTGTGAGGTTCACTTATCTTTTATGAATTTTTTTATCCTAGTTTTGATTTGCTGTCATCATGTAAATAATTTACAGTGGCTCTTTTTGCCATGTTTGATTCTAGTGGCTTAATATTGCTGAAGATGTTGTCAGAGTACATTGATATGAACAACCTTTTGCCAACACTTTCTTCGGAAGTTGTTCACCGTGTAGTAGAAATATTGAAGTTTTTCAACACGAGAACATGCCAACTTGTTCTTGGGGCTGGTGCTATGCAGGTACTGTTTGTATTGTTCTCAAAACTGTTGGTACCGTTTAGATATATGTGCATAAAATCTTACATGTACCAATCGACCCTCAACCTATATGCGGGTCTTTAATATTTTCTCCTTATGTTTTTAGGTCTTCTTATGCATCTTTGAATTGGACTTTTCCATTTGTTTTTTTTAGCTGAAATCTCTATCTTATGCCTGTTTGTCTACCTCATCATTTCCATTTTTTATGCACTTAATTTTTTCTCTTGTTGGCACTTCATTGTTCAACTTTCAGTACCATAAAGCATTTCTGGTCTTTTAGCCAGGTCTTATATTTATTTCACGTATCTTGTAATAAAGTATACGTTGTATAGGTCATAAATATAACAATCAACAATACTAGCCAAGCCTTATTCTCACCGATACTTTCAGCTATATGGATTTTAGGTTCGCAGTACTCGATACTGTATCCAAATTTTCGGAACTTAATGTAATTTAAAATTCTAAATCTTTCTAGTCTCGCACCATATCTTCTATTGTGACTTCCTTGGCCTATCCCCTCTACTAAGGGGTGATTGGTATGATGCCACGTGTTAGACTATTTTACATGCCTATGTCATCAATGACATTCATAGTATATAAGAACTTTTATGGCATCTATTATCCATTTTGATATACTGAATTATCTGTTTCAACATACTCATTTCTGTTAGTAGAAATCAAATAAACATGAAAGGAGAGAGAAACTGAAATGTGGAAATTATAATTTGAAGAATATGAAGTCTGAGAAGAGAGGAACGAAGAGTGTATTTTCTGAATATGCTCGAGTGATTCTTCCACCCATCAGATTGGTCTATTTATGAGTAGAATGTTTATGAAGGTGATAAATAACTACTGCTATTTGGCAGAAAACAACTAAACTATCACAACTTCCTAAAACGCACTGAACCCTGCTAAATAGTCAGCCACTTCGAAAAATAATAAACCATTAAATGCTTTCTTAAACTGCCTCTCATTTCATAAATTTTATCCACCCATTTAACCTTTCTAATTAGCCTAAACACTCCCTCAATTCCTACTAATGCTTTTGAGCTATTATCTGATAAAAATTTGATGTAGGCCATGGATGCAAAAAGGGAGGGTTTAGAGAGAATTACCCAAACCTCATAAGCACTACTTAGGGAATGTCTGAAATCAATGTAGGATATCAACCCATTAAGAGCTGATCTCTCAATTGCTTAGCACTTTGATGCTTCACTTAATCTATCTAGTTAGCCCCTCTATATGTAGCCTTTTGAGAATGTGTGTCCTAAGGGTGACTGAAACTAAGGAGAATTTTGAACACTATTCTTCACGCCTAGGGTTGTGGGTGTAGAGGGTTGCAATACATGTGGCCTAATAACAGAACTAGGATAAACATTGATACCATCTTAAAATTTGGGTAATGGGTCTTACTTAACCCTACAAAACCAACTTGTAAGCATTACTTAGGTTATGTTTGTAGTTTATGTAGGATCTCAACCCACTAAGAGCCACTCTCTCAATAGCTCAACACTGATTTCAGTCAGTCTTTTTGGTCACCCTCTCCAAAAGTAGTCTTTTTTTAGACATTGTGGTCAGGGGTGGCCTCAAATGTTGTAGCTTTTCAACAGTTTGCTTCCCTTCTTCTCCTGTACTGGGTTCCTCCCTTTACCCAGTTCATTGGTCTATTATGATCCCATTTCAATTTACTTGGAGCTTTCTCATTGTAGTGTCTTCTAATTCTTCGTTCTGGTGCAGGTGTCTGGTTTGAAGTCCATCACATCTAAACACCTGGCATTGGCAAGTCAAGTCATCAGTTTCGTACATGTTATTATTCCTGGTACAAATTCACTCACCTAAATGAAGTTTTTAATGCGTTTCATGAGTTTATTATATTGTTTTTCATCATATGGATTAATTTTATAACTTTGTTCTTCATTTCTGGTATAAGATATTCGGCAGATTCTTTTTCTCAAAGTACCTGAGACAAGAAAAATACTATTGCTTTCTGAGATTGATCGGGTTGCCCAGGTTTGTGCTTCATTGTTATTTAATCTTTATTCCTTTAGTCCTTTGTTAGATGAAGACTTATTCAGACGTTTTGTTCATAGGTAAGATTTTTTAATGATTGTTGGAAGTATGACAGTTTTGTCCATATAGTGAAAATTTACCTGTAGTTAAACAAGTCGGAAGAGATTTTACGTTTAATTACGTTTCCTCTGAATTCCCCTTCTTTATAATCTGAATGGAAAAGGAAATATTTTTAGAGAGGAGGCGATGTAGTAATAGAGAGGACACGACTTGAACAAGAAATTATAGTTGCAATTGCATTATTATGTCACTGCTCTGGAGGTCTATAGCTAAGATTTTGCAGCCTTTATCAAAAATTTATTTTAGGGAAAGGAATAATGATAAGGATCTCTGAATATGGTCTTATTATATCATACATTAGATTATAATAATCAGATAAAAAACTAAAACCGGAAGAACATTAGTGCTTTTCTAAGGAGATTTTCGATTTTTTTTAGTTTGTCATCAATGAAAATCAAGTGTTGCTGTTAATTGTGATGACTTTAGTTTCACTGTCTGCACATCTGCACCAATTGTTGCTAGTTTCTTATTTTTAATTTTCCTTCAAAATTATTTTTCTTCTTTTACTCCTCATTGCACATTTGTATCAAATGTATAAGATGTCTCTGTTAATAAGTATGTCATTCATCTTTCTAGTCCATACTATGACGGGATGGAGCCATTTTAAGTAAAATTTAAGAATGAATTTGGTTTATTCTTCCTTGTGTGTTCAAACATATTTACAAAAACTTGGCTTTCTAGGATCTGCTTTTGTTGGCTAACCCTCAGGCTCCCTATTCTTTTTGGTTTCTCTGTTTAGGAGGATATTGTTGTTTGTCTCTATTTTTGTTTTTTTTTTTTACTTTTTTCCTCCAATAAAAAATACATTTTATATATGTATAGAAGTTTTTAAAATTTATTCATTTTTCGTGCCCTGCTTTTTTAAGACTTCTGAGAATGTATTTGTTATAACATTTGCATTACTATTGTATTTTTTCCATTCCAGGATTATAAAGTTCACAGAGATGAAATACATAGTAAATTAGTTCAAATAATGCGAGAAAGATTACTAGTACATTTACGTGGGTTGCCTCAAATTGTTGAGAGTTGGAATAGACCTGAGGATGCAGATCCTCAGCCTAGTCAATTTGCCCGATCCCTTACTAAGGTAAATAGTTATATATAAATTCTTAGAATGCTTGTGTTCTGCCTTTGACCTTTTCTTTTTGCTTAATTTTTAAAGTTGACCGAGATTTTAATATGTATCTTCCTATCTGGTACTTCAAAGCATAAATATGAATATCCCAAAGAGCAAATTTTTCAACGATTATGGTGGCTCACTAGTCACTTCACTAGGTTTTTCTTCTGATAAATAGTAGAGTGATTGTTGCATTATCCAATTTGAGATAAACATCTCATAGATGTGCAGTAAACTATTTGGCAAACGATTTAATAACTTAAACACTTGTAGGTAAGCAAATTTGTGATTAGTCATTATATATATATATATATATATATATATATATATATATATATATATATATTGATAATGGGGTAGGGTGACCTATAATTATCATTTTTGAGTTCTACTTTTGTGCCCCACCTGTCTGTTAAGCAGTCTCTTAATCAGAACTTATCTATTTTTGGACTTTGTTATTAGGAAGTTGGGTACCTCCAACGTGTTCTATCTCGAACTTTGAATGAAGAAGATGTTCAAGCAATTTTTGGGTAAGAATTGTAGAAATCTCCATTTTTCTTATTCTTGTACTTTCATTAAAGATCATAATCAAGATTACACTACTGAAGATTGTACCTGTAGTTTCTGATGCTGGGATATTAAAATGATGGGTTCTATATTAGGTTAAGATTTAGAACCCACTTCAGATATATGGTTAAAGTACTCCTTATTGTACAATCCTCACTTATTAAGCTAGCTTTTAAAATTGAGTTAGGTCAAATTCATTCTTAATTCTATTATATTGATTTCTACGTAACATAAGGTGATAGATTATTTTCTTTCTATTATGCCTTATCAATATTTAGTTTATAAGGAACCTGGCTCTGAGAAAAGTAGTAGCTTTGAGTTTAATCATTCAGTGTCTAATGAAGCAATCTTTTTTTTTTTTCATGGTTGAAATATTATATCCGAAGATCATGAAATGTATGATACTGATTTAGTATTACTGTAATATAACCATTTAGGTATATTTTTGGATGGAGTTTGGAGGGAAAAGGTGACAGTGATGAATGTCCTGGATATACATTATTTTCTATGATGAATTTCAAAATAAAGTTCTCTTATTTTCCCTTTCACAATGAAAAAGAAAGGAGAAAATTTACTTTCTGCATAAAAAGAAAAATAACAGTAAAATATGCTGACATCATCTGAATTCCTACACTCACCTCTCAAGTTTGCTATTTTTCAGGCAAGTGGTCGTTATATTTCACTCACAAATTTCAGAAGCATTTTCAAAATTTGATATTAGCACTCCTCAAGCACAGAATAGGTATTTACTTTTCCGAAGTTATGTCGTTTAGAAATACTTTTACGGAACTTTAGAAAAATTGAGTAATTTTGTTTTTTCTTAAATTCTCCACACTTGCTAGGTTATATCGAGATGTCAAGCATATTCTCCAATGCATACGGTCATTGCCATTGGGTGATTTGAGTAAATCGGATACCCCGAACTGGGGTCAGCTGGATGAATTCTTGGTGAAAAGATTTGGAAATGATGCTGTTCAGTAAACTATATTGTAAAGTAGCAACTCAATTGCTTCCGTGTGAAGGCTAACATACTGTGGAAGATATGGGGGTGATTTAAACCTTCACTCTGCATTTTTGTGTAACACTAAATTGAGGTAAAATTATTGCTACATTTTGTGCATAGCTTACACGATAATTCTTGTTATCTTGATTAGTTTAAAGTCAAACAGGGAGCCATGGAAGCCATTAGTATCGGGCTCTTAGTGAGGGGGCTAGGGTGATTCATCAATGTTGCATCGATAATGTAATTTGACTTTAATATAATTTTAGTCCCTGTAAAATGAACAAGTTACTTTATTTTTCACCCTTGCGAGATTTGAAATTACTGTTTTTAATTCTTATAGAATGAGTGAATTTCGGATGTAGTGCATAAAATTTTTTGTTTGATTTTCATCCCTCTAAATTGGTATATTATTATTTGTTTTGTCTCTAACATTCACTTTGAGATAAATAAATAATATTAATTTTACAGATCTTAAAATTTTGTCAGAAGTGTCACATGCTATGCTAACATTAACATTGTATCGTACACAGTAGATGCTGAGAGTATTATACACGACATGTCATACAAAAGCTGAATTCCATTTTCTCTTTTTTGTTTCAGGCCTTTGGTTGGTCTGTGGGTATACAAAGGTAATGTATCATTTCTGAGCATTGTGCAGCCGTGGTTGGTCATTTAACAAGTTTTGTAGCAGTCGATGTTGATATTCAAAATTCTTGGTTTGTCTCCTTAATTGTAATTTTAAGTTGAAATAGATATGATTTAGTGAATGAATTAAGTTTTGCCCTCACCCCCAATCTTTCCCGTCGCTTCTTCACCCATGGATATGGATGCATCAATATGTACACAATTCCAGAAATCTATAGCGATATTACCAATTTGTGTGTCCTGTTTAAGTGCATATTTGATTTTCTTACAAGTACCTACCTAAATTGAAAACTCTTTTACTTTTTTCTTGAGGAACACAGTCTTCGCAATGTAATTATGTCAAACATATACCAGTGGAAGTGTTATGGATATAATCGGTGTCAAGGAACACAGAAGTGTAGACATCATATTTGTCTTAATTAAATAATAGTTCAATGGTGCAACAGGTGTAAACATTAACGCAATCTCCTGCAATTGTAGATACCCAGACATTATGGTACGATTCTCTTTTCGATGATTTTTAATAATAAGATATTTTTTGGGTCTTTTTTATTTAGCTTAACAATTAAGTATACTTTTCAATTTAAATATGTTAAACTTTATCAGAAGTAAATATTCTTACGAAAGAAATTAGTTATATTAATATAATTTCTATTAATACTCTTTTAGAAATTTAAAATTTCACATTCATTCTATAAGGACGCGATTTCGATTTTGAAGCCTTTTAATGGAAGGAAATTTCTGAAGTGTTTACGAAGTTTTGTAAACCAAGGCAGTAAAAGTTATACTAAATGCCCTTTTGGGAAATAATGACAGCAAAAACATAGAAGAGAGAAAATAACATGAAACATATATGTAAAATAAAATAAAGAAATAATAATCAATGGGAAAACAAGAATTTGCAAAAATAAAAATCATAAAATATGGTGATTAAGAATACATCAACTTATTTTAGGCTCAATTCCATAAATCTAAGTATCTTCACTTGAGTTTTTATTAATTTTTTTTGTCTACTGAGATTCAAAATTGTTATATCTTTCAATTAAGTTATTGGTGTAGTTTTTTCAATTACTAGGTAAATTATGTTATCATGTTTCTTTGATTTTATTTGTTTCACATATTCAACACGTTTTTATTGAAAGTAATAAAAGTTGTTTGTCATTTTATATTAATCGCTATATCTTTTATATTAAGTATAAAATCTCACATTTTTTAATATGTGAAGATATTTTAATATATGAAACAAATAAGTAAAATGATGAAATAAAATAACAACCATATAATTTAATTAAAGGAAAAATCAAATATAAAAGTTGAGTACTCAGTAAAGAAAAAACATAGACTTAAATGAAAATATTCAAATTGATTAGAAATTGAAATTTAATTAAACCATTTTTTATTGCCATTTTCTCAAACGTTTTAGAACTTACGAGAATGTAATTTTTACGCTTAAAATTATTAGTAAAAAGTCTATACATAAATAAATTATTCAATAAGTTGTCTTAAAAGTTTTTTGCAAAGACAAATAACTTATATGAGGTAATTTAAGAGAGTAATTCATTTATATGGTGAATTTAAAATTATTTCAAACAAAATGAGTTGCTTAGATGAAACAAATCAAAAGAAATTGAAATTTAGGAATGTTATGAAAGTATTTCAAATAAATAAAACAATATAATTTGAAATTCACTAAAAAAAGGAAATTAAAATTTCACAACTAGTCACTATCTCTCTATTAGAGATGTCAATTTGACTCATGGTTCATAGGTCGGTTCCAATTCATTCTTAAATAAGCCCACATTTTATTGGTCAACTGTGTCGAATTGGGTTGACCTTTAGTCATGTTGATTTGGGTTGACCTTTTTGTCAAATTAGGTCAATTTTCAGTCAGGGCCAATCTGGGTCAACTTTTACTCGGACCAACTTAGATTGACCTTCAAAGCTAACTAACTCGGTTAGACCCTAGGTCGCTTGTTTCGAGTTGACTTTGCTTGACCTTAACTTAACTTGATTTATTGAACCCAACTGACTTAAGTCAATCTTTGGTCTAAGTCAACTTAGGTCAATAACTTTCACCTAAGTCGACTCAAGACGACCTTTAATTCATACTAACTTGCGACAACCTTAGATCCTACCAATCTAACTCGACCTTTATCCCTAATTGGCTTTGTTCGAACTTTGCCTCGATCGACTCAAATTGACTTTAAGTCCAGATCAACTCGAGACGACCTTCGTCCAAGCTGACTCATGTTGACCTTGAGTCCAAGTATACTTACCTCAAGCCAACTTGACTTGATTCTTTAGCCTAGTCAACCAAGTTGACCTTTGACCGAAACCAATTCAACTTGATCTTTGATCAGACCAACTCAACTTAACCTCTCACCCTTCGCTTGGTCCAACTTATCTTGACCTTCGATTTAGACTAACTACTTTGGCTTTTGGTCTTGCAATTTTTTTGACTTTAACCCATGTGAAATAGGGTCAAGCCGTGTATGATGGGTTAAATTTACAACTCTACTCTTTGTACGCATTATATACGTATTAAAAAATTATTAATATTATTTTAATAATATTTAAAATATAGAAAAAATTGATTACAAGTAATTTAAATATTATATCTTACAATTATCCCTTATCCAAATACATGGTAACATCATATCAACAACTCCATAAAAAAGAAGTTTAAATATGTTTTTGTCCCTTATTTAGTAAAAATTAGAATTAGTCAATCTTTAAAACTTTATTACAATTTAGTTCCCCAACTCTATAAATACTTGAATTTAGTTATTTTAACTAAATTTTTTTAAGTCTATTTCATGTTTCAAACGTTTCAAGGTAACATTTGAGTTGTTTACAGTATTTGATAGATTTCCACTTCAATGTTAGCTAAGAAACTATTATAAAACACGTTTAAAACGTCAAATAAACTTAAGAAATTTAGTTAAAAAAATTAAATTCACGCATTTTTAAAGTTGATGAACTAAGTTAAATCAAAATTTTAAAAAAAAGACTAATTCTAATTTTTTACTAAAAATTAAGGGACAAAAACATATTTAACCTTAAAAAAAACTACCTTACTAAAGAAATTTAACATGTAAGATATGTTATCCTCATTATATACTAAACACCACTATATTGACTAAACTTTCAAAAAATAATAATATGATATTAATATACTTAAATGTAAAAATTATTTTAATTAATAAAAATATTAAGTAATATACCTCAAATTTAGCTTTACTAATTGGAATTTCTTTTTAATATGTAATCTTCATTTCATACTACCCAAATATTTATAATTAATCTAATCAAATTTTATTTATATGCATATATATATATATATATATATATATATATATATATATATATATATATATATATTATAATTACACACACACACACACATATATATATATATATATATATAATTTAAATATATTATTAACGTATTATATATATATATATTAACAATATATTCAATAAATATAATTTATACATTTATTATTTTAATAAAAATATAATAATTTAAGCTTTTACATTTTTTAAACATGGCATTAATAATAATAATAATAATAATAATAATAATAATAATAATAATAATAATAATAATAATAATACTTTTAGGCATTATTTATTGATATTAGCATTCTAATTTGTGGATTTCATATATCCAATAAATATATTACATAATTAATTTTACCTTAATCAAATCCTTTATTTACTATTTTAAAAGTTTTTATTTACTATTTTAAAAGTATTTAATTAAACATATTATTTAAATTTATATAAATTATACAAACGTCTATTAATAATACATAGAAATTAAAATTAATTATGAAAAGTGTTTTTTTTTATAAATCGAACATTTGCATATTATTTATAATAATATAATAAATTTATTTTACTTTTTTTTTCTTTAATTTGTTGTGTATAATAAATTTATTTTCTGAAGGACCTTAATTTCTTTCTTTAGACCTAATTCTCACACTCGGTAATCAAACACTATCTTCTGTAAATAAAGAGGAATTACGTTTATTTTGCAAGTCCTTTAAAGAAAAATAAATTTTAGAAAAACATTGCATATGGTTGGGTCTTCAAGTGAGTATTACTTTTAATCTTTTTAATTGTCATTGTATTCAAATTATTAATAACGTTAATTCTAAATTGAGAAAATGATAAAATTAATCAAATTCACCTGACAGAAATAAATAAATAAATAAATATGTACTTATTTATAAATAGTGATCATGTAATAAATGTATAATTTCTTATAAAATATTCTGATTTCCATTATTTGTCAGCATAAATTATTTATATTAACAATTAATTTAAAATCATCACAAAATTAATTTTAAAATAGTTATTATAAAATTTAACAAGATTACCGTATAATAAACTACTGTAGTTCTCCAATATAAAATAATTATATTATTGATAACTCTAATAATAATAATAATAACTATAATAATAATAATTAATAAGCTGAGCACCCTAAAAAATAATAATTAAATCGAACAAGTATCATAATTCAATAACATATGGTAACGGACTAAAAAATGTAGTAAAAAACTCGCCATTTGTACTTGACTCAACCAAAGCTGTAACGGCTACTTAGAGGAGAACCGTTGGATAGTTGACACGTGGTACGCTCCTGGAGGAATCTTTTCTCCTTTCTTCTCCTCACTTTCTTTTCTTTCTCTTCTCTACAATCTACAATCACTTCACACACTGCACTGTTTCTACTTCTGCTCTGCTTCCTCTTCAATTAGGGTTTTCTCATCTCCAAGATCAACGCCAACATGAACATCAACATCTTCAAGAAGAAAACCTCACCCAAAGGTGCACCCATTTTTTCTTTCTCCTTTTCTCTTTCAAAATTTTCCACATTGTTTTATTTCCCTTTTTCCGTAAAGCTTATGATTTGCGTCCAGAATTCGAACTTTTCTTTCCTCTTAGAATTGGATCTGGTTTTCGTTGAGAAGACACACCCGGGTCTTTAGAATTTTAAAAACATTTTGGGTTTTGTGCTGCTAATTTTGTAGAATTGTTTTTTTTTTGTCCACATTTTGTGGTATTGTTTGAATTTGATGAAAGTTGGAAAGGAAGTTGGAGTGTTGAACTTCTTATTGTGTCTGGGTAGTGCCACTCATTTGCGTCTGTTTTGATTTTAATGACAGAAGCTCTGCGGTCAAGTAAGAGGGAAATGGCTGTTGCAACCAGAGGTAATTACTTGAATGGTTGATGATTCAGAAGTTGTAGCATTTACTATCTGCTTGTATGGTGTAATGGGGATTTTTTTTTCATTGAGAAATGTATTTTCCCCAAATAGCAAATAATTAGCTTGCTTGTGTAGAATGGTATTTCATCACATCTGGGTCTTACTTCTGTGTGTAATCTCTCCCTAACTCTTGCTTTCATCAAATTGAATAAACTTAGAACCTCATAGGATTAGCGAAATTACAAGAATAAAATCAATTTATGAATTCAGCTACGAGACCCAGAGCATGTGCAATGATAATTTATGGATTACAAGAATAATGTGTGCTAATGCAAGTGAATTTCCTTTTTGAATATAATGTATATCGTGTGAGGCGGCATATTTCACGTGATAAATAGTTGAGATGGCCGAAGCTAATAGTTAAATCATATAGTTATAGGAGAATGTAGCAAACAATTTTATGGGCAGTGTACAACTAAAATTTCCCGTGCAAACTATTTTTGGTTGATCTCTTTAAATATTATTTTCTTTAATATTTGTGAAAAGAAGTTGTTAATTACTGTCTTCCTTTTGCTTCCCAACCACCATGATTGTTTATATGAATCAAACAGAAATACTACTGATTTTTGTGGAAGTCATAATCTTAAATCTCTAAGATTATATTTGTTTTCAGTCGGTTCCCTTGCCTACCAATAGACCAATTGGTAGTAGTTCCATTTGATTAGCCCTAGTCAATTTTTAGTAGAAAATATTCAGGCTGATATACATAAGTCAAGTTACCTCAACTTTCAACAACATTTTTGTTTCTCAACTTTATTTTTGTCCTTGCTCCTAATTTTTAGTTTTGTCCTAAGTAGTTCAGTCTTTACCTTAATGGTTTCATGTAATCTATATTTCCCTAATGGTTTTCCTTCAAAGCGAATACCTTGAATTTGACCAATCATTTTTGTTTTCTTATTTTGTGTGCCCATGCTACGAATTTTATAATTTCCTGCATGTATAGTTTAATCTTGTTAGGAGGTTTGTGTTTGATGTATATGATCCTCATTCTTAGAAAGCGGACTTTAAATCTAACTTAATCTCACAAAATTGACTTATAAAGTGAACTTTTCACTCACCTATATACTACAATTTAGTTGTCTCATTAGTCGTTATGAGATTTCTAATACACTCCCTCACGCACACCGAGAACTTGACATCTCAAGTGTGGAACAAATAGAGAAGACTCAATAACCAGTGACACAATATACCCCACATATATGTTATCATTTAGCAATATTTTTAGTCAATATGGGATCTCCAATGTTATTAATGGTTGATTTCATAATATGTTTAAAAATTAAGGAAAAATAACCATAACCTAGTGAAGTGCTCGATGGGTAGGATCAAGACAAAATATGGACACCAAAATAATACTCAAATTACATATGTATTTCTTCTTAAAGGATTTCTTTCAAACATTGGCATCAACATAGGTCGAGTGTCACTGATGGTCATATCATATATGGCTGTACATTTAAAAATATTAGTTGGAACTTAAAGGTATTACAAAATATCAATGGTTCAAACTTAGTTCATATTTCCATAAGGCGACTCTTATGTTTGTTTTCTTTTTGTTTCATTTAACCTTGTAGGAATTGAAAGAGAGATAACATCACTTCAGATGGAGGTACATAATGACAACAGAGACATTCTTAGTGATTTTCTTTCTGTTTCATATTTCTTTTTAGTGCTTCACTACCTTGTCAATTGCAGGAAAAAAAATTGGTGGCAGAAATTAAGAGAGAAGCAAAAACAGGAAATGAAGTACGTTTCTCATTTAAATGCCTCTCCTCCACAATTGTTAATGAGCCACAAAACCATACTTGTTTTGTGTTTATGTGGTCCACAGATTATAGACAATATGATATTGATAACAATCTTTGATCTGTTGTATATCTGTGTTTTCAACTCACTTTGGATTTCCAGTTCACGAGTGTATTCTCCACCATTAGTCTCCGGGGAATGATAGTGTATTAGTTCATTTTATTCAACAGAGTAATTTATATGTTAATTTGAGCTTCAGTAGTAAAGTCATTTGCCTATTTCCAAGATAATGTTATATGTCGGTCTTTTGTGTATATGAACCTGTTTCATTGACACTCATGATAATAGTTACAAAGAAATACTGAATAAAGAAGTGTTGGGTTACAGGCTGCCACCAGAATCTTAGCTCGTCAACTTGTTAGGTTACGTCAACAGATTACCAATTTGCAGGGAAGTCGTGCGCAGATCAGGGGTGTAGCAACTCACACACAGGTATGCAGTTTGATTTTAACAATAGCAGGACTTTTAGTTTTTCACAATTTCCAAATTTCTTTTGCAGGCATTATATGCAAGCACTTCAATCTCCACAGGAATGAAAGGTGCAACTAAAGCAATGGTGGCAATGAATAAGGTATGTTACCCAAACTTATTCTGTATCATATCACTCAAATTATGGAATGCATTTCTTTTATTTATTGTTTATGTTATTCAAGCTTCCTTTCCTTGGCACTAAAACAATCTGAATATAGTAAATGGCCAAAAAGTCTTGAACTTGAGTATGCCATTGCCAAGAAAGTGAACTGAGCATAATAAGATCCTGTTTTTATAATCTACTTAGCTTCCATTGAATATGTTGACTGAAAGCTTAAATTACCTTTTCCTGCAATTTTCTTTTTTCACTGAATCAAAAGTTCATATATTTGAGATTCTGTTGTGAAATTGATGGATTTTTTCCAGACATAACTAAAAATGATGCATTATCTTTTCTTCTCAGCAAATGGCACCGGCAAAACAGGTGAAAGTGATTAGAGAATTCCAAAAGCAATCAGCCCAATTGGACATGACGGTAATTTACCCTTTTGACTAGATTTCTGATGTGTTCTCATGCAAGTTTTTTATGCATTAGTGGTAGCCTTTTATTTTAGACTGATCCAGTATGGTCTTCATTAGGTAGCATTTAACCCAGTTCTCTTAACAAAATATCAATATTGTGAGACGTTGTTAGAAGGATCACTGGTGTCTGTTGGTTGGCATTTATAGCAACTCTTTCAGTCCATGAAAGAGGGTTTTGCACACTAAAAATTGAAAGAAGTTATTTGTTTTTCATTTCAGCATAAATTACTTTTAATTTAAATTCTCAGTTCAGTGTTTTTTCAATTGTGTCATTATTGCTTGGTCCATCAAAAGCATGGTGGTTAATAGATAAAAAGTCATTTTCATTATCAAATATCTAATAACAATATATTTTAATTGGAAGATTGATTGAAGGAATAAACAATAAAATAACAGTTGAATGAAGAAAAAAGTACCAAATGAGGACTATGGATGTAATTTAATGTGTGGCAGCCATTAAGACGGAAATCTGTTCAGGATGTACTAGAAACAGCGCAAGAAAACATAGAAGGCAGAACTGAAGTTGTAATAACAAAAAGGCTTTTAAAAGTCTAGGGAGTAGCCAGGTTGTACTCAAGCATTAAGTAGAAGCAACCAAAAAGAAAGTATCCATGAAAAATATTTGCTTCGTGTCTCGGTAGTTTTTGTGTTGCAGTAAACTGCTAAGAGGGTGTTGTTTTCTAGGGATGTTGCTCTTGAAAAACACTAGTGTTTTCATTTTTTAAGTAGATTGTTATTACCCTGTTCAAGTTTCCAATTAGCTGGAAATGATTATTTTTAGAGTGCACTTGTTTTCCTTATTAACTTTGCAAAACAAAAGGCATCTATGGCAAACAGCTGTGATGCCTGTGCCTGATAGTGATACTCAAGGTCAAGTCCACCAATTTGAAGATATTTTCGTTTGCTTCATAAGTTTATAATGTGTTTGTAGATTGAGATGATGTCAGAATCTATTGATGAAACTTTAGACAAAGATGAAGCCGAGGAAGAAACCGAAGAGCTCACTAACCAGGTGAATATGAATAACCAACCTACTTAATTATTCAGCCTGCTATTATAAGTATTCCCTTTTTCTAAATTTCCATTTTATTCATGACAGGTTCTTGATGAGATTGGTGTGGATATTGCATCCCAGGTTGGTTTTGGACACAGCATATATCCATTGCACTAATTATTTCATTCAATTAGTTTTTTGAATGTTGAGCCTGATGTTGATATTTTATGATGCTAGTTATCTTCTGCTCCTAAAGGACGAATTGCTTCAAGGAATACTGAAAATGTTGCTCCAAGGTACATTTCAACCTTTTCTAGGTCGAATTGTTTCAAGAAATGCTGAAAATGCTGTTTTTGTTTTAGAATATCCTGAAAATGATGCTGAAACACTTTTTTATTGTGTTGACTGTGGTATTTTAAGGGAGAAATTTGTTTTTGGATGCAGATCAGAAGAATCCCAAGATGTTGAAGAACTTGAAAAGAGATTGGCATCTCTTCGAAGAATATAAAGATCTGGCTGCTACAGATGCTCACCTATGTGTTTCTTAATGTACAAATCGTTATATATAATATAGCAATGCAGAGATTGTATTATTGGCACCTCATAATTACATAATTTATGCGGTTGTGTTTGGACATGAATAACTGGTAAATGTAGACTGGGATATTTGAGACTGCTGCAACAATGAATGGGATATTTTATTAAAATTTGGGATTTGTAAATCTATATGTGGGTATTTTATTAATATTTTTTTTCTGTAGTTTATTTTTTATTTTTTGAAAAGAGACAGCACAGAAGCCAATGCAAGCGGTTTCCGTGCAACAATGAAGATGAATGCAGTAAAAGTTGGCTAATTTATGATGTTTTTTCCTACTGTAATTCATGTTAAAAAATTACTATATAATCGATTATGGCACCTTTTTCTACTCTAATTCTTATTTAAAAATAGTACATAATCCAGTACGTTGATTACGTCGAGTTTTTTAGTTTTAAATATTTTGTAATATAATAAATAAATAAAATAATATTACAACAAAAAATTTCTTTCTTTTTCTCTATTTCCTCTAACTCAAAACGGTTAATTTTATCCATTTGTATTTTCTTTATTTTTCTTTCTATTGGGAGAGCTGAAGATCACAATGTGTATTGAAATTCAACCAGAGAGTGAGTGGTAATTTGAGATCGGATTTAGCTGTCATCGACCTTGTGATTAGGGTTCCTAGTTCAGTTGCAGAAGGAGAATAGAACGCACAAAATTCATTTGTCCTTTGAGTCTAGATAGTAGAATTATTTGGACGCAAATCACAATAACTCAATTTTCCTATGAATTTTTGAAAACGACCCATTTTGCCCCTCTCTTACATGTGTGTGCGGTTGGTTGATCTTTTTTCTCCTTCTCCAATGGTGGTTTCAATATTTCAGTGCATATAACGCTGGCACTCAAATGAAAAAGAAAAAGAAAAAAACTGAGACATCAAGTAATTGTTGAAACAGTGTTAGAAAGATGTGAGAGTATATTATATTATACATAGATAGACTTTGGTATCTTTCATTTGACACACAATGGAGAAGTCTATACACACATATTCTTGCATAATAAAATTATTATTAGCAAACTTACTGAATATGCTAATTCTAATTCAAAGACAAAATTCTTCTCCTTGTATGCATAAACATAAAATAGAGGATAAAATGTATTACTTCTATTGCAGCCATTTCAGATTCACGAACTATATCTTCAAGCTCCAGCAGCTGATGATGAGTAAAATAATGTTCCTTTACACTTATATAACATAATTATATGAGAATTCTCATTTTTTATCTGTTGTAACGCCCACGACAACATTGCTCACCTGTGACATCAAATTCTTGTAAGTTTTAAATCTTGCTTTGGTCAAAAATTACAGAAAAGATACTGAAATGAAGTAAACGAATTATATAGGCTTAAGTATAATTTTAAGGTCTCTCGACGAGCTTCTTCACAAACTCCTAGAGAAGAAATAAGAAAGATTGAGATTAACTTTTCTATAAACTAAATTTAACTTGTACATGGACTAATTTTTAAAAACTCTCCCGCATGGCGTATCTAATTAATGTTTAACTTACACATAAACTAATTTTAACTAATGGAGAAATTAAATTATTTTTATCTTCTTCTTATTTTTCTTCCCTATAAGAACTTATGATAAAGTAGTTCATCTAAACATGCCCATAGCCCTAAACCCAATTTTTTAAGTGGTCAATTTTAAATTTATTTATTTTTAATCCTTGAAAAATATTAAAAGAAACTGTTTTCATTCACCAGTGAGGGTTTTAAAAAAATAGGGTATAGCGTATAAGAATTAATAATGAACTAAAATGTAGGTAAGGATTAAAATAACAAGAATTATTCTCGTCGATTAAAAACATACTTTAGTCAAATATGTATCCAAAACCAAGCAAAAAAGAAAAGCAATAGTACTTACCAATTTCCCACTCGAATCAATAGACATAGGATTTTCTACTACGACAGTTTGGCTCCGAGAATGAGGCATTGACTGCAGGTAATAGAATCATATATTAGATATCATAATAAGAACGCATCAATATGAATAACCGAATCGCAAAAAGAAAAAGAGAAAAGCATACTGATGAAGTAGAAGATACTGTTCCATTTGGTCTCTGTACAGGAACTGGAAGCCTTCCATTGGTAATCTACAGAAGCAGAAACAAAATACACTAAATAATAGAAAAACACAGCACAGAAATTTACATAAAATACAAAAGACTTGCATCATAACTACAAAATATTTTCACGTCATGGTAAGGAGTTATGTCCATTGTACAACGCATAAAAGTGGACTGTAGCAACTTTTCTCAGTTGGAATGATTTCAATCTCTGATAACATTCATGAAAATAACCTATAGCAGAAGCCTTTATCTTCAAACTTACTAATATATGGAAGCTTTTTCTATTAAAAGGGTACAGATCATAAAGTTTAAGTAGCTCAATATGAGCCAAATGATTTCAATTCTTTTCCTATTCTATCCATTTTTTCTTACTAAATAAAATATCCAGTTTACACATTGAGTGAAGATAATTCTAATAACTGGAAAAGTAACAAAAACTCATGCATCATTCCTTTTGTTAGGCCTCTTATAAGTAAATATTATAAGAGGAGAACTAGAAATTAGGTCCTGAATTAGGACTGAATTGTTCCAGCAGTTATTAAGCAGTAGCAGTGTTTTATTCAGCTGTAGCAGTTCTTTTCAGGGGCAAGCATAACTGCCTCTAGGCAGTTATTGGTCAGGGGAGGAAAGAAAAATGATAAGGGAAAAAAGGAAGGGAGAGAGGAAAAGATGGGAAGATGGAAAATGGTTATGCAGGGAGAGACCAAACTCTCAACAAATCTTGGAAGGGACTATTTAATTTCACTCTGTTCTGGTGTAATTTGTAACTGTTACTTTCATTGAATAAAGTTCAGTTCATCTTTCTATACCAGTTGCTTCCTATCAAATGGTATTAAAGCTTTACGTTCTTGGAGACCAATTAATGGTGCCAACATGCAGCATGGAAGCAAGGTTGGAAGCATTGGAGAGGGGTTTGGAAGGCTTGTTGGAGATGCGGGAAACAATAGCACAAACCATTAAATAGTTAAACAAAGTACAGGCTTCTATCTGAGAAATTCCTACGAGACAGGAGGATGAGAACAGTGATGGCAGTCAAACATTTCATCAGGGCGGCACACAAGGGAACCATAATGGTGGATGATACAAGGTCGATAGTTGGAGGAAGTTAGAGATACTTCTTTTTTATGAAGAGGATGCATATGGGTGGACAACTAGAGTGGAGAGATACTTTGATTTAAAGGGGATGTCACGAGAGGAAAAATTACAGGCAGTGATGGTAGCAATGGAACGAAAAGCACTGACTTGGTATCAATGGTGGGAGTTTTCTGCACATCAAACAACATGGGAGGACTTTTGTGCAACGCTTATCGGGCATTTTCAACTAACCATGGCTGAAAATCCTTTTGAATTGTTATTGGGTCTCAATCAAACAGGTCCAGTTGAAGAATATAGAGAGAAGTTTGAACTCCATACTGGTCCGTTGTAAAGTGTTGAACCAGCGTACCTAAGAGGCATCTTTTTGAATGGGCTCAAGGAATTAATTAAAGCAGAATTGAAGTTCTATCCTGCATAAAGTTTGGCAGATTTAATGGATTATGCACGAAGGGTGGATGAGAAGAACCAATAGGGGAAAATTCAACAGGGACTATGAGCAGGACAATGCGGACATACAACAATAACCGCAGAGTAACATGGGAACGGAGAGTGAAGCAATAATCAAATGTATCTGGAATTGGAAGTTCAACGACAAAGGGGAGTGTGGTGAAACCTTCCAATCCTTTCAGAGTAAGAAGCTTTAAAAGGTTGACACATGAAGAGTTACAAGAGAGGTCTAGGAAGGGGTTGTATTTTAGATGTGATGAAAAATTTGGCCAAGCCATGTATGTTGCAAACAAACAATTACATACTTTAGTGTTGGCAGAAGGAGAAGAAGAAGAATATACAGAGGAAGAAAATATAGTGGTAGAGGGAGATGCAGAGCTAAGAGTTCTCCAATTATCTATGTGTAGCATTGTTGCCTTTATGTCAAAGAAAACACTTAAATTATGAGGGAAGATTGAGACAGAGCATCTTATGGTCCTCATTGACTATGAAGCCCCTCATAATTTCTCTTTGGCCATGTTTGTGCTACAATAAGAAGTGGAAATGTATGCAACCTCCCTTTATTTAGTGGAGGTGGGAGAGGGTAGAAAACTAGATTGTGTGGGGTGTCCTAAATTGAAGTTGGAGATGCAAGGTGATGAAAAACCAGGAGGGGACTCTTCTAGTATTTAGTTTGAGGATGGATAATAATGCCACATTCAAAAAAGATGAGAAAGTGAATGATAAGTAATGAGATTGATCGTAACAATTACCATGATAAGATTAAAATTGAGTTCTTATAACTCAAAACTTCAAAAAGTTCTCACAAAGAGAAAACTCAATTTTCTGTCAAATTCATATATAATTATATTACAAAGTGCAACCTTTTATAAGATGAATTAGGCAAGACCCTCTAAACTTCACATTAATTCTCAATAAGTACTCTTTAATACCCACTAATATTATATTTAGTTTCTATTATATGAATCTTTATTTCCTATATTTAATTAAAAGATAAAAATTACAAAAGAAAACTCAAAAGACCCCTCAAGATCATATCATTCCTCCTTCTTCAAGTACATTCATCCTTGAATGTGATGAGTACACTTCTTCCGAGAGAGACATAATACCAGAATCAAAGATCATCCTCTTATTAGTTTTCCACTTCAGACCCAGGATCCGTGCACATACTACTAATTGATTGAGACCAAATAATAGATTGTTGCAACTTCTCACGAAAATTTCTTCCTCAAAAGACCCCTATCAAGGCATTATATGGTCGGGACACACCCCATCTTCAAAGGATGCCACGGTTCCATTTGTTGTGGAAGAGGTGAACATGATGACCCATGATAGGGATCAGATGAAGAAGTATGCTGACCACTCCAGGCACTCGTTGTCATTGGCTGTGGGAGATTTGGTGTGTCTCAAGTTACAACCCTATAAATTACAACCCTTGGCTAGGAAAATAAATGAAAATTTAGGTCCACATCTTAAAGGTCCATATCAGATCACAAAACAGATTAGCCCAGTTGCTTTTCAATTAGCCCGTCCACCTGAGAGAAGACTCACCTTGTATTCCATGTTTCTGTACTAAAGATGGTCCTCTGTCCTAGCCAATCCCCAACCTCTACCACCTATGTTATTGGAAGAGTTGGAGTTACAAGTAACACCAGCTGTTGTAAAAGCAGTGCATAACTCAACGCACGGGACTGCTGAAGTGCTTATTCAGTAAATTGACAACCAGAGTTTGAAGCCACCTGGGAACCAATCAAAACCATAAGGAAACAATTTCCTCCTTTTCACCTTGAGGACAAGGTGACTCTTTTGGGAGGGAGTATTGTTAGGCCTCTTATAAGTAAATATTATAAGAGGAGAACTAGAAATTAGGTCTTGATTTAGGACTGAATTGTTCTAGCAGTTATTTTCGGGGGCAAGCATAACTGCCTCTAGGCAGTTATTGGTCAGAGGAGAAAAAACAAAAGAGGGCAAGGGAAAAAAGGAAGGGAGAGGAAGAGTGGGGAAGATAGAAAATGGTTAGGCAAGGAGAGACCCCAGCTCTCAACAAATCTTGGAAGGGACCTTTGTACAGATTTAATTTCACTCTGCTGTGGTGTAATTTGTAACTAAGTGTGACTTTCATTGAATAAAGTTCAGTTCATCTTTCTATACCAGTTGGTTCCTATCACCTTTCAAAATATCCAAATGCTCCATTGTTCAAGATCCAAAACATCTTTAAAGCACCAAATTCAGATAGTATCACGATTGAGAGAAATAAGAGTAAAAAGAAGGGAAAAGAAGTAAAAGCTGTCAGCTCTCTTCCTTTTTCCCCTTTCCCTTTCAGGGAACAAAACGCAGACACTTCTTGAAGTTTAATCCCATTACAAAGTAGCCAGCTTTAACTATATTTCTTCAATTGGAAAGCTGCTGCATGTTAGCTAGTTCACCAAGGTGTTCCAGGGGGGATCTTGAGCAGTTTTCCAAATGAAAAAGTAAAAAAAAAATAAAAAAATGATGCAAAGTCAAGAATTAAATCTCCAAATCTAACTTTAGCTCCACAGATGTGAGGAATATCACTATTTCAGGCTATCTTTCCCTTCACTTTAGTTTTAAACATTTAAACAATGGAAAAGAAAATCAAAATTACTTCTGCTCTTTTTCTTGTTTTTTTTTCTTGCCTCTTCAAACTCCAAGAGGTAAAGGGGCGCACAACAAAGATACCTTGTTTATGATATGTTAGGTTTCTTAGAGCTAGAAACCCAAGCTACTCGGGCAGAACTCACTCACACCAACACAGAAAGAAACAGAAATAGACTTTTATTATTCTCTCAAAGAATGCGTCCAGGGAAAGACAAC